>Ga0307514_10006517_pt1 | contig 10157 bp, 7 predicted proteins | sample 16_EM_MG_FD_203088 | JGI IMG/M metagenome (GOLD analysis project Ga0307514, IMG submission 203088) | Populus trichocarpa ectomycorrhiza microbial communities from riparian zone in the Pacific Northwest, United States - 16_EM | ecosystem: Host-associated > Plants > Roots > Unclassified | place...
GTGATGTACCTCTGTCAGCAACTAACTTAATCTCTTATCTAGTGAATTAGGCATTACCATATTCTTTGCCTTGTATCTTGGATACATCAGAAGCACCATTCTTACACTGATTGTTGACTGCACAGCAGACACCTCTGTCTATCTTACATTTTGTGAAACCATGACGTTAATATAATCTAGTGGCTAGAAGAACTGCCAAAATAGTGAAATTTGAAATTAAAATGTTATGCTCAAATAACACGATTTATCTTTATGTGTTTCTTTTAATTTGATTCAATTGATAGGCTGTGGATTCATATTTTCTAGATGTTTGGTGAAGTTTTGTTTTGCATTATACCTTATGCACTTCAAACACATTTAGAGAACAGAGGGTCATGTCATTTTCTCCTGCTTGATATTTTCTGCTCTGTAGAATGATTTTTTTATGAACTGAGAGTTACTTAGAGTTTAGATGACCATTATCATCTTAGTTATTTCTTCTTAATTTGGAGCTACTTCTGAGTATATTGTCTGGGTGTTAAGTTGTTCAAATGCTATCAGTCACGTGCACTGGACATGCTATTCCTTTTGCTTTCATAGCTAGGTCTTGACTGTCAAACAAGCAAATGAGAAGGGTGCATGTCTTCTTTCACCAGCTATTTCTTATGAAATGCCTCATGCCATGGAATGATGTGCTTAGCAACGAAGGAAAGAAACACTTTGGTTGTTTACTTGTGAATAATTTTCCAGATCTCTAGAAACATGCTTGAAGAAACATCAAACTAGAGAGAACATATTTACTAATCATTGTTTTATAGGAACACGTGCTCCTTATTTTTTCAATTTTATAAAAAACTGGAATAAAAATCTTCATTTTCAAATTCTCTACTTGAGACAACAAGAACCCTTGTTTGGTTTTGTTGTTATTTAATCTCTATCAAATTTTAAAAATCGATCCCAACAATCCCCTTGAAGTATTGGTTAGTAAACATCTTGTTGGATGAATAATTTTAGAATAAAGATGAAAAGTGATAGCAAAAATTTAAAACTCTTTCTAAAGTAAACACAACCTTTAAATTTCACTTTATTCAGCATTGATCCATCCAACCCCAGATGTTTCCCCTTGTTTTAAATGTTACATGCTCTAGTCTCCCGCATTAATTTTGCGAGCCTTGTTTTTGTAACAGGGTGGAAACAACAGACATGAAAAGCCTGAAGAAGATTGAGGATCACTAATCCCAGATGTGAGGGGAAAGGAATGAAGTTGCTCTGAAGTATTGCTATTATCTCTGAACTTTATTTTTCCATTGTTTATCCCATTGACAATTCAAGAATTATCTGCAAGAATGCATCAAATGTTATGTTCCGGAAAGGGCCATGTTGAATCAACGTTGTGATACTTGTCTTCTTAAGCTGTTTCTCTCTAGCCTTTTCCTGCTTTAGTAAAGCAGCTCCTTTGATTCTGGATATGTTTGCCGAGTGATTTCTACTTGTTGATAATTTTGTCGCCATCATTTCAAGGCGAACATTGCTATGAACTTGCAATTACATCCCGTATGCTGGTCGACTAGTGCTTCCTTGTGCCAAGCAAGCATTGCCTGGTTGCTTGGCACACCAGTATCAAGGATCCATGGGAACTTCCATTGATTCAATGCAACCAGACGTTCCTCAGAGTTACTCGCAAGTAATCGGATTAAATTGCAGCTTGGCTCGTGGGTACGAGAGCCGGCCTAGCCTGGCATGTTACACACAAACGAGTCATGTGGCTCGCCCCCCATTGTACATGAACATTAGTGGAAAAAAAAACTAATTAAATCAAGGAAACTGAAAAAAAAAATGTTAAAAAAAAAAACCATCAAAAAAATCAATTAAATTAATTAAAATTTTTAAAAAACCAACTAGTTAGATTTTGATTTTATAAGCCTAAAATCAAAAAAATCAAACATAATCCAAACCGGAAAAACTGAGCCAATCGGGAAAAAAACTAAGTCAAACCGGTTTGAACCGGTTTTTTTCCAAAATAACCGAACCAAAACCGCTTGGTTTGAATCGGTTTTGATTTTTTAATTTTAAAAAAACCAGTTTGATTACTTTTTTTGAAAAAAAAACCGAACCGAATCTGACCGAAAATAATCACCCCCACATACTACATATTCAAACATGCCTGATTCGGTATGTTTGGGCAAGACAAAGAAATTTGCTGAAATGGAACCACCAACACTGCCCAGAAATTGGGCGATTATGAATACAGATTGACTAAATACGGTGTACCCATATGGCAAAGCATTGTGTGATTGCTTGCCTCCATGGACAAATATTTACTACCAAGTAGTTATACAATAGCATCAAAGTCTGGAACAGTGCGTCAGCAACCAATGTGTGGGTGACCATTCCTCTCTTATAAAACTTAATTGCTGCTTGCATACAGATCTATGCTACCCAATTGTAGGCGTGAATTTGATTGAACGTCTCTGGCAGCCAGAAATTGGAATCTGTCATGTTATAACTTGTTAGATCAACGATCACGGGGAACTAAAATGTGGAGTGCATGTGAATTGGTTTGGATCGACAGGATTTACCTGAAAGTGTTGCATGGGACACTATCTGAATTAATCTTAAATGATTTACGCTGAAAACGATTTTTGAACATCTGAGAAGTTTGTTTATCCAGAATACGCCAGCTAGAACCACCATCATCACTACCCTCGACAACCCTGTTAAGAAAACAACCAGAAATCATGAAAGCGAATAACATTTAAATTTGCGACAAACATGTAGTTGTGAGAACTATAAAATAAATGCAGAGAGAAATCATTCACATGGCGCCAGATGGCTGTTAATAGAATATTACCAGTCCATAGGGTCTCTCTCTGGGGCATCATTAGCTGACATTATATCATATGCCACTAGTTTGTGCATCTGGTTGTCTGATAGTTTATAAACAATCCAGCAACCTACGAGAGGCATTGTTAAAATACATGAGATATGTTCAACAGGATCATCTACATTAATCCAACATTTGTTTCATGCCAAGTACAAAGAAACAACTGAGAAATGCAAGAAAATTTAACTTGGGCATCTATATTCCAAGCTTGATTTTTCAGATGTGTTCAACAGACCAAATCTGCAATCATGGTTACTCGGGCTTAAAGTCTATGATCGCCAACAAAACACATGCCATTTTCATATTTTTTCAATTCAACAAGACAACACCAAGCACAGTACATTGAGAGCACAGAATGGAAGGATCTGTATCAAACATTAATAGTTCAACATCACAAGATTTTCTAATATGATGTACATTACCTCTCGCTCCATCTGGTTCTTCCTTAATAGTTCAACATCACAAGATTTTCTAATATGATGTACATTACCTCTCGCTCCACCTGGTTCTTCCTTAATAGTTCAACATCACAAGATTTTCTAATATGATGTACATTACCTCTCGCTCCATCTGGTTCTACCCATTTAGACGTGCGAAGTCCATCAAATGCTGATGTGGCCTGAAATTGTGTTAAAAGTGGAATGATAAAGGGACTTTTGGGAGAATTCCTACATATGAGCAAAAAAGTAAACTGATGTATGACAATTAGAGAAACCGGATACTACTCACAATTCCAAAAGGAAGTTCCTCGCCACTTGCAAGAACAGAACCTGAATGGATCCTATTCAACTTTATTAGTGGCCAGGAAAGAGAAACTTTGCTTATGTTGTCAAAGTTGTTAAGAACATTGATCAAATCATCCAATGCATCCAGCACAACAGGCAGTCCTAAAGAGGTGATGACAGGGTCAGCAGCCAAACAGATGTCCACTTTTCCATCAGTGTCAATCTCGCTCTTCAATGACAGAGCATTTATTAACTCGTCAAAATATGGCAGCAAATGAAGTATAAAAGGGTTTATGGAAGTTCGCCTGGTTTTATAGGACGAATTCCCAAGTTCCACCAAAATTCCTTTGAATATCTTCAGTATTTCAACAATTCTTGATTTGGGAAGAGAGTGGTCAACACAACGAGAAAGGAGAGGGGAAAATGCATTGTAAGTCTTTGTCACATGCTCATCTACGCATACACGAATGGGACATGAAGTATGACTCCAACAACAATTATCATGAAAACCAATTTCTGATCTTGCAATGCGCCATTCCTTGTTCCCACTTTGTCTACCAGGCAATGAGACTGAAGAATCATTAGTGGAACATAAAGATCTCTCAAGCTCTTCTGATTCAATCTTATCACGGTCTTCAAGTACAGAAAGAATTTGAGTTGTAAAGCTTCTTCTGCATTCTCGAGTCATGCTACGGAGAGTAGCCAACAAATCAGGCTCTCTGGTAATGTTTCGTCGGGATAGAACCTGCAAATTTAGAAATTCTTTTGGTCAAGAACTCAACATAAGAGAACATAACATTGCGCTTGAAGAAATGGAAAAACCTCCATGAAAGAATGGCATTTCAATAGTTAAAATTACCTCAACCCACTTCCTTGTGTAACGCTTAGTGACGTCATAAACTCCATCTTTTGCAATAGCAATAACATAGTTCAATTTCTTATTCCACCTACGAGAAAAGAATGAAATCAGATTTACACAAAGTATGTTCAGAGCCAAAATAGACTATTGAAGATCCTGAAGCAGGGCAGAAGAAAAATCATTCAGTAGGCACCCATGTGCATATATGTAGATCACATAGATTAAGTAAAAAATTACCCCTTCTCATATAGTAATGGTCTGTCAAACACTCCGTCACAAGGGTCAAGATGCATCCATCTGTATAATAACATCACAGAGTACATGTAAATGACGGTTACCATGACAAAGAGCATGGTTTAGCTTAATTATTACTCTTCTGGAATGCTTCTGAAGAAATAGAAGACCATTTTTTTTAATGAAGCTTACCTGCCTAGTAATTCAGAAAAGCACTCGGTCCAAACGTGATCAGTGAAATCCAGGATCTGATCAAACACAATATGGGAAAAGGTCATATACTGACTTTCATCATGGCCAAGTTCTTTCATAAAACAAAATTTGAAGCCCCCTCAAATTCTTCCACATTATATTACAGTGCATGAACACAAGCATGCCCATTTGAGGACTTCCAGAAAACAAGAGATTCCTCCATAAAGGGGAACAACCTTTTCAAAGTATTTCATTTTAGTTCACGTTTCACAAGGTATTGAATGGGAAGCCATGATTTTGTGCCCAAATGCATTCCAAGACACAAAAAGTAGTTTTAGCTATCTTATAGTTCATTGAAAATGGGTCAAGTTTTCACCAGAATTTCTTTACTACATTCAGAACACCTTGAAAACAGACAAAGGTAGTGCCCATATATTAAGCTACTTCGGATTTGTAATAATAAAGAAAAATAACAGGAAACTTTATTGTTCTTCACAGAACACAGGTAGAACAAAGGTAGTGCCCATATATTAAGCTACTTCGGAATTGTAATAATATAGAAAAATAACAGAAAACTTTATTTTTCTTCACAGAACCCAGGTAGAACAAAGGTAGTGCCCATATATTAAGCTACTTTGGACTAGTAATAATATAGAAAAATAACAGAAAACTTTATTTTTGCTTCACGGAACCCAGGTAGACTTCCATCATTGCGTTCAGTCTTTACATCAGAAAATATTGATCTAACAGAACATAGTCTGCCCAAAGTGAGATTGTGTCATTTGGGTGTTGTATTTGAATTAAAGAAACTGACTTACCAGACGAGATTCATAGCCAAAAGCACGACAATAAAGAGTAAAGCAATTGGCCCATTCCCCACAGCGACCCCTTCGAGTTTCCACAAGCTCCATGGTGAAAGAGGAGAAAGAAGAATAAGACAACAGGGAAGGAGATTATGAAATATAAACATGTCAGTTGGCTTAAGTAAAAATACCTTTAACGGATCATTGTAGCGTGGGAAACGGGTAATTGTTGAACAAGAATTGCAGCTGAGATATTCAAATGACAGATAAAAAAAGGTGAGGGGTGATGAACATGAGAACATATGCTTCTGTGCAGAGGAGGAAACGAAAACCAAATAATCATGACAAACCAATCTACCTATGACTGCTATTCATCATCAGAACAAAGATGTGTGTTGCACACACTTCTCTGTTTATTATCACACATATCAGCTAGCTATTTAGTTTCGATTTTATTCCAGAATCAATAAAGCAGATTGGACCACAAGATCCTCACTAGAACACTATTTACAAACTATGAGCAAGAAGGGGGGGAATCTTTTCAAATAAAAAAACTCGACACTAAAACAGCCATATAAAAGTGAGTAACTTGTCATGAGATCATTTGATACAATAAATATCACTAAGAATAAAATACATGTTCAAGCTTACAAACCAAAGGTATGAAATACAAGACCTGAACTTGGGGAATAGTTGTTAGGGGCTAGGAGGACGAGTGATTAGGAAAAATAAATCAAATAAAACAGGAAGTCTAAATAAATCATGAAGAAACAATATATAAGATTAAAAAGAAAACAAAATAAAATTCCAAAAAATATGAAAAAACCCAAAAATAACAAAAAATATAGACACGGTGCATACCGGTAAAGTTCAACTCGAGCTGCTCCATATTGAGTTTCTGAAGGAAGTGCAGCATCCATTCCTTGATTAACGGTATCATTGCCACAGCCATCACAAGGAGGTTCATTAACCCACCTACAATATCAGAAGATGGTAATCATACATTGGCAACATTTTTAATTCTGCTGGCAACCTGTTGTAAGAAACAAGAAAAGAAAAATTTTTGATTGAAAATTGAACACTAATTATTCTGTTTGTGGTCGGAAAACAAATACAATCATATAACTATTCCATGGAAACATTTTAAAACCTTTAGATGAGGAAAGCATCTCTGGTACTTACTGTGGTTCAAAACCATTTTGGAAAACTTGGAGAGAGAATCAAGATTTCTAGACATATAAAGCCATTGGCACATATATGCATTGTGTACATAAGAAGCACCAAACTTAACGATGCAAAAGATTCCAACCAACTTAAAAAAATATATAGAGAGCTTTCGGTGGAAAATAAACAAAAAAGTGTCGAGCAAGAACAGCAACCATCCACTGCTTTCTTACTGCTGAAAGCCTTCTCTTTTATAAGAAGTAAACTTTGTTGCAGAACTTTGAAGCAGAACCACTAAATACTTCCAAAAACTTCATATGTTGGAATCATTGATGCTTGTTTCCTCCTTGCTGAATACATCCTAAACTTCTAGCAAATAAAGGCCATGTCCAAGAAATTAAGATCCTATCAATTTAATCAGACTTTCCTGACATCATAAAGCAAAAAAAGCAAATTCCATGTTTGCTCAAGAGTTTGTTACATCAACAAGGCACCATCCTTTGGTGCTACTCATAACATGAGATATCTAGTCCTAAAAATGATCTTCCTATGAAAATAGTGTCATTCTATAAACATAACATACAAAAGAAAACAGTCTATTTACACAGTATAGTTCCTTACTCGGAGTACTTACTTGTAAGTTGTGCAAGTATTTATGGCTGGGATGTGACTATTTATTAAGCAGTATTTTGTTAATTTTAAGGGCAAATCCAACATAAAAACCGCAAAGGAATGAAAAACACCTGAATGATTGTTTGAACCAGAAAAGCAGCTGCAGCAGAAAAGCATGGTCTTGTTCGGTTTTTGATGGTTTGAAGTTCCCCTCCTAAAACAAATTTATAAAATTACCAATTACCATGGCATATTAGCAGAGCAAACTCTAGAGGTGAAATTATTAAAACAGCTTAAACCAGTTTGATCAACATGAACCACCTTTCTTATTTATTCCAATCATGACGTGGTTGCAATTCACATTGAAATACAAGAGTAGATAAGAAATTGCAGTTGAAAACAAAAAAAAAATACGATGATAAAACACGAATCAGCATTGCAAGACAATCATAAAACTAACCAAGGTCTCCAAGTTTTCCATCCAACAAACTTGTAAATAAAAAACTACAGCCACTAATATACTGCTGCCAATAGTTCTACTGAGCATCAAGATAACCACAACAATGCGGGAAATCCTTTAAATATTATTTCCATTGCAGTCGGCCGCCCGCCATGAGTGATGCGTGTGAGAGAATTTTTTTGAATATACCATATTTAGACCAAACTTCTGTCAAACTTAATTTGTTCTGTTCAACTGTAGTTCAACACAGGTCCAAATAGCTGTTCTAAATTGTTTTAATACTAAGATAGCACAATTAATCAAGTTTAGAGCCTATAGATTGTATTTGAGGTATATTTGATTGGATAGTTAATGCATCTAATAATTAAATGTGAGACAAATTACACTGAGAATTTTATTATGCTAAAAGCTGTCCAAGGGTAGTTTAGTGATTTAATCAAACAGTGAAGGGTTTTATGTCAACTAACTGTTTTGACACCCTAATGCACTTTTATATATAATATTATAGATTAAGAAGTTCATGACATCAAGGGGAGTCTGAGTTCAGGTCCATAAACAATATTCTATAACGGGAAAAAAAAACATAAAAAACACAAGTGATCGCCAACCAAAATAGTGGGACTTTAGCTGCATGATTATTATATAAAAGAGACTGAGCCTCTACAAGCAATGAGGGGGGAAAAAAGATAGAGAACGAAACAAAAACCTCTACAGTCATTGTAACACGTCTATCAAATTCCATTAGCATAACTTTTTTTCCAAGTTGACCTTTTGTTGCTCATTATTCTGCATTTATTCTATAGCCAATGACTCAAATGTTTAGTTTCCTCATCACTATAAAAATAAAAACAAAAACAAAAAGCCATTACCTTTGCCAGAGAAACCAAAGCTTTCTCCTCAAGCTCTTCTCTAGGAACCGTCTTCCGTGCTGCCTCCTGCCTCACTGGGTCTTCATACTATATCAACAACAGGCCAAGTACTAAATAAATACTCTCTTGCAAATTATCCCTATCTAGTGTGCGAGTGATTTAACAATCGATCATAAACAAAACAAAAAAAAAAAAATAGATTGCACATTATTTTCCTGTTGAATGAACAGATTGAAGAAAACACCTTTTTTAATTTTATTGAGAAGAACAAAATGAAACATTTTGAAACTCAAATCTCTTTTTCAGTAACCAAACAAATGAAGAAAAACAAAAAAGATAAACCTCAAAATTTGAAATTACCATTTGTACTTGACTGATATAGGGCCGTATTTTCTGCCCAAACTCATCACTTTGTTCACTCACTGCAAACTCTTGCAACATAAGCGCTTCCTCCTCTGCCTAAACACAAACAGACCCTATAAACATAATGTTTAAATCACTCTCACAAACCGAAAATTGAAACACAAGCACCAAAAATTATAAAAAAAACCTGTAACATCTGCGCAAGTTCCTCATCCGATTTCATCAAATCGGCAACAGTTAATTCTTTGAGTTCATTCGAAACATGAACGACATCAGAATCATCCGACACGTCATCTCCTCCAAGAATCTACACAACAAACCGTTTTAATACACAAATGCATAACAACAGCAGCAGCAACAAAATTCTGAATTAATTGCATAAATAAATAAAATTATAAGAAAAAAAGACCGGCACATCACGAATTGATTCCTCTTCATTTTGCTGCCCAACAACAGCGGCAATTGATTCTTGTAACTTGACTTCCTTCTCTTCCTCGTTGATTTTTATCAATTTGAGTTTGTTAGAAATGCCAGTGAGATCAGAATCGTCCGATACGACTCGATCATCATCTTCTCCGGTGATCTACAAAAAAAACACCAATAAAAAGAAAAGCACACACACACGCAAATGTTGATGACGAAGCAAACAAAACAACAAAAACCTGCTGGAGATGAGGAGGGATTGAAGTGAGAGAGAAAAGCTGGATCTTAAGAACCTGCAATATTAGTCATAACAATCAAACAAACACTACTGTTGATAAAAATCGAGAGAATTGTGTTTTAGAGAGTGCGAGACTGACTTCGAGGCCGTCGTCGGTGTCATAATCGACGTCGAAGATGGAGTCGTTGTGGCTGATGATGAATTGGCGAGCTACCATCTTTACTGTTTTTTTTTTCTCTCTTTTTTCTTTGATAGAGAGATGAAGAATTAAGAATTTTGTTTCGGTTTATTTATGCTGCGTTTGTTGGTTCTAGAAACTACATTCTAAATTTTTCTATATTTATTTATTATT
>Ga0307514_10006521_pt1 | contig 10151 bp, 5 predicted proteins | sample 16_EM_MG_FD_203088 | JGI IMG/M metagenome (GOLD analysis project Ga0307514, IMG submission 203088) | Populus trichocarpa ectomycorrhiza microbial communities from riparian zone in the Pacific Northwest, United States - 16_EM | ecosystem: Host-associated > Plants > Roots > Unclassified | place...
ATTAATTGACATAGTTTATATTAAAAAAGATAAAACTAGAGTTTCACAAACCTTAAAATTATGCTTAAATTGTTGAGAAAATTCTGATTTAATAAACTCTGAATGTGAATAATTCTATTAAAAAAAAAGCTAAATAGTCTAAATCCTCTTCTTTATATATATATATAAAAAAAACCCTTATTGAAAGTTATATAGCTAAAAGAAGAAGATTTTCTAACCCTGTACATGCTCAATGAAGCATGGCCGTGGTGACCATGGGAACCACGATAATGTTCCTTTCAAGTTGTGTATGCCTATGCTTAATTTTGATTCTCATCAAGTTCCTTAACAGATCCAATTTACGCACAGTCTGCCTTGCAGTACTCACAAGGAGTTGAAGGCCCTTCTTACTGCAGATTCCTTCATGGAAACTTGAAAGAGGTCCTCGACTTGACAAAAGAGGCTATGAGCAAGCCCATGGAATTATGCCATCAACCATTCCCTCGAGTTCAACCTCATGTTTAATTTTATCTCTACCATATTTTGGTGCAGGGAAGGATTTCTTTTGGTGGAAAGGCAGTGGAGCACAATTGGAAGTCGCTGAACCTGAACAGGTTAAAGAGATATTGAACAATAAAGATGGAAACTACCTCAGGTCTGAGCTGCCATCTTTTATTCAAAGAAAATCTTTGGGGACGGACTTGTGGCAACTAGGGATGGAAAATGGATTAATCTGCGCAAATTGGCCAATCATGCTTTCCATGGAGAGAGCTTGAAAGTAATTTCTTTTTGTTGTATTTCTGTCTATAGTTGCTTCTCGAGTGTACAGCAAACTTTATTTACGTAGTTTTATGTCAGAATTTATATACTGATGCAGAAGTGTTACTTAATTATCTCAGCAGTTAAACAGTTTATTTGGAGAGAAGAAAAAAAGAAAAATAGAAAAAAAGGACCAATTCATGTAGGTACGTTGAGGACCTTCTTCTAACAGCTGACTATATTTTTTGTATGAAATTCCTTCTAACAGCTCAAAAAACTTTTCCATAACCACGTGGGTCCAGGCAACAGCTGGCCAAGAGGAATGGGCCAGACTGTTGCCTGGGCCCAAGAAAATCACGCTGCTCTACACTCTTAGGTACTTTTATGAGCACGCACTCTAGCATGCCCAAGCCTAATATGTTTAGATTTAGGCAACATGTCTGGATTTATTTTTCACTCTTAACAGGCTCATGCAACTCGTCCAAGTCCAATACTGATGCGAACCTCGTGATCACATTGTCACACACGCAAAGACATCAATTCCCGGAAAGCCTAGTAAATCAGGTTTGATAGGAGTGTGATACAAAGATAACTTGTACCTAGGCACCAGCACTATTGGAAACGGAGACCCCCACCCAACGAATATTGATTCGCGAACGAGAAGTATAAGGATGACGCCACGAAGACAGTTGTTCTTCGATAAGTCGTTTTCAGTTCTTTAAAGAACCAAGGAAGGAAGATTACCTACCAACACACAATAAGTGCAACAAAGAAGTTTATTGGTCTGAAAATTGTCATCCTAAATATGCTAGAATCAGATTTGTCACCATTAAGAAGTTCCAAATAGACTAGGAAATCTAATCTGAAGGTAGAATTTATTCTGAAGTCTTCTTTTCTTTTTGTAGCTAGGATGAATAAGGAATCCTTATAAGAAAATGATTCTAAAATAATTATGAATCCTTGCCACACTTGGAAACTATGTTGTAGCCCATTAAAGATCTTTGTAGAATTAGTAGATTTTCAAAATAAGCTGCCACATCCTTTTAGGAAAAGAATCCTAGCCAAATAGGAAGTCCACAAGTTAAAAGGAAGTAAATAATAAAATTCATACAGCCTCTGTTGACCCGTGTTGCGATGCCTTCCCGAACTCTAAAATTTTAAACTAAGGTAGGCCAACATATCAGGACACTCCACGTAAAATTTCAGCTCGATCCAACGGTCGGATTGAGAATTATGACTGTTGTCGTAAAACTGGATAGTTGCATATTTTACGTCAAAATCTGAATTTGACCTTTCCTGGATTGTATGCCACATCCTTTTAGGTACTCTCGTGAGCACGCACCCTAGCATGCCCGAGCCTAATGTGATTGGATTTAGGCAGCATGTCTGGATCTATTTTTCACTCTTAACAGGCTCATGCAACTCGTCCAAGTCCAATACTCTATTAAAAATTCTTTCAAGACCCCATACGGGTCTCTCGATATTTTATATTGTTCTAATATATATTATTTTAAGTAGAATACAACTCAAAATATTACAAAGTTAAAATGATTTTTTAGCCTCTCTTCTCCATAAAAAAATGAGACTCGTGAGCTATAAATACTTCACGAATCCTTTAAAATATCATTATATTTTTTTTCTCTACAAAAATATTTACTTAAATATCCGAGAGTTTCTATATCTATCAAAGATAATCTTTTACAGATATCAGTTTCTAACACCTTAACTTATCATGCATCAGACACCAACTAACAATCCCTTTAGATAAAAAAAATAGATCAAATTATTAAAATTAAAAGATTAATTAATTATCTAATCTATAAACCTAATTACTAAACTTTTTGAATATTTTGTACATCATCGATAACTTTGTATTGGTGTCGGGGTAGGCAGAGATCAAAGCTAAAAGAAAGATGCTTGCATGTGGTAGCCGGCCACAATCAATCAAGTGTTGAGAAGATTGAAAAGGAGAGATTAATTATTTAAGTTTAAATATGCTACCGCATGGGATAATAAAATTAAATGGGCCAAAAAAAGGTGTTAAAACTTGAACTAAAAGGTAAAGCTCATGATAAACACGAGGCATTGTAAAATTCTTCGAGGCATGATCACTTTTAGACCTGTGTTCTTAGTCAAAACTCAGACACGGTGTTTTTCAAATGCCAGCATCTTCGCAACCTGCTATTGGAGATTAGAGGTGGACAAAGAAAAGCGAAGCAGGCAGACTGCAGACCCCACATGAGATTATAGTTTTAAGGGTGTGTTTTTTCAATAAAATATGATGATCACAGTTCCTAAAGCTACATTATTTTAAGTTAATCAAGTAATCTCTAAGATCCACCTTGATTTTCAATGTCAGTGAGACCAAAGCATGCCAGAAATTTCAACACATATGAACAACTCCAGCTCAGCCTAGATTACCCCCCCACCTATGAAACCTTTGCCTTTGCCTAGGAGTCAAGACCAAAATTATTCTCATCAGATTAATAACAAGTTGGCTTAAAGTAATGGCCTCTCGTATCAGTTTGTAATCAGCAAAAAAGATTTCAAAAACTAGTTTAGCAGTATATAAAATTGTAAATGTTCGGCAATAATGAACACTTGATTTCGGACCATATATATAAAATCAAGTTAGGTCACTTTGGAAGAAGAGAGGACCGGCAAGGCAAACTGTTAGTGTCAGCTCAGTTCGATCACCACCATGAATCTGGGGGGTTTCGGGACTGAAACTAGATCAGACAGTCCATTTTTCATCAAGAGGACACAATTGGATTTATGCTCTTAACTTCTGAGATGGGTTATATGAGATCAGACCACAGATTCTACTAAGTAGGTGAAAAACAACACAAGAAAACAGCAATCACAGAGAAAAATAGAATTGGCGGATTTACACTCTTTATCACTACTGCATATTATATATAGGGCAAGAAACAAACTTTTATAAGATAAGAAAATTAGAATCTTAAAACAAATAGAAAAGCGATATAAAATCCAAAATTAAGTTAAAAATTCAAAAAGAAAAGGAAAAGTAACGAAATTGACATCTTTCAAGTTTAATTTAAGGGTTTTTTTGGAGCTCAATTTGTTATGGTTAGATCTAACATGCATGTAAAATCATCTATTAAAATATAATATCAGAACAAAAGTTATAGACTTTTCTTATTAGGTTGTTCATTTGACATGAACAAATCTCTTTTTAAATTTAGCTTTGTTCCATTGATTTATAAACGAGCATACTAGGCTTCTTGCATGATAAACTTGTAGCAGATTCAGCTGTTTAAAATTATCAAATCAGATGGCTCGCCTGCCTGCGTCACCGAGGTTGATTATCAAAGAGGCTTTTTATTTCCCGTGAGCAATACTGGCACCAAATGATAAATCATTTGAATATTTGTATCCAGTGGGTTTATTTCTTTCAAGAATGGTAGGTGAATTTCCTGTTAATAAAATCCCACATGCTCATAAAATAAACAGACATCGTACTTGCAAAGGGTATCATTATCACATCCAAATATCATCAAGTGATCCTCCGAAAAACTTATCTCGACACTGCTGCTCTGAGGTACTTTTCCATTAAATAATGTGTACTTTAGCAAATTTTCAATATGCATTTGCCAACTAGCAAATCATCCCTCACACCGTGCTGATCGGGCTTAAACACTTGCATCGCAACTTCCTATGCTCGCCTTTCCTTGGCTCACATTTCGTGCTTTGTACTGTATTGAATCTCTTTGGAAGACCATGCCTTTCTGCTATCTTTCCATTCTCTTGTTTTCATACTCAAATTTGACATCCTGAATTACAATATTGTCTTATTTCCGACAGACATAAACTTGTTTCGCCATTTAAGCATCCTCCACCCTCTCTAAAATCTCTATGGGAGATATGGCATCAAGTTCTTTCCCGCAGCCCAGCACAAATTGGTCAGCCGAACAAAACAAGTTGTTCGAAAATGCTCTTGCGATATATGATAAGGACACTCCGGATCGTTGGGGGAAAATAGCCAAGATTGTCAAAGGAACAACCGAGGATGAAGTAAAGCAGCAATACGAGATCCTTCTTGATGATATAAAGAGCATTGAGTCGGACAAAGTCCCGCTACCGATTTACAAGAACGAAGGAAGCAGCAAGGAAAACATCATCGGTAATGAAGAGGAGAGGTAATACTAACACATGATCGGTACCTTAATCATCAATCCGAAGAATGGACAGAGATTTGCTGAATGTTGAGTCCAGGAAAGCATAGTTCTTATATGGATTGATTAATTTAGATTCACTAACTTGTCGTGAATTCTCTAGTATAAAAAAAATCTCATTTTTGTGCTATTATAAATTTGGAAAAACATTATTGAATGTAGTTCACAACTAGAAAATTGATTTACACCAAAGGAATATTCCATCGGTGTATAAGCTGTATTTCCATCGATAATTCAACGATGAAGTGTTTTTCTTCTATAATTATGTTGGGAATTCCCCCACCGATTTTATCTGTCACTATTTTTATTGAAAATTACCAACGGAATATATTCTAATGCTAATGTCATTGCTATTTGATAATTTTGAGGTAGTGATTGGTATGTTGAAAGAATGAAATGATTTGATTATGTTGCTAATGTTTCCTTACTTGGCCCTCTCTTCTGCAGGCTGCAGTAACTAAAGTTCTAGTGGAGAAGGATATCAACAATAGAGACGGCTATTTTCCTTGAAGTTTTGAGTCGTCATTTTTTTACTCTCTTAAATGTGATGACTTCTATCCTATATATGTACCAAAGAAGCAGCATTAAACATTTTATCTGTTGTGTTAACTCTCCTTTCTGCTTTAAAATTAGTCATGGATGCATTCTTTCCTAGCATATGAAATTGATTTCTCAAGCGATTTTATTTGAAAGCTAAAGATAATACCACAAGGGAGAAAAAACGAAAGAGTCAGGAACATGCTGAATTCGGATACAGAAAGGGAAAATGATCCTCTAAGAAAAATGTGCCGTGTAATAGTGTAGTAAAAATGCTTTCATAAGACCAGGAGCTCATGATAATTGATAATCATGCGGCGTTGTCAGCATAATCATTTCTAGTTCGGAAGAGGGACATGATGTTACAGTAAGAAATTCAGACATGTGTTTTCTCTCTATTACCAACATTTCCATGGGTTGGCAGACAGAAAACCCACCTTTTTCAAGTGTTTGCTTGTCCAAAAATCATGTGCATCACAGTTTGACAAACCTACGTACAGTTCTAAGTCAGTCAGTCAATCTCAAGGAAGCAACTTGATTTCCAATGCCAAACATGCCAAAAATTTCTGCAAGAATTACGAAATTACTACATCTCTGCCTACGATACCCCCTTGCGCCATGAAACCTTTGCCTTTGCTTAGGAGTCGAGGATGTTACCAACATAAAAGTGCTAACAAGTTGGCCTAAAGTAAGCACTGGCCTTTCTTCTCTATATATTTTAAATCAGCATAAGATCTTGACTTAACAAACATCACCAGCAATTATGGATCTTTGCCAATAATGAAAACTGAGGTTTAATACTATTAAATGATGTAGTTTTAGTATATTTAGTTTCTTATTCTAGGCACTGCAACATGTAGCTAAAATATAGCTCAACTGGCTTGCTAAAAAACTAGCTAGGGCACTTGGGAAGTAAAAGAAATGCAAACTGCCTGTATCCGTTAGATCACCTTCTGAATCTTTGCGAAGGGTCTTTTTCCATTTTTCCTTTCGTTCTAAGACCATAGATTTTTCATCAAAGAGAACAGAACAGAATCAGCTTTGTGCTCTACCTTACGGGACCGGTTAACTAGGGGCCAGATACTGTTGACTAATGCTGGTTTGCAATTTTCTGAGAGCATTACTGGTTCTGATTTCTAAATGACAAATAATTTGAATATCCAGATCAGGGAAGTGGGTCTCGTTTCTTTCAAGATTGTGGAGCGAATTTCCTGCTAATGAAAGCCCACATGCTTATTAAATAGACAAGCATGAAACATAGTACTTGCAAATAATATTGTAAACACCTCCAAAATAGCATCAAGTGATGATCCTCGAACTCAAAAACACCGATCTCAAGACTCTACTACTATGAGGTGTTTTTCCGTTACATAATTTGTAGTTTTGCAAGTTAGGTTTGGTTAGTATTACATGACAGAATCAGAGACACAAAGACATATATAAAATAAATTTATCTCTGAAGTGAATTTATATCCTTTTAAAAAAATAGGATATAATGTTCAATCTGTCTTAACCGTCTACGTTTGTTCTCGTTTTGAGATAGTAACCAGTCACTTATGTCAAGTGTCAACTACAGTGTTTCAGATTTAAGCGTGGCTTGCATTGCAACTTCCTAAATTTCTCACCAGTCACTTCACTTCAGTCTTCTTTCATGATTCACACATTCCATGCTTCTACCCTACTGAATTTTCACACTAGTCCTGTCTAGCAGTCGGCTTTTCTTCCATTTTCTAGTTTTCATACTCAAATTTGATCCTCTATATATCACATTCTCGATCTTATTCCCAAGACTATAAAACTTAGCTTCACCGTTTTCGCTCTTATCTCGGCAAGAGAAATGGGATCCAGTTCTTTCCCACAGCCTAACTCAAATTGGTCAGAACAGAAAAACAAGTTGTTCGAAAATGCTCTTGCTATATATGACAAGGATAGCCCAGATCGTTGGCGAAACATAGCCAGTTTTGTCGGAGAAACAACCGAAGAGGAAGTGAAGAAGCAGTATGAGATCCTTCTAGACGATATCAAGAGAATCGAGTCAGACCAAGTGCCACTGCCAAATTACAAGAATCATGAAGAAAGCATCAAGGAAAACAGCAACATGAGCAATTAATGAAGGGGATAGGTAACACACACACACACACACACATATATATATCTAGTTCCTTAATCATTAATAGAGAGAATGGACCAACAGATTGTTAAATGTTTAGCCCAACAAAGCATTATTCTTTTGTGCATTGATTGATCTATTAGATTCACAATCTGATAAACAATGAATTCTAAGCAGCATAAAAGCCGATCTTTTTTAGATTATCATGCCATTTTGTAAAACATAACAAAATGTTATAATGAAGGAATCTCGATTGATACGAAAACTGGTTACACTAAATGTAATGGTTGATCTTTTCAATACATAATGTACCATGAACAGTGAAATGGAAGCTGATTTCAGTTTTTTCCTGTTTCCTTACTTGACCCTCTCTTCTGCAGGCTGCAGCAACTGAAGCTCTAATGAAGAATGGTCTCAGCTGTAGAGACGGCAATTTTTCCTTGATTCATCATCACCCTTAAACTTTTTTCCTTTCAAGTATAATAAATTCTAAACATATATATATGTACCAAAGATGAAACATTAGCATTTTCTCCTTTGTATTGATTTTCTTTTCTCCTTAACTAGTCATCAATATGTGAAAGATGCATTCTCTCTGGCTCAGCATATAGATTTGACAGATTCAATAATAAATCACAAGCATTTCAATTCAGAATCAAAAGGGCCCTCGACAATCAAAAAGATTCCAACAAATACTGGCAAAGCTAGAAAAAGAAAACTCATAGAGAAAGTAGGGAATAAGTCATCAATGATGTTTGAATAATCTTCGGTGGCTAGTTTTTTGTACTTCCAATAAATTCTTTTTCCAACATTTATAGAATACCTACTGTATCTCTTAGTTATTTCCTTCTAAATATTTACAATTTTTTCTTCTAAATATATGCACACGAAATTTTTATCTGTGCTAATAAATGTGAGAGAAGAAATACGTGCACTCCATGATTATTGTTTATCAAAGAGGGATAAAAAAAAACACTATATTTTCACCCCCATGCATTAAGCAATGTTGCATGTTCGTATAGTTCAAAAATTTTCAATGTGAATCTAGCTCAAAACTTGGAAATCTTTGACTTGGGCTCTGTTTGTTAAATAGTTAATAAAAGGGTTATGGAGGGAGGGCCCATTCTTAAAATTTGGCCTGGAGGACCCATTTTTCAATGTCAATCCAGCTAAAATCTAGAAAAACTTATTCTGGAGATCTTGAAGAAAATGTAAAGAGAAAAACATGAAAATCTTTAATTTGGCATATGTTTGTTAAATAGTTAATAAAAGCTAAAGGAGGGCCAATTTTTTTTTTTTAAAAAAAAAGTTTCTAAACGTCATTGATGGATATTATTCCATGTATGGAGATTTCGAAGAAAAGTCAAAGAGAAAAACATGAAAGTCAAAGAACAAAATAAATAGGGAGAAAATGGATATTCTATTGGCGATTGTCTGCTGTAGTTTTTGTTTTTTTAGTGTATTTTACTTGAAAAAACAATTAAGTTGTTTTTTTTATGTGTTTTTTTTATAGTTTGGATGTGTTTATATAAAAATAAATAATTTAAAAAAAAATATTTAAAAAAAAAACATGATTGATCACAAAATACACAGATCGCAGAGACCAACAACAAACATTTTAATTAAAGTTGATGTTAAAGATTCTAAAATATGAGGCCCAAAATAAAATATTTATGAATCTATAGTGGCTAAAAAATAGTTAAGCCGAAAAAACCTATGCTCACTTGGCACCTACCTGGACAAACAAAACATGCTGAAAGAAATTCTACCATTCGCACCTCTCCGGGCAACGCAGCATCTCTTAAAAAATGGAGCTTGAAAAGGAGATAGAGGGAAAGATGACGACTTGTAATTCCTCCTTCAAGGTTAGTTCCTTGGGACTCTGTCTCTATTGCTGCATTTTTTTCCTTTCTCCTTTCTTTTCTTCTTTAGCTTCATTCTATCAAAAATATACTCATGAAGCAATTGAAAAGTAAATTGCGTGTTTTAACAAAGGAGTTTTGAAAACCTCAAGTTAATAATTTTCTTGTTGGAGAATCCTTAAAGAACATTAACTTGGGTTTAAAATATAAACATGTTTTGTCCATGTGAAGGAATTATACAGCCTCCAAAATAATTGGAAATGGTGTTCTTACAGTTAGGAATAAGGAACTGCAATGAAAAGCAGTTCTTTTATTAGTACGGTATCTCTATTAGTTCCAAAGTTGAAAACTTTCTTGCTATTGTAATTTACAATGGAAAAATATTGATGGGTTGTTGTGAAAATTCAACAAGAAGAAGTTTCATGGAGTGTGACATTAGTTTCAAAGTTGAAAACTTTCATGGTGCTATAATTAAAAGAACAAAAGAAAAAGGGAAATGATTATTGATGGGTAGTTGTGATATTTCAATGGCAGATAATATTGGGTTCATCATCTTTGGCTCGGCGGCAAATTCTCAATGAGATGGGATATGAATTTACTGTTGTGGTATATTCTTAAGCTGCATTCTCTTGTGCTTTTTATTTATTTATTTGTTGAGAATGTTAGTTTTCAATTATGGGTTTTATGTTTTTTTTTGTGTCGTTAATG
>Ga0307514_10006522_pt1 | contig 10150 bp, 2 predicted proteins | sample 16_EM_MG_FD_203088 | JGI IMG/M metagenome (GOLD analysis project Ga0307514, IMG submission 203088) | Populus trichocarpa ectomycorrhiza microbial communities from riparian zone in the Pacific Northwest, United States - 16_EM | ecosystem: Host-associated > Plants > Roots > Unclassified | place...
GCCCTGCGCCTGGAGCGCGTGGGCAACCAGTACGACGAGGACATGGGCAAGATCAATCCGCTGGTCGCCCGTGCCGATGCCAGCGCCAAGGCCGTGCTGGCCCAGCGCCAGATCCTGACCCAGGTGGGCACCGCGCTGCGCGACATCAACCAGCAGTCCTCCGCGCTGCTCGAAATGACCGAAACCGTCGCTTCGCTGAAGATGCAGCAGAACGCCACGCTGCCGGAAATTTCCGCCGCCGGCCAGCTGGTGATGCTGACCCAGCGCATCGGCAAGTCGACCAACGAATTCTTCACGGTCGAGGGCGTGAACCCCGACGCCGTGTTCCTGCTCGGCAAGGACTTGAACACCTTCCAGGAAACCACGCGCGGCCTGCTCGACGGCAATGCGCAGCAGCGCTTCCCCGGCTCGAAAGACCCGCAGACCCGCCAGCAGCTCGAAGCCATTCTGAAGACCTACGAGCAGATGCGCACGCAGGCCTCGGCCATCCTGGGCAACCTGCAGGGCCTGGTGGCGGCGCGCGAGGCGCAGGCCTCCATCCTGACCGACAGCGAACCGCTGCGCAAATCGCTCGGCGAACTGCAGGACAAGCTGTCCGCGCGCACCGGCCTGGGTGCCGGAACCATCGTGATGCTGTTCGTGCTCTCGCTGGCTGCCCTGGCCCTGGCCGGCGCCATCGGTTTCGTGCAGGTGCGCGAAGGCCGCGAACGTGCTGCCGTCGCCGAACGCGAGCGTCTCGCGGCCGAACAGGCCAGCGACGAGGCCGGCCGCATCAACAACGCCAACCAGGCCGCCATTCTTCGGCTGATGAACGAACTGCAGACGGTGGCCGAAGGCGACCTGACGCAGGAAGCCACCGTGACCGAGGACATCACCGGCGCCATCGCCGACTCGGTGAACTACACGGTGGAAGAACTGCGCCTGCTGGTGGGCAACGTGCAGAACACGGCAACCCGCGTGGCGCAGACCACGTCGCAGGTGGAAAGCACCTCGACCGAGCTGCTCGCCGCCTCGACCGAACAGCTGCGCGAGATTCGCGAAACCGGCCAGTCGGTGGTGACCATGGCCGAGCGGATCAACGGCGTGTCCTCCCAGGCGCAAGAGTCGGCCACGGTGGCGCGCCAGTCGCTGCAGGCTGCGTCTTCCGGCCTGCAGGCCGTGCAGAACGCCATCGGCGGCATGAACTCCATCCGCGACCAGATCCAGGAAACCTCCAAGCGCATCAAGCGCCTGGGCGAATCGTCGCAGGAGATCGGTGAAATCACCGAACTGATCTCGGACATTACCGAACAGACGAACGTGCTGGCACTGAACGCCGCCATCCAGGCCGCATCGGCCGGTGAAGCCGGCCGCGGCTTCTCGGTGGTGGCGGAAGAAGTGCAGCGCCTGGCTGAACGTTCCGCGGACGCCACGCGCCAGATCTCGGCGCTGGTGAAGGCCATTCAGACCGACACGCAGGACGCGGTGGGCGCCATGGAGCGCTCCACGCAGGGTGTGGTCGAAGGGGCCAAGCTGTCCGACAATGCCGGTACCGCGCTGTCCGAGATCGACCGCGTGTCGCGCCGGCTTGCAGACCTCATCGAGCAGATTTCGCAGTCCGCCTCCCGCGAAGCCGATTCGGCCAACGTGGTGGCGGCCAACATCCAGCACATCTTTGCCGTGACCGAGCAGACCGGAGAAGGTACCCGCAACACCGCCCAGCAGGTGCGCGAACTCTCGCAGATGGCCGAAGAACTGCGCCGCTCGGTGGCCCGTTTCAAGATCGCCTGATGAAGCTCTCCCCTAGTCTTCGCGCACTTCGTGTCGCTTCGGAAAACTGACAGATAAGAACGGCGAGCATTCAACGTGTCGACTCAAACCCCTGCCACGGCCCCCCTCGCTGGCAACGTGCCGGCCACCGAAGACCTTGGGCCGCTGGCCTGGGTTCTGGGAGAAATCCAGAAATCCCTCGACAGCGTCGGCAAGTCGCTGCGGCGCTTCGTGCGCGACGTGGGCAATGCATCGGAACTCGAAACCGGGCCGCTGCAAGTGGCCCGTCAGCAGTTGCACCAATCGGTCGGTGCGCTGCAGATGGTGGGCAACAACGCGCCCGCGCTGGTGCTCGGCGCCATCGAATTCGCGGTGCAGGGCTTCATTGCCGAGCCGCAGCGCTGCACCGACAGCGCCGTCTCGAAGATCGAGCGCGCCGGCTTTGCGGTCACCGATTTCCTCAACGCGCTCCTGGCCGGCAAGGCCGTGTCGTCGGTCGCGCTGTTCCCGCAATACCGCGACGTGCTCGAACTGGTCGGCAACGAGCGCGTTCATCCGGCGGATCTGTGGAGCATTGCCTGGCGCTGGGTCGAAGTGCGCCCCGCGCTGACGCAGGCCGCCGTGTCCTATGACCCGGCCGTGCGTTCGCGGCTCGACCGCGAAGTGCTGCAACTGGTCAAGACCGGCGATCCGCAGGCCGCCCAGCGGCTGCAGGCGCTGTGCCTGGGGCTCGGGCGCGGTGCGCTGCTGCCCCGCGTCGCCAGCTTCTGGACCCTGGCCGCGGGCTTCTTCGAGGCCCTGGCGCTGTCGCTGATTCCCGCCGATTCCTACGTGAAGCGCGCCGCTTCGCGCGTGCTGCTGCAGTACGCCACCCTGGCGCGCGGCGACAGCGCGGTGTCCGACCGCCTGGGCCAGGACCTGCTGTTCTTCTGCGCCCAGGCCGTGCCCGGCGCCCAGGACGAAGCCGCCACCCTGCGCACCGTCCGCACCGCCTGGGGCGTGGCCGGCGAGCGGCAGGTCGACTACACGGTCGAGCAGTTCGGCCGCTACGACCCGCTGGTGCTGGCACAGGCGCGCAAGCGCATCGAAACCGCCAAGGAAATGTGGTCGGCCCTTTCGGGCGGCGACATCACCCGCACGCGCCAGGTGGCCGACACCTTCGCGCAGCTCGGCGAGTCGCTGCAGAAGCTGCATCCGCCCATCCTGCCGATGGTGGAGGCGCTCACGCATGCGGTCGATGCTTCCGTGCGCTCCGGCCAGGCGCCCGATACCGAGCTGGCGATGGAAGTCGCCACCTCGGTGCTCTACCTGGAAGCCGCCCTCGAAGACCTGGACCCGAGCGATCCGCAGCTCACCTCCCGCACCCTGCAGCTGGCCGGCCGCATCGAGCGCGTGCGCGCGGGCGGGCATTCGGAGCCGCTCGAGCCCTGGATGGAGGACCTGTACCGCCGCGTGAGCGATCGCCAGACCATGGGCACCGTGGTCGACGAGCTGCGCAGCCACCTGAGCGAGCTCGAGAAATCGCTCGACCAGTATTTCCGCCGGCCCGCCGAGAAGGGCCTGCTGCGCACCGTGCCGAGCCAGCTGCTGCAGATGCGCGGCGTGTTCTCCGTGCTGGGGCTCGACCAGGCCGCCAGCACCGTGCAGCGCATGCGCGACGACGTCGAGCAGATGCTGGTGGGCAACGCATCGCCGGTCGAGGAGATGCACAGCTTCGACGCGCTCGGCAACAACCTGGGCGCGCTCGGCTTCCTGATCGACATGCTGGGCTACCAGCCGGCGCTCGCCAAGCGCCTGTTCGTGTTCGATGCCGATGCCGGCGAACTCAAGCCGCTGATGGGCCGCCAGGCCGCCGATGGCGCCGCTGCGGATGCCGCGGCCCCGGGCGCCGCGCCCGCAGCCGCCGAAGCAGTGCTCAGCATCGAGGAGGTCGACGCCCAGATCGCCTCCAAGCTCGCCGCGCTCGCCACGCCCAACCGCAAGGCGAAGGTCTCGCCCATCGAGGAATTCAGCCGCAAGGCCGACAGCTGGACCCACAAGATCGCCGGTCCCGCGGCCCTGCCCGATACCGAGGTGACCGAGCTCGAAGAAGACGACCTGCAGAACATCTTCCTCGACGAAGCCCGCGAAGTGGTGCAGAACGGCCTGGCCGCCATCGACGAACTCGGCAGCCACCCCGACGACACCGAGGAACTCACCATCCTGCGGCGCGCGTTCCACACCCTCAAGGGCAGCTCGCGCATGGTCGGCCTGACCGACTTCGGCGATGCCGCCTGGTCCTTCGAGCAGGTGCTCAACACCTGGCTGGCCGACCAGCGCGCCGCCACGCCCGACCTGCTCACCGGCACCGGCAAGGCGCTCGAGGAGTTCAGCCAGTGGGTCGAGGCCATTGCCTCCGGCGCCCGGCACGGCTGGCAGTCGGCGCATTTCAGCCGCGTGGCCAATGCCCTGCTGGCGGGCGAACCCGTGCCCACCGCTGTGGCGTGGGTGGCCGATGCCGACGCCCTGGCCGTGGCCGCGCGCCACATTGCCGCGGAGCCGCCGCCGGCCGCTCCCGCGCCGATGCCGGAACTCCCCGCACTGCCGGAGTTGCCAGACCTGTCGTTCGCGCCCGCAGCGCCGGTGGCGGCAGCTCCCGCCGCAGAGCTGGAACTGCCGTCCCGGCTGCCGGCGGAAGCTGCAAAGCCCGAAGCCGACGACGACTTCGCATCGACCGATTTCCTCGACTTCGAATCCAGGCCGACGCCGGCCGCCGAACCGCTGGAGACCCTGGCCGACAGCGCTGATTTCGATTTCCTGGCGCCCGCAAAGGCCCAGCCGCCGGTCCAGTCCATCGCTCGATTCACGGCGGAACCCGCCGGCGAGTCCACGCCCGAAATCGCCACGCCCGAATCGCCGACCCTGGACGGGCTGCCCGACCTCGACTGGACGACCGAAGTCGTGCCGGCGAGCGCGGACGAGCCCGTGGCGCTTGCCGAGGAACCGGCACCGGTGCCCGCGGAAGAGCCCGCTGCAGTGCCGGCAGAAGAACCCGTGGCTGCCCCGGCCTTGCTGCTGGAGGCTGAAGAATCCGCGGCTGACGAAGCACCGCCCGCGGCAGCGGAACCCGCGCCCGTCGCCGCCGAAGAAACCACCGAGGCGGCCGCTGCCTCCGGTGCCGAAGACCAGGTCAAGGTCATCGGGCCGCTGCGCATCGGCATTGCGCTCTACAACGTCTACCTGAACGAGGCCGACGAGTGGTCCAGGCAGCTCGCCACCGAAGTGGGCGAATGGGCGCTCGAATCGCACGAGCGGCTGTCCGACTCGGCCATTGCCCTGGCGCATTCGCTGGCCGGCAGTTCCGCCACCGTGGGCTTTCACAGCCTGTCGGGCATGGCCCGCCTGCTCGAAGCCGCGCTGCAGCATCTGCAGATGCAGGGCAGCGGCTCGCGCGAGCAGGGCGTGGTGCTGGTGGCCGCAGCCGACGAGCTGCGCCGCCTGCTGCACCAGTTTGCGGTCGGTTTCCTGCGCGAGCCGTCCGAAGGCACGCTCCAGGCGCTGCGCGACATCGCCGCCGCGCCCATGCCGGCCGAAGCCGCCGCGCGCATTGAAACCCGGCCGCTCCAGCACCTGGTGGCGCAGGGCAGCGTGGCCGACGTGGCGCTGGACGATTCCGAAGACGCGATCGACATGGTCGATGCGGTCGACGTCGACCTGTTCCCGATCTTCGAGGAAGAGGCGGCGGAGCTGCTGCCCCAGCTGGGCGAGGCGCTGCGCCAGTGGGCACATCACCCCGACGACAGCGCGCCCCGCGCCTCGGTGCTGCGCACGCTGCACACGCTCAAGGGCAGCGCCCGGTTGGCCGGCGCCATGCGCCTTGGCGAGCGCGCGCACCGCATGGAGTCCGAGATCGAAGTGCTGGGCACCCAGGGCGGCGCCGACCGGGTCGAAATCGAAAAACTGCTCACGCGCCTCGATGCGTTGCAGGCCACCTTCGACGCCCTGCGCGCCGCCGACGATGCCACGCAGGCCGAAGTGGCCCAGCTGGTGGCGACGGCATCGGTGACCTCGCCTGGCGTCCAGCTGGTGCAGGTTCCTGCCGAATCGGGCGTGTCCGCCAACGACGAGACACTGGCCGCCGGCGAGGAGGACGCCAGCCCGGCAGCGGAAGCCGCCGCCGCGCCATCGCTGCTGCCGCGGCCGGCCCCCGCGCTGCTGGTGCCGCTGCGTGCGGTGTCGAGCCAGGCCGTGCGCATCCGCACCCAGCTGCTCGACCGCCTGGTGGCGCAGACCGGCGAGGTCATCATCACGCGCTCGCGCCTCGAGGCCGAACTCGGCCAGCTGCGCGGTTCGCTGTCCGACCTCACGGGCAATCTCGACCGCCTGCGCCAGCAGTTGCGCGACATCGAGGTGCAGGCCGAAAGCCAGATGCAATCGCGCCTGGCGCAAGCCAAGGACTCGCAGCAGAGCTTCGACCCGCTCGAATTCGACCGCTTCACCCGCGTGCAGGAACTCACGCGCATGATGGCCGAGTCGGTGAACGACGTGGCCACCGTGCAGCGCACGCTGCAAAAGACGGTGCAGGCCACGGAAGACGACCTCAGCGTGCAGGCGCGCCAGACGCGCGAACTGCAGCGCGGCCTGCTGCGCACGCGCATGGTGGAGTTCGAGGGCATTTCCGACCGCCTCTACCGCGTGGTGCGCCAGGCATCGAAAGACACCGGCAAGCAAGTGCGCCTGGACATCGTCGGCGGCTCCATCGAAATGGACCGCGGCGTGCTCGACCGCATGACGCCCGCCTTCGAGCACCTGCTGCGCAATTGCGTGGCGCACGGCATCGAGGACCCGGCCGCGCGTGAAAAAGCCGGCAAGGACGCCAACGGCCTGATCGTGATCGACCTGCACCACGAGGGCAACGACGTCTCGGTGAGCTTCCGCGACGACGGCGCGGGCCTCGACCACGGCCGCATCGCCGAACGCGCCCGCACGCTCGGCCTGCTCGCGCCCGACCAGGAACTGTCGCCCGAAGAAGCCACCGAGCTGATCTTCAAGCCCGGCTTCTCGACCGCCGGACAAGTGTCCGAGCTGGCCGGCCGCGGCATCGGCATGGACGTGGTGCGCGCGCAGATCGCGGCGCTCGGCGGCCGCATCGAGACCCACAGCGTGGCAGGCCAGGGCACCACCTTCAAGCTGGTGCTGCCGCTCACCACCGCGGTGACGCACGTGGTGATGCTGCGCGCCGGCGAGGTGTCGATCGGCGTGCCGTCCAACCTGGTCGAACTGGTGCAGCGCGTGAGCAGCACCGAGCTCGAAGCGGCCTACCTGCACAACAGCCATCCGTTCGGCAGCGAGCAGGTGCCGTTCTACTGGGCCGGCGCATTGCTGCAGGCCTCCGCGCGCAGCGAGCATGCCACGAGCAGGAACAACACCGTCGTGATCGTGCGCAGCGCGGCGCAGCGGGTGGCCCTGCACGTGGACGAAGTGCTGGGCAACCAGGAAGTCGTGGTCAAGAACCTCGGGCCGCAGCTGGCTCGGCTGCCGGGCCTGGCGGGCATCTCGGTGCTGGCTTCGGGCGCGGTGGCGCTCATCTACAACCCGGTGGCCGTGGCTGCGGTGCATGGCGACCAGGCGCGCGAGCGCCAGGCCGCCGCGCTGGTGGCACCGGCGCATGTCGCCGGCGCCGACCAGGGCGCGCCGCGGGAGCCGTTGCCGATGCTGGCCCCGGTGGCGCCGCAGGTGCCGCTGGTGCTGGTGGTCGACGACTCCATCACCGTGCGCCGCGTGACGCAGCGCCTGCTGCAGCGTGAAGGCTATCGCGTGTCGCTCGCGGCCGACGGCCTGCAGGCGCTCGAACGCCTGCAGCAGGAGCGCCCGGCGGTGGTGCTGTCGGACATCGAGATGCCGCGCATGGACGGCTTCGACCTGGCGCGCAACATCCGCGCGGACGACTCGATGGCCGGCCTGCCGATCATCATGATCACCTCGCGCATCGCCGAGAAGCACCGCGACTACGCGCGCACGCTGGGCGTGAACCACTACCTCGGCAAGCCGTACTCGGAAGAAGAACTGCTGCGCCTGGTGCGCAGCTACACGAGCGAGCCTGCCGCGCTGGCGGCGGCCTGAGCCGGGGTAGCGAGCGGCCGGCGGCCTGAAGCCTACGGCGCGAGCAGCGCCTTGCGCACCAGGTCGACCTGCCGCGTGCAGCCCATCTTGGCCATCAGCGAGCCGAGCTGGCTGCGCACCGTGTGCACCGACACGCCCTGCGCGCCGGCATGCTGCTTGGGCGACTGGCCCGCGATGAGCGCGGCCAGCACGCGCGCCTCGGCAGGGGTGATGCCGAAGGCGCTGCAGAGGCTGTCGATCGAGGGCAGCGCCTCGGAACGCCCGAGGCGGATGCGTGCCAGCACCAGCACCTCCTCGCCCAGGCTCAGCTGCGGCGCGGCGCGTGCCAACTCCAGTTCTTGCCGGCCCGCCGGTCCGCCGCGAATGGGCAGGCACACCCGCTCGCGCGATTGCGCCGCCAGGCGCAGGCCGGCTGCCAGCGCCTGCTGCACCTGCGCATCCGGATGCCAGAGCCGTTGGCCGCGCAGGCGCAGCGAGCGGCCCGTGCCGAAGAATTCCTGCGCCCTGGCCGATGCGCGCAGCACGGTGCCCGCGGGGGTCATCAGCAAGACCGCCTCGCCGAAAGCGTCGAATGCCGATTCGGCGCCACCGAGCCACAACTGGGCGCGTGCATCGCGGCGCGCCAGCGCCTGGCGCAGCGCATGGGTGACGCGGCGGATGCGCGTGCTGTCGAGCAGCCGGCGCGCATGCGTGGCCGTGCCGCGTTGCACCGTCAGGCCGCCGCGGCGCTGCGCGCCTTGGTCGACGACGCATGCCAGCATCTGGCGTGCGCCATGGCGGCACATGAAATCGGCGTAGTAGAGGTTCTTCGAGAGAAAGCCCGGCGAGAACATCTCGTGCGTGTCGAACCAGCTTCCAGGCGCGGCGCCGAGGGTCGGGGGAATCAGGATGTCGTGCGCGCAGAAATGCTGCACATATTCGCGCTCGGTGGCCGGTGAAATGTTGACCTGCTGAAAACTCAGCAGCTCGCTGCCGCGTTCCAGCAGGATGAAGGTGGCGCTGTCGCCGCCGACCAGCTGCTGCATGCCTTGCAGCAGGTCGGTCCATGGCGGCTGCGGATCGTCCAGGTGCGCGATGGCGTCGAGCGTGCGACGCAATGCGAGATTCCGGTTCATGTATGCCTCCCTGGCCTGCCGGTTTTTTCCCGCTGCCATGATGCGCGCCCGCGTTGCGGGGTGTCAACGCGGGTAGGGGTAGCTCCTAACTCCTAACTCCTAGCGCCTCGCTGGCCGCCGCGCATCGTGCATTTGCGTGATGTGCCGTGCAGACCGCCCTTCCACACTGTTGAGAACGAAGGTTCGCTTGTCGAGCGGCCTCGGTATTCGACACAACCAGGGAGAAAACCATGCACATCCGATTGACAAAAGCGGCCGTCCCCTCGGCCTGCGCAGGCCTTCTGTTGGCGCTGTCCGCCTGTGGCGGCGGCGGCGGTGGTGGTGGTGGCGGCGGTGGCGGTGGCGGCTTTCCGCCGTTCGGCCCGGGCGGCGCCGGGCCCGGGGCCAATCCGCCGTCATCGCCGTCGCCGGTCACCATGTCGGGCAAGGTGATGGTGCGCGGCCCGGTGAGCGGGGCGCTGGTCTGCGTGGACCGCAACCGCAACGGCGCCTGCGACGAAGGCGAGCCCGCGGCCGCCAACAAGACCGGCGAGGACGGCGCCTACAGCTTCGCCTACACGCCGGCCGACACAGCCGCTGCGGCCGAGCTTGCCGCCGCACCGCTGCTGGCGCAGGTGGACGGCGGCAATCCCTCGCTGCCGGCCTTCTCCAAGCCCTTCAACATGAGCGCGCCTGCCGGCCACCGCGCACAGGTCAATCCGCTGACCACGCTGCTGCAGGCCGGCGTGGCGGCGGGCCTGGCGCCGGAGCGGGCCGAGGCGCTGGTGCTGCTGCAGCTGGGCCTGCCCGAGGCCGCCCAGCTGTACGACTACCAGGGCGTGGCCGTGGCCGACGCCGGCCGCTTCGAGGACAACGCCTTCACCGCCGCGCTGGTCACGGCCGATGCGCTGCACAGCGGGGTGGCATTGCGCCTGGTCGATCCGGCCACCGTCACGCCGGTGGCCTCGGACCAGCTGGCCCGGCTGGATTTCACGCGCGCCGACCACTACACCGCGCGGACCTATCCAACCGATGGTGTGCCCGATCCGGCCACTGGCAAGCTGAAGCTCACCGACCGGCGCGAAGGCCTGACCAATGGCGTGCCGACCGCCCACGACGCGCTCTACGGCGTTGTGCAGCTGGGCGCCAACGGCTGGGTGCGCTGCGACGAGAACGCGGCCTTCACCAGCACCCTCGGCACACCG
>Ga0307514_10006523_pt1 | contig 10150 bp, 6 predicted proteins | sample 16_EM_MG_FD_203088 | JGI IMG/M metagenome (GOLD analysis project Ga0307514, IMG submission 203088) | Populus trichocarpa ectomycorrhiza microbial communities from riparian zone in the Pacific Northwest, United States - 16_EM | ecosystem: Host-associated > Plants > Roots > Unclassified | place...
CGCGGCCGGAAAGTTTTGTAGGTGATTATCCGAGATTAGATCTGTTGAATTTATTGATCTCTAGCGTCCGCACACCTGAGTCCCAAGTGACATCCACTCCCATTCTGGCTCCATTACTTTGAATAGTCTCCTTTCTTGCAAAGGGTAACTGCTTTCCCTCAGCCGTTGAATTTGTTATCGCCGCCGTAGCCAGCTTGTGCTTAAAGTCCGCACCATCTTTTCCCCTCTCTCCCTCAGCCACAGATCTAATCTCAGATAATCACCTGCAGGGGGAACGGAGTATATTCCGCAAGTGTAAGTATGTGAATGAGGTTAGGCTCGTGTCACCCGTACTTTTTTTTTTTTGACGGGATAAAATTGTGCGCCGCCAGAGTCTAAATGCGAGTATGATTGAACCAAAAAAAAAAAAAAATCTGGTCTAACAGGGCGAAAGCTGACATCAAATAAGGGCAGCAAGTTAACGGCGCGAGTGGTGAGCACTGGACGCTTTAGAAGAGATCCGGGTTAATCCATCTATTCTTCCCCCCATCCACAGCCATCCATTGCAACGGTAAAAACTAAAATCATGGGTAACATCAAGCATCAATCGCACAAGAAGTATCTAAGTAAGTAGCACAAGCACACAAAATGCCCCGCCTTCACACGTTCCCCTCACGCGCTCTCAATCCTCCTCACCGCCTCTCCCCCCCCTTCCGGATTCTCCGATACTACCTAGAGTTTCCGGCCTACGTTCCCGCTCCGGCGGAGCTAGTGGAGGAGAGCGGACTCTTCCCTCGCTGGACAGTCTGGCAATCCCATTCATACTATCCATTATCAGACTTCGCATTCAAACCAAAAGCAGAGTAAGAGAAAGTAAGGGCAAAAAGGGGAGGACATACAACACGCCCCATCTCATCACCCGTATACACGGCGGCAGGCATTGGCAGCACCTCGGTAATGGCAGCCTGTACGACAATCTCGCTCTGGAACTGGTTTACGTGCTGGAGGCGCTTTACATGCAGGAGTTCAAACCCACCGAGCTTGCCGATTCGTTTCTGCCATATATTTACGATCCCACGCTTATGCCCCGTGAATACGAGTTCGCGCTCGAGCCACTCGTTACCGAAACCTTCGTAGAACGCACAGGAGACTATTGCGTCCTCACTGGATTCGCAGATGTTTTGGCGCAGCAGGATAGCGCCGTTGATGGTGAAAATCGTGGCGGTTTGGCCAGCGCAGAGCAGGATCTCGCCCGACACGTCGTTGACGGAGAGGCAGGTTATGGGTGAGGGAGTCGGGAGGTGCCGGATGAACCGCAGGCGGTTGAGGTCCCAGAGGGAGACGGCTAGGTCGTTGGAGGCGGTGACGAGTGTGCTGAAGCTGCGGGAGAGGGCCATGGTCATTACCGGGGTTACGTGGTTGAAGAGCGTAGAGCGGTGGATTAGCTCCACGGATTTGGCGGTAGACTTGAGCGCCCAGACCGAGATCGCGCCGTCGGTGCCTGCGGTGATCAGGGTCTTGGAGTCGGCGAATTTGGCGCATGAGAGTTGGCCCTGGTGGATGTGTTCGTTGTGGCCGATGAGCTTTTTGCTTTCAGTGTGGTAGAAGCGGACACTGGCGTCGGTGAAGCCCCATTCCATATATTTGTCGTACGTCGGCGGGATGTTGAGCCTAAAGGCGCCCGAGCAGAAGACTTTCTCGAATTTGGGAGAGTACACCAGCGAGGCGACCCTCTCTTGACTATCTGTAGACCAGTCAGCCATCCATCCTCCTAGCACCAACGATTATAAATCCATGCCTAGCAAGGGGAACGGCAGTCTGATCAAACTCTCCACATCCAAATCGAGCCTTGCATACTGTGTAGCCCCCAAATCCTTCTGCGCATGGCACCTAGTAAAAACCTGATGCGGCGTCTGCCCAAAATTATGAATAATCCCAATCGTGGCCAGGCGTTCTACAGGATCCTGAATATTATCCAGATCAATCGCACCGGAGTAGCTAAGGTAATGAAAGACATTAGTCGCCTCTATTGCAGCCTCACCGCGCTGCCTGAACCCAAACACCAGGTCGATCCACTCGTGCAGATGCTTGCTCACATACGGACTCTCGAGGGCCTCGCGGTGCTTGGCGATGAAGATCTTGGGGTCTCCCTTTGCCCATGGCGGGAGGACGACATCGTTGATCGGCTCATCGGTTCCCTGCTTCATGCCGAAGTTGTAATCGTTGGAGTTGACAAGGAACTCGGGCATGAAGAAGAACTCGGGAATCAGCTCTCGGACATCCGTCATATTATCCCTCGAGGCCGACGCCCATGCCTTCTCGATAGAGTAGAACAGTCGATCCGCGTGGTCGAACTGCCCGCCCTGCAGCAGTAGATACGACTGGACGAACGGCTGGATCCGGATCAAGAACGAGCAGACAATCATCGCCGACGAAAAGTGCGTTCCGTAATGGAACGGCGGCGACGCCTGGTCGTTGATATCCCCGAACGATCGATATCTCTCGCGGAACTCATACTGTCTCTCCGGCGCCTGGGCACCCATCGGTTTCGAAAAGTCCCTAAAAGTCTTCGGATTGTTGAGATCGAGCTCTTCGCTGGTGTAATCCGCCAACACCCACGGGAAAACAGGATACTGCGTAAGATCGTTGAACGTCCTCCCCGCCATGGTATTGACCAGCATCAGGTAATGGAAATTTGAGATCTCGCCCTTGATCCACTTCTTTGTCGCCGGGCTCTGGGTGGGAGATCCAAAGACATTCGCCAGCTTCGATCCGAAATTCGACGCCGCTTCATGTGCCTTCAAGGACTCAATCCTCCAAACGTCACCGGTCCAGGGCGTAGCGGCACTGCTACTAACATGCGCCGCCTTCGACAGGAGCCGAGTATGCACGTAGTCCCTCTCTTTCACCGACATGGTGGTGAGAAGATAGCTCCTTCCATCGGAAAAGAATAATTCCAGCGCCACATCGCGGAATAAGAACCGGCGTTTGCTGATGCTGATCAGCTCCTCGAATGGCCAGTGCCGTGTCTCATGTTCTCCCGACACCGGCTTCCGGTCCTCCGATTCCCTGCCAGAAATCATCTGCAGATACTGGTCCCTCTCGTCCTTTGGCGCTTGCCATACATTCATAATCTCGCCGTCGGAACGCTGGAAAAAGTTATCAATGAGGTAGAGACAGTTCTTTCCAATGATCAAGAGTCCTTCGACGGCGTCGAGTCCGATGAGTCGGGAAACGTTGCTAACGGATTCCACGACATCGCCGTGTTGGATGCTTCTCAAGACCTTCCGGTTCTTATCTTCCCAGCCGTCGTCGTCTTCCTTGGGATCGTCGACCAGCTCATAGTCATCATCCACATCATCGCCTCCGCCGTCTCTACCGGTGTGCTGACGATCTTGTTCCGGGCTGCCAGGGTCTCTGGCCGTCATGATACTAATCTCATCGCAATCGACCGAAAGCGCATGGGATCTCGTCGGTGTCATATTTTGTCCACCGCCAAGGCCAGTGAGCCTTCTCTTCGGCTGGTAGTTGTGAAGATGGCCGCTTCGATCCGGTAGCATCCGCTTCCTCATCCGGTTTCTACCCTCGGTCAGATCGAGCCTCCACTTGACACCCTGCCCGTCGTCGAGCAGCCCACACGGTCTCGTCAACTCCGCATCTAGCGTAGCAAACTGCGAGATGGTAAAGTTGAGGCTGTCCTGCTGATCCTGAGAGGCGCGTTGAAACTTGAGGTGCTCAGAGGCAAATATATTCGCCGACCAGTTGTTGGAGATTGACTCGTGTCGGCCGTAGACATCCTCGTTATTCATATCCTCCATGATCCACTGCCTCAGCTTCTCCTTTCTTCCAGCGATGCGATTCTTCGCCGTGTCCTCAGTCTTGCGATTCTCTTCGGTAACAAACGCCTCCCAAGACTTCGACAGCGCGCCGTAGAAGAACGCGTCGAGCTCTTTGCGGTGGTCATCGATCCAGTACAGCCAAGTGTCGTTATCCTGCTTCCGTCAGTCTTGAATGCGGCCAACACAGATCCCTTACCAGTTCCATAAGCTTCTGAAATCCTGAGGACAACTGCCTGTGGTCGATGCTCTTTGCATGGTTGAGTAGTATGGCTGTCTCCGTTGGCTTCTGCACCAACACTATTCGTAGCATCTGTGGAATCGACCAATCAGCAAAAGCGACCAGGGAAGCAGGGGAATACATACATTTGCCGCAGCGATCTTAAGATCGTGCCTCTGATCGATCAGTCTTGTATAGAGCAGGTAACATATCAACCTCGTAAACTCGCCATCCGTATTATCCGGGGACAGAATGACAGTCTGCCAGTACATCATCTTATTGAGGAAATCGACGATATGCTTCGGATCTGCCTTCGAATCGTCGAGCTCGGAGAGCCTGAACAGAACTACTCGAGAGACTACAGACCGCAGATTCGTAACGCTCTGCGAACACAATCTCACACTCTTGAGCTTGGACACATCGGGCCGCTGTAGATACTCCAGGATAAACCCAACGAAATCGAGCAGGACCTCCGCGCCATTCAAGAACCAGCCTTCAAAGAGATAGTCCGTAACATGAGCTGCAAACCGTGCGATGTTCGTCAAGATCCTGGGCTCGCACAACTTCATCATTTCGAAGGCGACGAGGTTTTTGATATGCGCGATCGTGTTCCGTAGCAGATATGTCTCGAAGTAGATCTGGTGTTCCTGGAAGCCTGGCGGGATCGTAGTGTTGAGAGCGAACCCAATAAACTCCCGTCGCTCAAAGACCATATCCAAAAACACCGCCATGGCTAGCTCCATCAGGCTCTCAACGAGGGAACTCGACCCGCTCAAGCTAGTCACTTTGAGATTCAGTCCTGATCCAATACCGGGAGTGAGCCGGGCAGGAGACGGTCCGTATTCAGTCGGCTCCTGGGTAACGAGGATAAACGAGGACCTCCTTCTCAGCCTCTCCGAGCGTCCTCCCGTTGGCGTCGGTGGCCGATCCTCCACAGTAATGGTCCTGACGATTGGCGGTGCCGCCGAGGAAACCAGCGGCCGGATGACCACATCTCCGCCATCGAAAGTGAGGGCCGAGTCTCTGGAGTTCAACTCCGTCTCAGCACTGACGTGATCAGAACTACAGACAACCGGAAACAGTATTCCGAACAGCTCCTGGATGAAGGTCGAATTGACGCAGAAATCACGGAAGGCGGGACATGTCGAATGGAGTTGCGAAATAAACTGTATTAATGTCTGCAACATCCGGGTCAAATCAACCATGTGTTCGCCCGAGGCTTGGGTCCCTGTAGGAGCAGACAGAAGACGTTAAGAGCGTATACATGGATATGTGTAGTCACAAAAGACGACGCACCTTGCGTGTGATCATTGAAGGATAGCAATCTCTTTCTCGAGGCCTGGGTACCATCCAAGGGGGTTTCCTTGCTCTCACCCTCATTGCCCGAATGATCCGCAACGACGGTTCCAACGCCAGCCTTAAGCATGGCGGCGATGACCGGCAGAACTTCAGGATAAACCGCCTTCGCCTTGCCGCCATCCGCAAAGGCATCGAGCAATGCAAAGAGATCTAGCGGCCCATCGATATTGACCTTGGCCACGTCCTTGCCAAACAGGATACAAAAGCATATCGGCCAGAGGGGCGCGACATTCCACCACCTCCTAAGTCTATGCTTCATGATGACGAATCCTCCGGTCTTGCTGGCGAATTTGGATACGTAAGTGCTGCCATGGACAACAAGCAATCTGGCCACGATCTTTGCGCCTAAAAGTACCACCTTCGGCTCGCTCTCGGCGAGAAGATAAAGCAACCACTGTCCCGTTGGCAATCAGCGAAAGCTCAACAGGTGATCGGGGTGGAAGGGCTTACCTTATTTGTAACGGTCTTTGCAAACTTTTTCAGGTTGACCGTGCCATTGCCATCCTCACACAAGAGATCATGATACATCTCAAGGACCATTACACCAATTTGCTGTCTCGTGAACCCGCCATCGTCCAATAACTCACCCGCCACACCCACCGGCGTAAGATACCCCAGCTTCGGCCCCGCGCCTCCGGAAGACGGTCCGGTACCTTGCTTTCTGAGTTGTGCATTACTCTTTTTGGTACGGAGCGGTCGACTCGGATTATTTTTGTGAAGTGAGTACGTGATGAATAGCGACAACGAGCGGAGTACATCAGCCGACATATTCGTCTTAATGAGGGCCTTAAATGCTGTCAAGAAAGCCGGTAGAATCTCGCGGCTGAAGACCTCCGCCTTCAGGGCGTAAAGGAGCTTCTTCACGATGCCTGATTTGTTCAGTACATAATTCCAGACAAAGGTGGTTTCGGCACCGCCACCAGTAGGGGGTACTTACGCATGCGCACCAGTCTCTTCGAGTTGAAGTGGTGGTACTTGCTACCGCTCGTGAACATTAGGAACTGGGCAAAGTACTCCTTCTGCGTTTCGATATCGGCCGTCCTCCAGACATCAAAGTCCACCAGGAGTATTCTATACGCCAGCGGGTTGATGATGAAGCTCTCTTCCGGCGCGTCGTGACGGTACCCGACGAAATCCAGTACTAATCGTAGTAGCTGTTTGCCGACGACGCCTTTGGCGTCCTTTTGACGGAGGAGATGGCTCAAGATGGCAAACCCATTCTCCTTCTCCATGGCCTCACTATTTCTCCAGGAGCCCTTGGTCATTTCGAACAGTATCTCAACCGCTTTGCATACCTGCTGTGGCGTCTTCGCGGCCTCGACCATCTTCAGTCCAACCGCTGCAGCTCCTCCAATCTTCCAGGCCGCGTCGTCAAGAGACTGCGGGACAACCACTATGGGCTCGCCAGTCATGACCGCCACTCCCTGCGGTGATATCAGTGCTTCGTTAATCGACGGAACGGCACCGTTGATAGCTATGGCGCCACTCCGAGTGAACTGCTGCAGGCTCTTAGCCGCATGTTTCGAGAGCGATTGGACGAGCATCGACTCGTCGATGTTGTTGTCGTCTTGGTCGTCCAGGACTTGCGTGGCCGAAAGACTCAACGTAACTTTGGACTCGGGGATGATGGTCGAAGCCTTGTGCCGTATAGCAGCAACAATATCGCTCTTCTCTTCTCGACCCGGATGCATCAACTCGTTCCTCATGTTCAGCGCTGCGGACGCCTCGTAGGTCTGAAAAGAGCCTAGACAGTCCTGGAAGTTTCCATGATATCGGGGACCAAGCCGGTACAGCACCGCTATCAAATCGTCCGAGAGCGCATCCTCGAAAAGGTGGGTCGTTCCTAAGCTCCACAGCGAAAATACGACTCCCCTACCTAGCCTCGGAGAGAGATCCGAAGGCGTACCGAAGAATACCTGGACATTCTGGCCGGTTGGTGGGGATTGCGGATAGCTGGCCTTTTGCTGTTCCACAAACTCGCCGTCCACGTAGAGCGCCGCCTTTGCCGCCGAAGTAGCCCGGCTCCTCCGGTGTACGATAGCGACATGGTACCAGCGTCCCGATTCGAATACGGCCGACTTGAACCGTACTGACGCTCGAGGCGATGACACGGAGGTCTGAAGGATAAACTTTCGAGTATCCATCTCAATGTATGCAAGGACGAAGCATCGCTGCGAGGCATCAAACACACCGAAGAGCGTGGTGTGCATTGTGGGGTCAAAGGACTGTATATAGATCCACGCGGCAAAGCTAAAACCCGGCGCGTTCGTAGGAGGAAAGACTCGTCCCAGGGAGGACAATTCCATCGACGCAAATCCGTGCAGTGACATATCAAATTGGATATGTGCGGGCTCCCTCGACGCCTTGATGGCTTCTAGTAAAAACGATGCGACGTCCTCGTCCGCCATGGCTCGCTTGTACATCTCCTTCGCATCATTCATATTATTGACACCCAGTCTCGCGAGATTCCCGGCGAGATCCTTCAAAACTGTCCTCTCGGATGCGGGCACCGACGGATCCCATAGTCGATGAAGTATCGCACTCAGCACACCGGTCGAATGCATAGCCACCAGGTTGAATTTACTAGCCGAGACGATCGCTAGCAACGACTGTAGGATGATCACCGCGGTAACCTCCGAGCCCTCCGTACGTGGCATCGCGACCTGGAATCTGATGACCAACGGCATGATCTCCGCATTCAACAGGATATCCTTGGACCCAAAATGCACCCGAACCTTATCCCTCAGATATTTCAACCTATCCGCCTCCTTGCCTAACCGTCCATTCGCGATTTCCTCCGCGAGTCCACGCTTCGTGGACACGATAAGGCTCGACAACGTAGAATCATCCATTCCGAAGGCCAACAGCACGCCGAACAGCTGATCCGGAGCTTCCGTAGGTAATCCGGTAGCAGCAAGACTCTCCTGTAGGCTATCCCATCCTATCCGCCGCGTGAAGAACCGTCTATTCCCCGGATGCGCAGACAAGGCTTCCGATATCACGCCGAATATGCATTTTGCCAACTCTATGAAGTGGTGCTTCTCCTCGTCGGTGCGGTTCGGGGAGCTGTAGCAGCCCGAGAGGGAGGGGAGTGTCGACAGTAATCTCTCGAATCCCTTCAAGACTCGAAACGTATCTACCATGCCACACCATCGTCATCAGCACCCAACCAACTCGCCACCAGTGATGTGTACCTTTCGCGTTCGGCGAATCCACCAGCGTCCGTTTCAGCAGCGAGAGCCATTGTAACCGTACCAGGATATCCGGATCCTCAGCCGCGGCCTCCAGCGAGTCGAGTAGCGGTTTGATCTCAGCAATGTGCGGTGAGCCTCTCGACGCGGCGGCGGAGGAGACTCGGCGGCGTACTGCCGTCGTAGACATCGTTCGTGGGGTATGTGCGATCCAATGGGGGGAACTTAGCACATGTGTCGGCTCTGCGCGCGGTGCAGTTGCAGCTGGAGGTTCAACGCAACGCCCGTTGGTGCAAGCCCTATGCTATACTTATGCTATGTTATGGATATGAGTGTATGGGCTCGATCTCGGTCCCTTATGGTCAACCTTTGGTTTGTTTGCTGGTGCTTTGGTATGACGGTGCCTGTGTGCGGGTTGTGCGTATGCGATATGGATAGCAGCAGCAGCATACGAGTACACCGGACGTAGATCAGAGTCGAGTTGAGCAGTTCGTTAGCCCCTCCTCTTCTGTACTTTGTGAGCTAGGCCGTATGGTGAAAGTGGAAGCCTTGCCTGAATGGGGGAATAGCTAGTCCGTGCACCGGCTAGCGCGTCGGTGGGGGTGATTGCGGCTCCGGGTGGACACGAAATTCTACGGCTGTTTGATGCCTCCAGAGCTTTGGCCCGTCGGACTATCTCGAGAACTCATCCTGTACGACCCGGCCATGACCGCTACGAGGAAAAAAGGAAAAAAAGGCTTCGACTTCAACCGTGACACTCTGCAGTGCGGAGCCTGGACACCGGGCTGTGTGAGTATTCAAAAGCCATGGCAATTCGCGCGCTCGTAACCGCAGCCATCTTCCCAGGGTTCCGGGGCTGGGACTCTCGGCGCGAAGATGTGACCGTATTTTCGGTGTGAACGTTGATTGGGCGGAGTAGGAAGTGGACGCAGAGATGATCGCAGTCGACGTCTTTCAAAGTGGAACTCGAACGTGATACGAGTCGATGCGCGGTTAGTACCGATACACGCATGCAGAAGTCATCCGCGTTTGCTTTCCGTCTACTCTACATATCTAGTCTAGAAGGGAAGTCTTCCTGCTGGAGATGGCGCGTCGGTCTCGCGTTGTCAACTCCCTTCCCTCGGTGAGCGGAATGGCCGCGTCGGTAGATAACATCATCCGGCTGGAGTGAGACGGCGGCGGGTGATAGCTACATATGTATCCGCGCTATACCCAGCGCGATATCTATCTGACGCGCGTGCCCTTATCTATCGTTCCCCCTTCACGTGCTTGTCCGGCTTCATTTACTCTACTCTACCAAGAATCCCACCACAGAGAGCTCGTATCGCCTCGTAGATACCTACCTAGAGCAGATTCGACATCCACCTTTGCACGGCCGCGATACTAGATCCGAACGAACGAAGGGCGGCCACAACATCTCCAGCAAGGAAGGCCACCCAACCGTCATCAATCATCAGTTGGTAACTAACAGAGATTAGATTATGCTCTAGTTCCCTCCTCCACATTGATCCACATCTGTGGGAGGGCGTCTCCGTTCGTTGTCCCCAGCCCGATAACTATGTATC
>Ga0307514_10006524_pt1 | contig 10149 bp, 7 predicted proteins | sample 16_EM_MG_FD_203088 | JGI IMG/M metagenome (GOLD analysis project Ga0307514, IMG submission 203088) | Populus trichocarpa ectomycorrhiza microbial communities from riparian zone in the Pacific Northwest, United States - 16_EM | ecosystem: Host-associated > Plants > Roots > Unclassified | place...
TAACAGTTCAAAAAAAAAGAGATTGTTGGCAGATAGCTTGCTCCCGTGCGCTCCCGTGGGGCCCGGGCCCCCCGCGAACCGGGCCACTCGCGAGTCGCCCGGGCCTCTCGCGAATCTGCGTTCTCGCGGGGGGCCCGGAACAGGTGCACATTGGAATTCAACTATGATTCTTGGAGGGTGGGCCTACATAGTTCTGTGGGATACAATGACCCCGGCTATATTGCACTGCATGAGGGATGTATTATACATATAACTATTTATTAAATATGGGCATTAAATTGGTTTACCCTGAGTTGGGGGCCGAGACTCTCTTTTATCGACTGACCCGTCCAATCTCTTCTCGCCCACTTCCCTCTCACTCCGCCTCCCCCTTCCCCTTTCCCTTCCCCTCTCTCCCCGCTTTACCCAGCCCCGACAGCCAGTCCCCTGTCGGTGTTGATGGGCGCCGCCGCCAGCTCCGGAGCTCGTATCCTGCCTCCCCCGGTACCTCTCGCGAGCCACTCTGGCCCTCCACTAGGGCTGGGAGGGGCGGCAGGGATCTCACCTTGACTGTGTCGCCCACTTCCGGTGGGCGAAGTGCCCCCACCACTGCGGTATCCCCAGGGAACTCGCCCACAGTGTGGTACCTCCAGTCCGCCACGGAGGCAGAAGGAGCAGAGCGGAGGTGGTGGAGATTCCCCCACAACTCCTGGTCCATAGGGGCGTCACCGTCATTGTAGGGTAGGTATGGGCCATGGTGTACTCGCACCGGGGGAGGGAGGCGTCTATGCCGGTGCCATGGCCAGAATGGAAGGCCTCGCAAGAAATGGATACCCAGCAATCTAGCTCAAGGAGTTAATGGGTGTTTCTGCCTGCCAGGGGCTGTTACTTACGCAATCCCACCGAATGTGCAGGTGGACAGGAGAAGAACGATCCAGAACCAACTCCACCCCGCGTTTTGCGTCATCTTCCGTTTCTTGGAGTTGAGCTCGGAGGAACGGGAAACTGCTAGGTTGTGATGCAAATGTGGAGGAATAGAAAGCAGAACTGTCCATGGGCAGAGATATATATATATTGCGGCCTAGCTAGGTGTACGGTTGAAGTCAGGGCATTCCACATAGCGCTCCTTGGTGATAACACTGCCAAGCCCGCAAGAGTCGGTCGAGAACTTATGACCTCGATCCACGCTGCGACAGCGGAGGTGCTTGCTTGCTGGATGAAAGCTTTGCGGTTTCACTGCTGGAATATGCGACATACAAAGCCTGTGTTTCCCTCGCTGTCATTGACAACAGGGTTTTGCAGAATGGAATGAGAATATTGGAAAGGCAACGCTGCGGCCACCGGGATGTAGGCTGCTGTGTTCTTTCTTCCCGTCCCCGGACATCGCGAGCATCTTATAATGGATAAATATGAATCGGTCTTGATAGCCCTGTTGGTGGCATGCTTCTAACTTCCATTTGGACATGCCTCGCTTGCTGCCTCCGCTAAGTGTTGTGCCTGACATTTTAGAGGAGCTCTGGGGCCAGGAGGTTGCAACCGGTGTACATATATGGGCCTCACGCAGTTATCTAACTCGATCCCCAGGTTGGGGGCACTGTGTGGGAACTCTCTACGTGGGGCCGGTGCCCACCAGACTACACGGGCCAATCCCCCACGCAGACCAGCACCGGTAGTCGAGATATACCCACCCACGACAGTACCGGGACTGGTCGCATATCGTTGCCTTCTCCCTGCGGTGGTTTCGTGGCGCCTGGCTAGGATGGTATGGGTGAGGGGTTTCACATCATTCCAGGCGTGCACTGGGCCCCTAAGCGTGATAAAGACACGCATATGTTTTTCAACCTTCCATTCCAGGAAAAAAACAATGGTTGGGGGATTTTTGGAATCAATAGAATTCAAAGCAAGTGTAAAGATTCCATTAGAGTAAAAGCCATACAGATGCATCACTCTCTCCCTACCATTCCGTAAAATTAAATTATTTCTTTGTGCATCACTGTGGCAAGGGTGGAGGTAATTGCTTAAGTGGTGGTAATCGCAGAGCAGAGATTATCTCGGTTTGGCAGATATCCTAGAAGGCTAGGTGATGATGACCGGCCAGAGTAGTAACATTCATAGGCAGTTTGAAAACTCGGTAATGTTGCGGCGTGCATTCTGTGCCCTTTTCTTGTACCCCCATCCCTCGCGTAATCACCCTTCACGTGACGGTCTTTTTATGTATCACGATATCTCGGGTCTATGTTCATTCCTATTACTTTTCGTCTACATGGATATCCATTATGCATATTCGCACATGCTATTTAAGCCAAAATACGGAGCACTGTAATACCCAAACGAGCTGCTACCTGATTCTGATTTCTTTTTATTTTTAATTTTATTATCTACCCTGTAATGGCGTACTGATTCTCTTGTTATATGTTTTTACCCTACTCGCCTGGGGAGGGAGGACGGCTATTCCTCAGCCTACCGGCGGAGTGTTAAAAGTAGGATATGCGGTTATGTGTACCGCGTGAATACCTACGTAAATAATATACGTAAGTATAAGCGGGATAGCGATGAAACCAGCGGGGTTTGCAGGGGGCGAGCGAGGTATTCGAGCGAGATGTGTAGAAGCGATGCTTGATATTCCTGACTACGTTGGAGATGCCAGTGTATAAATACAAAGAATGAAACAGTAGCATTTGATAAACAAGGATCGAAACATCAGCATGTGCTAATATGCATGATGGATATCCATGTAGACGAAAAGTAATAGGAATGAACATAGACCCGAGATATCGTGATAGATAAAAGACAGTCACGTGAGGGGTGATTACGCGCGAGATGAAGGTAAAATAAACATAAGAACAGCGCACAGAATGCATGCCGCAACAGGGGGCTGGAGCAAAAGCAAGCATCATGGTTTTGGTAACCAGCAAGACTGGAAGGGTGTCCAATCTGTTCGGAATGCAGTTGTAGCATACGTGGAGGAGTGCGGAGTACAGTCGGTACTTCCCCGACCTGGAGATGCCTCGTAGTTTTAAAGGAACGGAGGATAGATGCAGCAAAACTTGGGGAGTGGGGAAAAGTACAAGAGGTGGGTGAGAGGGTGTATATATCCTGGTAATTGTTGTGCTTTATCTCAATCCCAATTACTATTGGTTTCCCCTACAGTTGTATTCATTATAAGAGTATCTAGTCGACTGGCCCGGCGGGAGAGAGAGGCAACTAGCAATAGTGCGCTGCAGTCCATCGTCATAGCCTAGATAGGCTAAATATGATTGATGAATCCCCCCCCCCAAAAAAAGTATCTAGTCGAGAAAAATGCAGTTCAGTATTCTCTTGTTGCTTTTCATTAATCTATACGGCTATGGAGCCTTAGTCTGAGAGGTGATAGTGTACCTAGTATCTTGGATTCTTGAAAGTTGGGTAAATCTATTTCAACATCCGCCAATTATCATAAGCCGAGTATAAATATTCCAGCACTCACTAGGTACATGCAGTCCACCCCGTTCACCGCAGTCCCCAGATATATTCCTTTCCGACTTGTCGCCCCTGCTGCTCTCCCCTCTATCCTGCTGCCATCGGACCATTCTTCCACCTCGGGAGTTGGGTGAACAGATGTATTAAGTGAACTCTACGGCACATGCAAAGTCTGAAGACTAAAGGAAAGAGAAAAGAGAGAAAGAAGAAAAGAGCGACAGGAAGAAGTATCTTTTTCATTCCTCCACTCCTAGCACCCCCAGTCGACCCAAACAGCCACATCCCACGCCCCAGTACATTCGTCGCAAAAAATGATATACTCTCACTGACTGATCCCACGCACATGCGATTACATCTTCTAACACACCGCTGCTCACAAATTAGCCTCTCCACCTGTTGACACCACCCAGGATTTCGAAGTAGTTACCTATCACTGAGTTGTTGGTTGCTCTTCGCCGCATTGTGGTGCTGACGTGCGCTGGGCTATTTAGTTGTATAAGAATCTATTCCTCTTCTCCCCCCTTCTTTCCCCAGTGGCACCACCTTAATCGGTTTCCCGCATCTCCGCTGGACTGCCATCTCACACCTATACCTAAACCTAGGCTCCGCTGAGCATGTTGGCAGGTGATATCGCCCCCTATACCCATAATACATTACTTAGTACTTTCTGATGAATGCTCTCGGGTAAACTAGGGCCTATACATTATTCATGATAACGTATACATAAGCATCCTTGAGGGCTTTTGTAGCTCCAACCCAGGAAGAGCACCCCCCAGGTGCAGTAACACGCATCTTGTGAGACCTTATTCGTCGGCGGTCCTTATATATGCCGGGGACATGTCTTCTTGGTTCTGTGTCTCGGCTTAGTTCACCTTCCGTAATGGTAGAAACATTATTCAAACATACATTGGATTGCTGCGTCTGCCATCATTTAATGTATCGAAAGGGCTTCTGGCGGGAGCCACATATTCTCACTCCGCCCCCAGCCGGGTGGAGGACTTTAGAAAGTTTCAAAGTTCAACTTCGATTCCACATAGGTCATCAGCTGTTCCCTGCAGAACTGGGTGGATCTGGGGACTTACGTTGTTTTGAATGAGGGAGATCTCGGACAATGGGTCGTGTCGTTCGACCAATTCTGTACCAATCTTTCGTGTGGGGAGACACCCTCTACCGTTTGTGATTCGCTTTTTGAACAGAGTAGGTAGTATTTATGCTTTATTGTTAAACCACCGTATAGGCTGAGGAGTATACAACCATACCGGTACTGCCGTATAGGAGGGGGCTGTAATGGGAATGGATAGGGTTTGGAGGAAAGTTGTTGACGGGACAAGTTTGATCAAACTATGGAATCTTCTGTGTGGGGTCTTGGCCCACTCCATGGTACCTAGGAGTCTTGCTGAATAGTCTGGCGCTAAGATACTACACAGTCACAACCAGACTACAGCCCTAAATCTGATTGCGCGTGAGCCCACAGTTGGTAGAATAAACTTCAGGTTGAGCGGGCGACTCTGTACCCAAATAAAATATTTCATGCCTTCTCGCTCCGGCAGACCTCTCTCTCCCACCGGGCCAGTCCCTGCCCCCCCCAATGTTACTGTTTACAAATACCATCGCCTGTCTCACCTCACGAACCTCGCCACCGCCTCACACCACTTCTCATCGTCTCTCGCTTGTTCGCCTGACCTGCCTCTCCCATCTCCCACCCACGGGCATCTGTGCAGGTGTGCTGCATTCTGCGGTGTCCACCCATCACACACGCAGCTTGCATCATCCGTCTTTCCTATCTCTCTCATCCACTGCCTCTGAGGGCCTCTGTCCGTCTCCAGATATGTGAGCCCCCTGATGGCCTGCGTAGACCAGCGCAGATGGGGTGGTGCTTTCGTGTGTAGGGGGTATGCCTGTCGGATGCCTGCCGGTGTCACTATGTCAGGCCAATGCATCCTCTCTCCCATCGCCAGCTCCTTCTTCGCTCTCGCATCAGCCGCCTCATTTACCTCTACCCCCCCATGACCCTTTACCTACATCAGGGTCCGTGGCCGCTCTATCATCTGCCTCACTATTTTCTCCTCGTTACTCTGGTGTTACCCGCAGCACGACCACCCTTTTTTTTTGGGGGGGGGGAATCATTACTCGTATTCAGCCTATCTAGACTATGGCGAGGGACCGCATCCCCGGAGTGGAAACCCGGCAAAGGACTCTCTCAACCACTGGGCCGATACAGCCCCTAAAAAACCCCCCCAAGAAGAGAAAATTACTACAAGCTTGCGCAGGCGTCACTCATCCCCAGCTCCAACTGACTGCAAAAAAACATCGCGCAGGTGGAACCAAAATCAGCTCAGACCAACCTACGCCATCTCAAAAACCTCGCAATAGGACCGCGCAGGTGAAAACAAAACATCTCCTCCCAAAATCCAACGCAGGTGAAAGCACGACCACCCACAACACCACCCGCAACAATATCACCCGCAACACAGCTAGATCCCACTGAACACATACATAATATCACCACCGATGCCTCAGACACACCCTAGCTATCCACCCCTTCTCCCTCGTACGGCACTCCTGGGGCCTCTGCACCCTTACCCGATGTTGTGGCGGGATGAACTCACCAATAGGTTGCAAGCGCGCCGCATTCCGATTTCCCGGGCCTTTCTGGCCTTGTGCAATCTGAACCTTCTCGAGTACGCTCCTATCGTGGACCGCAACCACATCTAGACAGCGTTCCGTGATAGTACTGACAGACAAATCACCACCCTCTCACAAATTCTTAGCCTAGTGCTACGAGATTGGGCTGGGCACGAGACGTTTCGTGGGCTGGGGCAGTGGTCTCGAGACTTTTGCACATCAAGCTAGTGAGGGGGCAGAGTGCAGCAGAGAAAAAGCAGAATGCAGCGGCGGGAAGGCACTCCGCCGTTAATATTACATAGGCTGTCACACTGTTTCAGCAGATATCACAGTCTCACACAGATATGCACGGGGCAACCAACGAAGAAGCCTCGAGACGGCTCGTCCCGTGCCCAGGTCTAGGACCCATGCGTACGCAGCAGCCAGCCCGGCCTACAGGTGGCACACATATTCCCAACCCCGCTAGGCCTAATATCCTTCGTTTGCTTACTTCCCTCGCGGGACCCACGGTGGTGGAACGTATTACAAATTATCTACTTTGAACAACGAACCGGGCAAAGTAGGTCAGTGAATACACAGATAAACTGTCTGGAAAATCTCCTGTTTCTCGATTCCACATCTGGTTGCAACACTCGGTAAGTCGTATGTATCGCAACACCACCCGCAACCATACCACCCGCAACACATCTAGATCCCACTGAACACATACATAATATCACCACCGATGCCTCGGACACACCCTAACTATCCACCCCTTCTCCCTCGTACGGCACTGTTGGGGCCTCTGCAACCTTACCCGATGTTGTGGCGGGATGAACTCACCAATAGGTTGCAAGCGCGCCGCATTCCGATTTTCCGGGCATTTCTGGCCTTGTGCAATCTCAACCTTCTCGAGTACGCTCCTATCGTGGACCGCAACCACATCCAGACAGTGCTCCGTGGTAGTACTGACAGACAAATCACCGCCATCTCACAAAGTCTGACTCTAGCTCTACGAGAATGTAGGTTGCCAAACACCCGGCCCGTCAGTGTAATCTTGTGTGGGCAATACGACAGCTTATGTATTTGGATGGTTCTGTTGACCTTCATAGATCTCACAATAGGTGGACGGGTGGCCGCAAGCGCAGTTGCAAGTACTGCTGGTGCACCAACCCCACCTATAGTTAGTAGGAGGGGTACAGCCCCGCCCCTGGCCTCTACACCACGATCCTCTTCAGCAAACGAGCGGGTACGTAGAAATGCAATCCCCTTAACTATTATCCTAGCATGATCGTTGCTAAAAGACCAATATCGATAGGCACTGCATCGAGACAACGAGACATGCGTACTCAGCAACCAGCCCCACCCACAGGTGGCACACATATTCCCATTTTCCTTAGGCCAACGGCCTTGCTCTCTTCGAGAGACCAGGCCTAATATCTTCCGTTTGCTTACTTTCCTCGCGGAACCCACTGTGGTGAAACTTATTACAAATTATCTACTTCAACAACCAATGGAGCAAGGTAGGTCAGTGCATACACAGATACACCGTCTGGAGAATCTCCTGTGTCTCAATTCCGTCAACCACCAAGGATGTGGTCATGGATATTTTGTCCTGGAACTTGTTTGTTATCCCTTTGCCGGCTGGGATCCGAATGGTGTGTTAAGTCGGTATGATGTTCGGTTTTCGTGGCTAACCCAGTATCGATCTGGGCTGCGTGGTGAGTGGTACCCTAACAACTAACGCACTCCCAATTCTAATACAAACAAGATGCTACAGTGTGCATGTGTGATGGGTGGACACCGCAAAATGCAGCACATTTGCTTGGGTGCCTATGGGTGGGAGATGGGAAAGGACGGACATATGATATGATATGGGAGGACGAGAAGTGGTGCGAGGCGGTGGCGAGGTTTATTATGTAGAGGATCAATGCACATAGAATTGGGGAGGGCAGGGACTGGCCCATGCGGGGGAGAGAGGCCACCTGGCTAGCCAGGAGCTGCAGTCCATCGCCATACTCTAGATAGGGTGAATGCGATTCATGATTCTTTAAATAAATATAAAAAAAGATGCTACAGTATCCATCGCCATATCCTAGATAGGGTGAATGCGATTAATGATTCTTTAAAAAAAAAAACAAGATGCTGCAGTACCCAGAGATATTGAAAGGAACGGGTTTCAGATGCAGGGGAAGGAATGGTAATAGCGCAGAAGGATCGGTTGGGATGTAAAATCCTAAAAGTTTCCACGATTCAGTAGGAGCAAACCCAAGCACCTCTGCTGCCTCTAAATTCTGCTTTCGGTGTAATGCTATTGCACGCCGTCACCGTGCTCTTCCTCCTTCTGCTCCTCCACGCCCCAATCGTCCCCACCGAGTCATGTGTAAGTACCCCTCTCGGTCTGGGTGTTCTCGATGCTCCACTGGATGCGACGAATGTTGTTCTGCCTTTCTGGCAGTCTTCTCAACGGGCGGGCTAGGCCGGCCTGGACGGTGTATGGTTCAGCCAGGGCCTCGCCCAAATAACCAGGCCGCACGAGTCTTGGCCTGGACCGGCCTGGACCGCCTGGACCGGCCTGGACCGCCTGGACCGGCCTGGACCGGCCTGGACCGCCTGGACCGGCCTGGACCGCCTGGACCGGCCTGGACCGCCTGGACCGGCCTGGACCGGCCTGGACCGCCTGGACCGGCCTGGACCGCCTGGACCGGCCTGGACCGCCTGGACCAGCCTGCATGGCCTGGGCTGGCCTGCATAGCTTGGGCTCGGGATGTTTTAACACAATGTTAATTAAATAATAAATATTAAGCAACGTGCCAACACCAAATTTTTAACACAATGATAGGTTGCTACATATCAATATGCCCACACCGAATTATTAACACAATGATAGGTGGACACATTTTACATATATATATATATCAAATCTACAGTGCCAGTGGACTGCCTGGAGCGACGTGAGCGCCTGGAGTGACGTGAGCAACAATAGATATGAACAACAACTAAGATGTAGAATTCCATAATTAGAAAAATCAATATACACAACTGGAAATAGACCGGGAGAAAGGCGTATAGAAACAAAAAAAAACATCTGGGAATAGACCGCCTGATAGCCTAAGGCGAGAAAGGCATATGGACACAAAAAAAAAAAAAAAAAAACCCCAGAAATACAACAAACAACCAGATACAATACGATAAGAACTCAAGATCCATTCCTGCCGCCTCCAATTGTTCCTGAAATCAGCATATAGACCAAAAAAAAGAAAAACAAAACCCCGAATTAGTCTGTAGCTGCCGACTCAAGACCCATTCCTTTTGCTTCCAGTTGTTCTAACATAATCCGGACCTGGTCTATATCCTGAAATCCAACCAGTCCACCATCGGCCTGCCAGGATTTCATACATTCAGCCTTGATTATATCTTCCTTCAACCGATTGCGCCGATCAGTAAGCATTAACCCAGTACTGCTGAACACTCTTTCTACCTCCGAACTCATAGCTGGAATTGCCAGAAGATTCAATGCCATGATTGACAGTTGCGGATAATCAGATTGATGTTGAATCCACCATAGGCGGGGATTCTCGATATCAATGATTGTAGTAGAAATGAAGTGTTCGAGTTCATCCTTTTGTCTTGCACGTAGGGTACGCTTGGTTTTCCAACTGTTAAGTGTAGAGTCGGAGGTTGATGTGGACGTTAGACTGGTTGATGCAGCCTGGTCTGAGGCAGTCTGAGCTCCTTTGTAGCTAGGTTTTATTAATATTGTAAAGTAGGTAAGGAAGAAGTTGATAGTATAAACATACTGGGTCTCCCAAAGAAGCTTTACTTTGGATTTCGCTGCCAAAATCCAATTCAGGTGTTCTGCCCAAGTAACTTCAAAATATTTAAACTTCATGCCAGGATAGAGTGCAACTGCAGCATAGAGGGCAGTATTAGAATCGGTTAAAGTATAATACTTATCGAGTTTCTGCCATGCGAGTTGAATTGAATTGATCAAATGAGGAGTAGCATTGCTAATAGTATAGCTATGTTTGGCTGTCTCAAGATGTTCAAGTAAATAGTCCATGGTCGGAAGTAAATCATAGAGTGCTCCATTACCTCGATGGCCTT
>Ga0307514_10006525_pt1 | contig 10146 bp, 5 predicted proteins | sample 16_EM_MG_FD_203088 | JGI IMG/M metagenome (GOLD analysis project Ga0307514, IMG submission 203088) | Populus trichocarpa ectomycorrhiza microbial communities from riparian zone in the Pacific Northwest, United States - 16_EM | ecosystem: Host-associated > Plants > Roots > Unclassified | place...
TTAAGATTAGCAGCAATAAAAAAAATAAAAATTAAGGTTAATAGTAGGAGTAATTAATGGGGAGAGTCTGGGATGGAAAAAAAAAAGAGAAGATGTTGGTGTTTTGCATAGTAAAGGATTACTTAAGGACAATTATAATATGCATCTCTTACACACTGAGTAAAAGACATTGCTTTGTAATCTTGTGATGTTAGCATTTCTTAAGGGCCGTTGCTAACCAATATTTTAACTAAACTATATGCTTGTTTTATTGTTAATTAAGTGAATATAATATGATAAATATAATATGAATTTTTTTTTGGTTGACCCGGATTAATCCATCTGACCCGTGACCCGATCATTATACCAAGTCGACCACCGGATCAGGTTTAAAAACTATGATCTAGATTAGGAGGGTGGATGGTAAAATGGAAGAATGAAGAGAAGGTGAAGGAGTTATTGTAAACAGTAAACTAATTGTTTTTTGTTTAGCTATCAAGAACGAGAAAAGACGAGAATTATCCATTCAATTAAAAGCATTGAAAATCACAAGAGCGCAGAAGAAAGACAGTCAAACCGCCCAAACCAGGAGGATTTTAAGATTACAAATGAGAAAGGATCCTTCCTTAGCTCTCCATCCTTCTTGCAGAAGTGAACATCCAATCTCTTTCCCCTCGCCCCTCCTTCCCCCCAATCTCTCCTGACAAACACACCCTAAGGATAAAAAGAGAAGGAGATTCCACTTCTCACATCAAGAAAATTTGTACAATAATAAATACCATTATATTGTATATTGTACACTAAATTTTTCCTATTACCATAACCCCTGTAGTCTGTCCATGGGCGGGCTAACTTCCAGCCCCCTTTGCCCAGGTGTTAAAACCTCTGGGCATTCTAGTCTTCTTGGTGTATTGGGACTATTATCAGTTGAGCATTAGTCAAGCATCATAAATATCCTGAGCTTGCGTTCAACTTATAATAGATTAATATAGTTACAAATCAACCTTCGCATAACAGAACTATTCCTTCTGGAAAAACGAAAGAACAAGATCTGTATGTACAGAGAAGAGCTGTGTATCCACGAAAAGCTGCTTGACACAATGAGGGGAAAAAGAAACATCAGTATGGCACCTCTTCTATCCTTACAGTTTTACCCAATTGACAGCAAAATACAAGTCTGACACTCATAACTTACGAAAAATAGCCCCGGTGGCAAAGTTAATTTCCAGAAAAACCATCAAGCATGACAATGAAAGTATTATATCTCTTGGCACCCAAACCCAATATCCCACAAAAAAAAATTGATGTTCAAGAAACAAACCTTCATAAATGGTCGATCACGACTAAGGAACGAATCTATGAAACTCTCCTTTAAGAGCAATGATACCTATATTTGGAATGAAGGACAAGCTTACAGCATTAGAAGTAGCCGAAGGTCATATCAAAAGGCAACATAAGCAAGTCCTATCAAAACAAGGTGACCTGAACAGAGTCAACCTAAACATTTTTACTTAGAGCAGTGTGAGTTCATACTTGCACTTGAGAGCCCAAGACACCAATAATATGACATTTAAAATATCATGCAAAGCAAAACGTCCTACAATCCATTCAAGGGAGAAAAGAAGAATAAAAATTTAAGGTTGCTTCAGCACTCTTCCTGCAGGATGATAGAATCTTCAGATGATATTCTTTCTATGGGCCCTTAAACAGGTTAGTGGATCTATATAAACATTCAGGTTCAGTTAAATCTAGGTCATACGATTTATTTCCATATTTTGCTAAGCTTTAAATAAAATTAAACCAGTACAATTTGGCACTCTCAAAAATATACATCTATCTGTTCATCTACTTTTGCACAATTTATATTATATCTGATGAGGTTAATCTTTTATTGCAAACCATTTACCCAGACATCAAGGCTCAAGCAGAGAAATTTGTCAAACCATCCTTTTCATCTGACTTTTAGAGTTATCTCATTTTTATTTCAAAATCACCAAGTTAAAGCATTTTCTTCTGAATACTAGGTTTTACCATGCAAGAGGACAGAACCCTAAATGTTTGGCATCAAACAACCAAAATGTGCAGTTACAAAATAGCAATAGTCATAACAGTAAACAAACACAAACCTTGTCATTATTGGATTGTACATTTGTTATTGTATGAGAACGCAGGTTAGAGCAAAGCGAATCCAAGTAAGATCTTAAAACCCCTAGAAAACCCTTGGCAGCCTCAACCTGTAGAAAATAGAAATACACAAACAAAATTAGCAAAATGAGTTTCATGACATTTCCCCAACTTCTATAATGAGGCAAGAAATCTTTCAAACAAGTGATGATCCAGGAATATCAGAGTTTATTAATTAATCCTTTCAAATACACCATCTTTGTCAAGATTAGAATGGAGAAAGGCAGTAAAATATCTGATCCACACACCAAATGGTTGAATTTATTCTTTGTGATCAGAAAAATCAGTTAGCATAGGGTATGGAGGTCAATGAAATGCTGGTGAAAATCTTGTATAATATATATCACAAAGACTACTGGCCTGCCTCTTAGTACAGGGACTTCATTTTGTGCAGGGACACAAGATGAAATCTCTAAAGACAGTCATCCATCAGAGTTTTTTTTTTAATTATCACAATCAGTGCTGCCACATTCACCACCAAATGCAATCTCAACAATTAAGTTTCACTAATATGATCAGAAAATTAACTGGTGATGGCAAAGCTCTATAGAGCCATTGTCATCATCTTTGCAAAGGAAAATAAAAAATTCATGTGATGGCTATATGCGATCTCACTATGCTATAAGACTCTTTGTCAAGATTTCAAATACAATGACAAGCAATATATGCAACTATAGTTTTACTTGTCTCCAGCAAATTCTTTTGATCAAAGAAAAAACAAACTAGTAGCGCTTCCATTTTAAGGTCATGGGGAAAGGTGATGGTCAAGGAGAAGCACACCTGCACATCTGTACACTCATACACTGGCCTCTTTCTGGCCAAATAGCTTTCTCCAACAAGCTTAGAATGATAAGGACTTAGGGATGATAACAGCTCCCTGTGTTTTGGCAGTTGTGGTATCGCTGGTGACTTCACCTATTACATCAAGCAATAGGAAATATACTGGATCATTTGTCTCAGCTTGTAAACTATTTGGGGCATAAAATTATCAGTTCCCAGAATTAAAACAATTCAAATGGCTGAAAATGAATAGCAAACCTGGTTCTTGTTAGCATCAACCAAAATGACGTTGCTTAATTTTGATTGTACTTCACTGGTTTTGTTCTTAACACCAACCTACAAGTGTTAATGTGAAGTGGCCAAACCTAACAAGTCAGTACCAATATTAGAAAGAAAAGTAAGATCATAAAAGTGAGATTATATCAAATTCAATTATCTGATATGACATTATACATAAATAATCAAGAGTATACAGAATTTGTAACCACAGGAATTTGATCAAATTATTTGATTTTAAGCTGTTCGCTTGAATGAGACACTGGGACAACACAAGTACGCACATAAGAAATGCAGAATCCACATAACACAGGCAGTTCATTCCAAGGAAATAGAAATCTAGCACTTGAGGATAATGTGGCTGGAATCTGTATACTCACAATGTATGGAACAGGAGCATCCAAAAACTCCAGCATGTCATCTGGTAAAATCTGAAAATTTGAGCAGATAATTACTAATCCAAGATACAGTTAATAAGACAAATATTATCTCCTCAATAAAACAGACACAGACAAGACAACAGGAAATCTTACTGGCATTAACAAGCTTTGCCACCGATAGGGACGAATGAGAGGGACAATTGACAAAACTGAAGCAGACAAGATTCCCTGTGTAACAAAGTATTTGACATCAATACAACTCAAAATGTATTTGATGGCATATAAGAAGAGGAATTATTTCAAGTTCTTTATAATTTCATGGATTCTGTATTTATAATTATTTAGGAAGTTTTCTAGTTATGATATTTGTAATATTAGATTTTATTATTATTATTATTATTCTTATTATTAGAACTTTTATGTTGGTAGGATTTTATTTCCTATTTTAGTTGGGAAAGCATAGGTATACATTGCATTAAGGAGAATTTTATTTTCACTTTCAGAGGTGGGACTCTTGTTTCTTGATTTTTGTGGATTCAAGAACTAGTTTCTTGGGTTGCTTTTGATTAGTGTCATAAGATAGAAGGGACACAAACATGTTTGGTTGGAAGGATAAAGAAAAGACATAAAATATATATGTATCTAAGACAGTTTTGGAGTGAATTTCTGTCCTTTCAAAGGGAAGACAGGGGGACAGGTCACCTGTCTCCACTATCTCCGTCTCTTCTGCCTCGATACAGTAACCAAACACTACCTTGAGGATTCCAGAAATATGTTGTGGAATCAAGGGTTGCCTAACAGACTATGGCAAATCAAGACCATCGGTAACTCATCCATGCATCTGACCAGGCTAGTCCTCAGCCTGTGTTCAGACCTTAGTTTTCTTCTAAGTATTTTATCGTTAGCTGACCTTCTCCTTCAACTTCTACCCTTGTCCTACATCAGTACTATACCATCCACAAAAGTTTAATTGCTTAAGAAACTAATCAGTTCATTGTCTGAAGGATATGGAAGGAACCTAACTTGAACATTTGTGCAACAAATGAGGAGCTTTCAGATTCAGCTAAGCTGTTCTTCAGCATCCAATAATTTTCCATGCTTAGGCATTTAACTATGAAAAAACCAGAATCCAATACAGATGAGAGTAGTTCTAGGCACTATTTGCTCCAGGGAGCGCAGCTAGCAAGTAAACAGAGCCAAGCTCTTCAAGCTGGTGCCAGATCAGTTAAAAAAAAAATACACACCTCAACCTTAAGAAGGAAAATGAAAATCCAACAAGATTGCAAAAGATTGTCAACCTGACATGAAGGGTACATACATACCAAATTAGAACACACAACCACAATCTGCTTCTCTAGCAGGGCTCCCGCAAACATTGTCAAGATCTGCGTGCATGGAGATTAGAACTCATATTTTGGTTTTATATAGATATCTAAGACGGTAATACAATAACTATATACATTCTAATCACTACATAACAACATAATCAATGTTAAACTAGTCAAGCCAATAGGCAACCTAAAAGAGAACAGTTATAAGATATAACAATTCCAAAACTCCAGAAAAGGCATACATGCTCAAGTCGCAAGGATCCGCATATGCATGAAATGGCCCAAGTTGATAATGCAGTGGCTTCTTCCTCTGCAGAGAGTGCACTGCGTGCCTGATTTAGACAAACAGCAATAACATGAACTAGCCTAAAAATAAGTACAGCTGATAATTTAAGTTAGGAAAGTCATCCTACAAAGCCATCATTCTATCACTGTATCTACCTCTGCAAACTCCAGACTTGTGATGCATGATCTCAAATCAATAGTTGAGCCATTAACATGTAAAACAGCTTCATCAGGTCTACGATATTCTAAGGGATGAAGATGCTCCAAAGGCTGAAATCTAAGAGTGGAACCCCTAGCAGGGCAATGCAGCCGGTAATATTCACACAGTAACTGCAATGATCCATGATTGTTTGCCTGCAAAATAGAGGACACTTGACATCTTTCAGTAGTTGTCAGTACACCAGTATATTGAACTTAAAACATGTACAAAGCTACATCTAATACAAAACAGATGCGGACCTTAGCCCATTCGAGAATATCAATGTGATCACTGGAATCTTCTTGCCCAGAAAAAGATGCCTCTTCAGTCTCCATATCATCAACATCACTCCTAAAGTTTCTATCCTCACTGGGAGAACCCTGGAAGCTGCATAAAAAGGCATTTTTTACTGATTTGGTAATAATGTCATCTTCACCCATACAATGATAGATACGTATATAAATGCTGAGCAAGTATAAAACCTAATTTGATGAAGCATGGATCATATTATGCAAATCAATAAACTCATGACATGTAGCTAAGAGAATTATTTATTGAAGACACCAAAGAACACCATGATATATGTACCTGGAGGAAGATTCAGAGCTTTCATACTGACAATGGCGGAGGAGTGGCCGAATAGCATTTGGTAATCGTCTTTCTTGTGCTTGCTTGTTCGATGGAGAATCATCAACATCACAATCTTCTAAGTTTACTCTACCAGGTTCACCTTTGGCTGAAACCATCTCGTTTTCAGAATAAATAGGAACAGCATCATCATTGACACCTTTCTTCAAAGAATGAATATGCTCCTCAAGAATTTGAGGCTCCACGTTACTCTTTTCATCATCAAAACCTCCAGGTGTAGAATCCCTTAAGCTGGATTGGGATATTTCTGTCGTTCCATCTGGTATGTCCTCTGCAGCTCTATAATTCGTTGATACACCATCTAAATTGTCACCTAAATCTTCTTCCTTGCAATAACCCTCTGAGGATTCCAAGTCTAAAAAGCCTATATTTTTTGTTAATCGCTCCAACCTTTCTTCTGTGAAGATGCTACAAAACAGTGATGAAAAATGAGATTTGTGCATTATCAGAAGTTAATCAAGTTTGATGTCTTACATTTGTAGAACAACTGCCAAAATATGCATTCTAATGGCCTGCCTTTGCTAAACACTATAATCTCTCACTTAATTAACTATACATTGATAACCAGGTAACAGGATTATATTAATCATATATAACTGTAAACCCACCTGCTCAATAAACCAAAATGTAATTCAAAAAATGGAAGCCTTGAGAGAATGCAGTAACATCTGTACGTGGTGAGCATGTAACGGCTCAAAGATGAGCGGGAAGACTGTTTATCTGAAACCATGGAAAGCAATCCAGAGGGTTTTTGCACAATTTCTTCAACTAACACACAACACCCATACAATGTTGAATCATCAGCAACCTAGGGGGAAAAAATAAAAAGTTCAAAGATAAAAATCAAACTTCAATTACCACCAGAACAAAAGAATTAAATAAGATGAAGAAGATTGGAGGTAACAGAAAGCATAGAAAGTTGTTGACCATGTAAAACATAAAATTACCTCCAGGGCATGGACTATCATGGTGTTAAAATTCACACAGGACATCTCACATAGGAAATCATCTCAATCAAAGGATAAGTATATCAAAGAAGAGAAAAAAGTGGCATGATATTTTGAAGGTTACCTGTAATCGAAATACAAATGACAGGTCACTTTGTTTAAGGTGCTCCTGCAAAATAACCACCAGAATAATTGAGATGCATCTATAAAGCGTTTGAAGTCACAGAGAGAGTGTGTGGAACATATGCTTCTGTAACAGAAAAAATAATCTAAAGTTACACACAGGCTTGAAAGTTTTTTTGAATAATGAGGCTTCAAGATGGCTAATACCAAACAACAAGATTAGCTGTCATGATCCAGAGAACCTCCAATAGTTTATTATTTTTTATCAAGCTGGTTCTAATGATGGAACAATATTATTCTAGGCCTGTACTTAGATGTTATTGAAATTAGCATGAGTAATACCAATTTGAGAATAATAAAGCGTTCAAGCATGCCAACAGGAGAATAAAGTATTTGCTTTCTACTTATCCACAGGCAAAACCCATTAAGACTAGATATGTTAAAAATCAAAGCTTAAAAATGGTTTAACAGTTAAGAAGATTTTAATTTTAAAGGAATCATACAAGCTATAAATTATCAGCAGATAAATGATTGCTGCATAGGTACCGTACCTGCCCAAGAAGAATTTCATTCAACTCGCTCATGGAAGGAGTTCTCTCAACTGCATGAACCTAGAATTGCACCTAAAAAAGTTAGAAAATGTCCACTGAATGGCATATAGAGTTGATTAAAGGGTACAAAAAGGAAGAGAAACAAAAATACCAAGGAAAAATCACCCAAACAAAGGCTCTACAAATGTATGCATGATATAACGTTTTTCAAAGGAATTACCAAGTTCCAAAACTCAACTCAGCTAAGACTAAACCCGGAAATAACAGAATTGGCGTTCAACAATTACTGAAGTCATATTAGTTGTTTTTTTTTTCCTAGTATGAATAACAGTGAATCACCCAGGTTCACATCCATAAACAGTGGCCCAGTGAAAACATGCATTCACTATGGTTTGGTTCTCTTAAACAAGCAAATAACTATGAGGGCTAGGCTCATCCTTCAACAAGAGCAAGGTCAAAGCCATGGTCTCTTCCCACATATTGGGAGCTTATAATTTCATATGCGTGTACACTCCCCAATAAGAATTTTTTTCATCCTGAACTCAAGGTATTGCTTTGCCGTGCATTGAAGAAACAGAAATCCAAAGTTAAATGTAAAAACTTCACAAGGGGACAAAATAGAAATTGGCACAGTCCAATTGCCAGATACATGAATTCAAACTCTCAGACGACTTCACATTCTACATTTTCATCTTAATCTTTCAATTTATATAAGAACTAACAAGAAAAGAATCAAAGGATATGGGAAAGAATTGTTTATATGGCCTTTTACAACAAAATGTAATAGGTCAGATGTCCATTCAAGACAATGATATCAAGGTTCGAGCTGTTATAACATTGATTGAGCACAGAACTCCATGAACTTCAATAATTCCTCAAAAAGTTTACTCTACAACTGTTGAACAGTTTGATCTGACTGCATTAGGTTCTGCCAATTGGAACCTAGAACATACATCAAAGACTAATCCCAAAACCTCGTTTCAGTCAAACAGTTCATGGGTTGACCTTGACTTTAGTGATTGACATTCACAAGTTTCCATGGACATCATGAACTAAATCTTCAAGCTATCAAGTAAGAAAATGTCTGACTGATAATTCATGAATCTGCAAGATGGAAACTATTCATATGACCATCAGATATCCACATCCAAGAATGGCAAAGGTCCATAACAAATTAGAATATGCACTCTCACAGTCAGAACATATGAACTGATCAATTATTAAAAATGACATGAAATAAACTAAGCAAGCATATATACAACCTCCAGGCCTCCAGGGAAGCAAAATGATACAAGATCTTTGTATTTAAGTGGCAGCTGTTTTTCTGGAGGATAAACAAACAAAACCTGGAAGTAGAAAAAACAAAAAACCATGACCATGCTTAAAAAGCAATTTCCAAACTTAAAATTTCACGCTGTTTGAAACAAAAATCCTCACCTGGGGCTCAAGAATGGGTTCTATACGTGACTGATTTTGACAACCAAGTGCACCTTGCAATATCCCAGAACCTTCGGACTTTCTGGGACCATATTGCCTCTGGAGTGCTTGAAGATCACAATTAGGGTGAAGTCCAACAACTACCATGCTCTCTATAAGCCTCGATGGCGCCTTTAAAGGCCTATGGTCCTGCACAGTTAAATAGAAAAGATGTTAGGAAACCGCTACAAATTTAAATTCCAATTTCTTCAACTATTCATCAAGAGTCGTAATAGAAACAAATGTCGCAAGGATGATGGAGCATCAACTGACTAAAGTATAGACCTCAATCTAAAAAAAGCTGCAGTTGTACTAAATAACAAAAAGAAGCCACCATGAGATGAAAAATATACAAAAACATTTAGACGAGTATTGCAAATAGCTTAAACATGAAATAATCCACTTCAACGAAATAGCATACCAAGTACTGTAACTGAAATTTTGCCCACTGACGTTTTTGGCTAGTAAGAACTTCTGGATTATAAGTTCCACTTTTCACTTCTGGCGGAGGAGAAGAAAACCCTTTTAGCATTCTGCTAAAATGGCGCTGTAGCTTCTGGAATTGGCTATCACCATGATCATCCTTGGATGAAAATACCACAGATGGCCTTGGCGATGGCACAGTGGTGGCTGCGTCTGCAACAGCTTTCGCAACATCTTCTGTTGTCTGCAAAAACAATGAAGTCCTCCAACCAGGACTGCCAGTGTCTTCATTCTTCGCCATCTTCTCAAATTCCCTCTACTTCCAAATTGCACAGTAAAACAATCAAGCTTTTAGAGAGTAAAAATTAGCAGAAATCTCAAAACATATTCTACTTCTTTTTTAACAAATAAAGATTGAAAAACTTTAAAGATTACTCAATATCTACTACAGATTAATCAGCATAGAAACTGAATACCAGACTTTTTGTCAGTCACAGAAAGCTGTTGAAATCAAACAGAAAGAAAAAAAAAAAGAATTTGTTTTGCTACCGTAAAAAAAAGTTG
>Ga0307514_10006527_pt1 | contig 10146 bp, 7 predicted proteins | sample 16_EM_MG_FD_203088 | JGI IMG/M metagenome (GOLD analysis project Ga0307514, IMG submission 203088) | Populus trichocarpa ectomycorrhiza microbial communities from riparian zone in the Pacific Northwest, United States - 16_EM | ecosystem: Host-associated > Plants > Roots > Unclassified | place...
GGAAAGAACAATGTGAACATATTTTCGGTGCATTTTAAAAGCTTTGAAAGATGTGAAATACTACAAATCCGTGGACTATCCTGCCTGTGTGTAACGTAAAGGAGACGAATCTAGTGTACGCACAATTCGAATGGGTGTTTGATTGTCGTAGGAATTGATAGTCTGGTTAATTGATTCGGGAATGCTTGGCATTTGCCCTGCTCAAAATATGGTCTGGATCTGGAACCGAAATCGAGGTCTTGTGTCAACCACTTGCAAAACCTATCGGCCGACAATTCACTTATCTTGCGAGTGTCAATCTATATGAGCAGGCACTGCTTTATTCAAATACCCACATCGGGTCCAGAGATTGTGTGAGTGCGGATGCTCTCTCATGGGTTTTAGAGCAGCCAGTTGCCAAAAACTCACCCACAGCTATATAATAGGGCTCGATACGGGACATTCACAGAAACATAAATGCGAGTCCATAGTAGTCTTAGACTCGGCACAGTAGTCTGGTTGGCATGACCCCCCTCAGAGGAAGCTCATAACCAGAGTAGATATCCAGTAGTCTGCAGTAGTCTCAGCTTCCTCCACTCTGCCATATCTAAGCTTCAGATCACTGGGCTAGTACTGCTGCAGTGGGTGACTACACCCCGAATCCCAGTAATTGGCCGATCGCGAAAAGAGGTTGTTTAGGTCCAAAATTGGACACATTTCTACAATAGGCGTAGCACGAATTACCGACTACCCAAAACGATCTAGGTTCCAAATTAGACTGACTACCATGACAGGTATGTATCACAGTGGAGGAACTAGTGTCTGACTACACCCCGTGGATGTGTCATCACTGGATCAAGACCACATACTGTCATGTTGAGTTGTATGAACGGACATAGCCTGACCTTTCACACAGGCACCCCAGATACAGCTTGGCGTCGGATGATTGCCCAGGAGCACGATTAAAAAGAAAAATAATGGTAGCTGGGAATTGAACTATTCTGGCCGATTCACCAATCATGTCGACTACCTACCAATTCCACAGTGAGTCGACGACTAGCTCGCAAAGACACTTTGGTACTCTGGTATTTCTTCAACGCCATCCAAAACTCGATGTGCAACTCTATCAGCATTGATTTTCTCACCCATGTCACGCAGTTGATTGGCAAGAGATTTATGAACTGATAGATTGTCCGGGTTTCTTTCGGGCTTTGCCAAAAGCTTCTTCCACTTTAATGAGTTGACTAGGTCTACGGAGGCGTATTTTTCAGTAATGATCTCCCAAGCTTCTTTACTAGTCTGGGCTTCTGCAATTTATAATTTCTGTTCCCTTTCACAATATAGGTGTATGACGGTGAGGGCCTTTCGTTGCATTCGAGACCAACTTTGCCGTTCATTATCCATTCCCGTAGGAGGTATGCCGTCTAAGGGGTCATCCCAGAGTTCTTTCATGGTAAGAACCATACGGATGTCTTGCTTCCATTCCTGATAGTTAGAAGTATTAAGCTTGGGGATGGAGATCTCTTTCTCCATAGATTCCGACATGCTGGGAGCAAGGGATAGTAAGGAAAAAAGTTTTTTTTTGGTGCAGTTTGGAAGAGCACTGGGTCTCATAACCTGAAAGGGTTCAGGTAGTGAGGAGCACAGTGTGGAAATGTGACGTTATTTCATTCGTTTGTTGACCTTACCCTCTCATCAAAAGGAAGAGAAGCTTATGTACGGTTTTTCCCTTCATCATATCACCAATGACTAGTCCCCCCTATCGTCCTAGCGTTTACTGATCCCTAACGTTGACCCTTCTGAGGAACTATGTTCCTTGATCTCGTTCCCAGACTCTTAGGTTATCTGCGCTAAAGCTATCTTCGGCTAAGATATGTTCCTATACATTCTTAGCACGAGACTAATAACTTTTATGACCTCTTGTCTTTATTTATTTATGGCTACGATAACTGGATATACGTGGTACACCCTCACCCCACACCCACCCTCCACTACCAAGGCCCATTCGGGTTAGTCTCAGTATGAATTTCATGGACTAAGCATGGGAAAACCTCCTTAGGACCAAACCCATGCTCCTTGCCTGTTAGGAACTCCTCGGGGGAGGCCTCGTACGCTTGATTATGACTGGGGGCTTTATTTGTCCCTAGTTACGCCATGCGCTACTGTATGGTTCTTTTGTTCCCGCCGTACGCAGTGTGCTTTAGCTCCTGATTTCCGCTGATTTCTGTGCAGCATTGGGACACATATAGACGTCCATTTTCCCTCGTTATTGATTCCCTCTTCACACAACAATTTGTCCTTCACTTGTATCTAGTTCTATCAAATACGTACACTCTCTATCCGCCATGAACTACCGAGGGTAGCTCCCGACTTACAAGTCGGCAACTTGTATTCGGTGTCCCTTGCCCCAGCCTCGCCCTGGGTTCTCTCGGACCTTGTTCATAACAGGTTAGCTAGTTATTTCTGTATGGAAGCTGGGGGTCTCCCTGAATACAAGTAACGAATTCCCCCCCGCCAAAAAAAAGGCCGCCATATATAGTGAAATTCACCACCAGCCAGGCCGCCACATATGGTGAAATTTATAAGAAAAATAGATATCAAATATCAAAACGAGTTACCCCGGCTCCAAAGGAGGGAGGCCCAGGCTTCTACCTTGAGAGCGAATCGTCAATACTATTGCTTTCACTTTGGAACCGGAGCATTAAGGAATGGATACCCGGCGACCCTGCTCTCTAGCCTACCAAGTAATATTTGAGGCAGTTCACCAAACTAGAGCCCTCAATTAATTACCAAAGCTGTAAAGTAAAGAACATACCACTGCGCTATGCCTGCCGCCAGTTCATTTGCTATGTCCCAACAAGCAATATATAACGTTGACTTAGCGACAAATTGATGAATCGGTCGTGCACCCAGACTATTTGTATTTCGGTCACATGCCCAAACCATCTGTGCAAGCTAGGTCCCAAAACGCTTAGACTCACCCTCTCATTCCTCTCCAGGCAATTTTATTCCTGTATAGTCAATAGTCTGGTTGGTGTTGTGCCAACCAGGAATCCAGACTATATAGTCAAGTGAGAGTTGGGTGAATCCAGACTATCTACCTCGAGGACCAAGAGTTATGACTAATCACCAACTTGTCAAGATGGGGACCCTATGTAGTTGTGCCTAGGCGCTAGTACAATCACTCACATGATCTTATCAGCAGGTGATCATGAATTAAGAAACAGCAATAGGTATAACATGAGTTCAATTCCCAACTCGATTGTTATTCTTTTTAATCGTACTCCTGGGCAATCACCCGGCGCCAGGCTGTATCCGGGACGCCTGTGATACCTGGGGTTTGCCAAGTTCTGCTACTTCCTCATTTGGTAGCACCTACCATGAAGCTAGCGCCCCTAGACTGTCGGGTATCCATTCCTTATGCTCTGGTTTCAAAATGAAAGCTCCAGTATTGATAATGCACCCTCAAGGTAGAAGCCTCCTTTGAAACCGGGGTAACTCGGTTTGTCATTTTATATCTTTAGGAGGAAAAGTCAGTCATTGGGATTCAGTTTTTTGGGGGTGGGCTATGAGACGGACCCCTTTGAAGGTTTGGGTTTACCCACGGGACAACAAGCTACATAAACGCCCTGCTTAGGAAGAAAGAACCCCAAACAAACGAAAGCTACATACACGCTGTATCGACCAAAAATAACACTGTATAAGAAAAGGCAGAAAACGGACGTGGTGATCCAGACATGGTAAAAGCCCACATTGGTTGCTCAAAAATCGCCTACCCACAAATCCTCCTATTTCCTCCCTCTGTCGAAGTCGTAGGCTTGTTGGAATTCAGTATTGATAATGTACCGGAATCCTAAGTACTCGGCACCCCGCAACATCAGGCTCAGTCAACTAAAGACTTATCCCTCCCTGGATGGGCAGGACCAAGGACTCAAGCTCTGTGAAAGTAATATTCCTGCTCTTGTCGCTGGTGAAATGCGAACATAACTCCTGCGTTGCTCATATACAAATCATACAAAAACATACCAACATCCAATGCCCCGCCTATCATACCCAAACTGCGATTCCACTGGTTTAACTTGCACCTAAAATACACCAACCAGTGAATTAGTTCAGCAATAGCCAACAGGGGGGAACTTATATCCAAGGAAGCTCTTACTTGCTGTGACAGCAACGTTAACAGATGGCTGGAGATATGCAGCCGGGAGAGCGGTAAAATCAATAGATAAGAAAATAACTCTACCGGAGGCAGATCCAATGACAATGAGGTTGGCAGTGTCATTTACTGCAGAACAAGATAGTCGGTAGTCAACAGGAAGCCAGAGCAACTTCTTCATGTTGCATGTGATCCATTGATCAGTAACATACAGGGAATGGGTTGACGTGTGTGCTAGTTTGTGATTGCCGGCACTGTGAAGAGATGACTTGAGCTGCAGTATGCCGTGACTCGTATGTAGATGCGTGCCGTCATTAGAAAACTTCATAATGTGAATGCCGTCATGAGTTTCTATGATTTCTATGGTTGCTGTTGTTGTAGTATCCCATAATCTGACCGTTTTGTCCGCGGATGCAGAGGCAACAAGCTTTCCGTCAGGTGAAAACACAGCCGAGGTGACACTACTGGCATGACCTTTGAAAATTCCACATTGCTCTCCTGTTGATGTATCCCATAATCTGACCGTGTGGTCCCAGGATGCAGAGGCAACAAGCTTTCCATCAGGTGAAAACACAACCGATCTGACACCACTGGTATGACCTTGCAAAACTCCACATTGCACTCCCGTTGGCGTATCCCATAGTCTGACCGTTCCACTGAAGGATCCAGAGGCAACCAGCATTCCATCGGGTGAAAACACAACCAAATTAACGGCCATGCTATGACCTTCCAAAACTGCACATTGCTTTCCTGTTGATACATCCCATAATCTGACCGTGCAGTCCGAGGATGCAGAGGCAACAAGCTTTCCATCAGGTGAAAACACAACTGATTTGACATCACTGGTATGCCCTTCCAAAACCCCACACTGCTTTCCTGTTAATGTACCCCATAATCTGACCGTGTTGTCCACGGATGCAGACGCAACAAGCGTTCCATTGGGTGAAAACATAGCGGAATGGACCTCACTGGTATGACCCTCCAAAACTCCACATTGCTTTCCTGTTGATGTGTCCCAGAATCTGACCGTGTTGTCCAAGGATGCAGACGCAACAAGCTTTCCATCAGGTGAAAACACAGCCGAATTGACACGACTGGTATGACTTTCCGAAACTCCATATTTCTTTCTTGTTCGCGTATCCCATAACCTTGCCGTTTTGTCCCAGGATGCAGACGCAAGAAGCTTCCCATCGGGTGAAAACACAACTGAATTGATACTACTGGTATGACCTTCCAAAACCCCACACTGCGTTCCTGTTGATGTATCCCATAATCTGACCGTTTTGTCCCAGGATGCGGACGCAACAAGCTTTCCATCAGGTGAAAACAAAGCTGATTTGACACAACTGGTATGACCTCCCAAAACTCTACATTGCTTTCCTGTTGATGTGTCCCAGAATCTGACCGTGTTGTCTAAGGATGCAGACACAACAAGCTTTCCATCGGGTGAAAACACAATTGAGTTAATGTCACTGGTATGACCCTCCAAAATTCCGCGCTGCTTTCCTGTTAATGTATCCCATAATCTGACCGTGTTGTCCATGGATGCAGACGCAACAAGCTTTCCATCAGGTGAAAACAAAGCTGATTTGACATCACTGGTATGCCCTTCCAAAACCCCACACTGCTTTCCTGTTGATGTATCCCATAATCTGACCGTCTTGTCCACGGATGCAGACGCAACAAGCTTTCCATCAGGTGAAAACAAAGCTGATTCGACACCACTGGTATGACCTTCCAAAACTCCACATTGCTTTCCTGTTGATATGTCCCAGAATCTGACCGTGTTGTCTAAGGATGCAGACGCAACAAGCTTTCCATCGGGTGAAAACACAATTGAGTTAATGCCACTGGTATGACCTTCCAAAATTCCGCGTTGCTTTCCTGTTAATGTATCCCATAATCTGACCGTGTTGTCCATGGATGCAGACGCAACAAGCTTTCCATCGGGTGAAAACATAGCGGAATGGACCTCACTGGTATGACCCTCCAAAACTCCACATTGCTTTCCTGTTGATGTATCCCATAACCTTGCCGTTTTGTCCCAGGATGCAGAGATAACAAGTTTTCCATCAGGTGAAAATGCCGCCGATCTGACATGGCCAGTATGTCCTTCTAGTGTCTGTATCAATGAGCTCCACACATCTGTAACTTTGGGTTCCATAGTAACCCAAGGGATATTTTTTAAGTATCCTGGTCGAATCAAACTTGATCCTGGGGTAAACAGAAGTCCTGCATAGTAGACCTGAAGGGGTGCCATTTCAATAATGGATCTCATGTGCAACACAAACCGTTTGGCATTATGTGCAAGTTCTAACAATCCTGGATCATAGAGCCTCAATTGTCCCTGTTTTCAGGTCAATACTATTCTCTGTATAAACGAATAAGCATTACAACTTACAGATAGCATTTCCTCTAGAGCTATTATCATATGAGCTCCATTTGATACCTCTCCAATCAAGCTAAGTCCCTCCAGCCAATGAAGAAAGTGTTGTGTAAGAAATTGCCGAATAGTCTTGATGTCTTCCTCCACTGCCCCTGGATTCCCAAGCCGCCAGTGGCCAAGCCAGTAACGGCATGCGTATTGGATGTGTGGTGGGATGCTTTTTTGTATCGTATCATCGGGAATCTCAGTAATCAAAACTCCTGGCCCCCAAAGATTGCATATATTTTCCCGAAGCTGAAATATATGCTCCATACATTTCCGAAATAGGCTGCTATGTCTCTCTTGCTCATCTATCTGAAATCGAGAATCACTGCACCTCTGGGAATCCTGTAGGAAGTCACGGAAGGATAGATGAAATAATCGGACAGGGTGGCTTTCATTTTCGGGGATATTGACGACGGAGCGTAAAGAGTCCAAAGTTCTGGAAACCATTTTGAATGATATTTGAAGCAGCTGTGCTAGATTTCTAGCTGGCAGAGTATTAAATATTACTCCAATGGATCCAACCACCTGTCTAAATCGTTCTGTTAATTGTTCACACTCTTGATAACCTCGTTTTCCAAGTACTGAGTGCCGGAGCAGTGTTGTATATACGCCGTCAAGATGCTCTGTTGCCGGCAGGGACGATTTTGGTGCCTTAAGAACCAAAGAGAGTTGTTGTTCAGGACTATCTATGCCATCTTGGATAAATCGAAGCGTTGTTGCAGCATAGATAAACACCCCAGCTGCCCTTTCCACCAATTGTTCAATACTTTGCTCATCTGGCCATGGTGTCTCCAGCCCATGTTTGGCTTTCAGTGGCGACAACTTTTGCAGAAAGAAAGTAGATATATCCCCATTAACTGTATCAAGTGAGATATTATGGAGTATGAAATCCTGATACGCCCCACCAGACAATTGACGGAAGCCATCAAATATGGGGACTTCTGGTCTGCTGGTCAGGAAAATCTTGATCCGAACTGTCTCGAGGTCCTTGACTTCTTCAAGTAGTTGGAGGATTAATTGGATATCTTGCATGTTGTCACATTCATCAAGTGCGTCAATTACTACAACCAGTCGAATTGATTGAGTAGGGGCATTCTTTAAAGGATTAAGAATGAGTTGATTCCATTGTTCCCGTAATCCTTGTTTAAAGATGTCAGGATTTTTGTCGATGGCATCTGAGATGGATGTACGGAGGAATGGTAAACTGTTTGCAAGCTGAGCGGCAATAGTAGTGAAGAACATGCGAGAGTGACTGATATCCTTTTTGCCTCAAGTGAAAAAGAAACTCGCTGCAAGCCTCTTCTTTTCTGCAAGCTCCTGAGCAATTGTGCGAGAAATTGTGGATTTGCCAGTCCCAGCCATTCCGTTAAGCCAGAAGATGCATTTGCTGTTCGGATCCGGATCAGCACACCAGTCCATAATCTGCTTACGGAGCTCTACTCGTGTATCTTGCAAACAATGATCCTCATGTTGGCGGAGCCAGTCGTTATGGGCAGCACCTTCAGCGCATGGTAACTTCGCAATATTTGTGCTTTGTTGCAGTGACTGTATACATACCACTAATTAGTACTAGTAATGAGGGTTTGATGTGTATTACTGGCACGGATGAATAGTGGTCACTTTCCTCAACTCGGTTGTCAATTTGAATAATAGCGATCCTAGTAATTATAATATACAGATATTAGCGTATACTATGGCTTCACTTGAGGCAAGACGAAGAGCTCTTACCCCTGGTGAGAATTCATGGCAAGAGTCAAAGCCGATTTATGCCGCTCAAGTACCTGAAGCATTTGTTGCACATCCGCCTTTTGAAATGGCCACTTCAACCTCTGCCCCAGCAGTTTTTTCTTTGTCCTTTGTCTTACTCCTGGGTGTAAAATCTGAAGAATTCGCTTTAACTCCTTTTCAAGTTCCAAAGAGCTACTTTCGAGGAGCGGCTTCAATGCACTCAGTTTGGTGGCACCAGGATCTTCCGCCAAGCTTTCAACTTGCTGAAATGCAGTTTGAAGAGCCACAAGGCTATTCATAAGGTCATTCATCTCGGCTTGGGCATCCTTAGGATCCTAACTCCATATAAAATTATTTACTACTGATCGTGACTTAAACTTCTTGGGGGGGATTCTTACCTGATAGTATTTCCAGGCAGTCGACCAGACCTTGCCAGCAACTGCAACCACAGTCATCGCACTTGCGACTGCACCTAGTACTTCAGTCATGGTTTTATATGTAAATATCACAAAGAGTGGTGTTGTCGTTGTGTTGTATTGTGTTGTGTTGTGTGTGTCGTTGTGTTGTGTTGTGTGTGTTGTGTTTGTGTGTCGTTGTGTTGGCTGTGTTGTGTTGTTTATCAAGCACCCGGCTATCGATATTCAGGTATCCCTCAGCCCCACCACGTGGCAGTGACAAGGGTAAAATAGATCATGCAAGAGTTGGAGGCTGTAGACTACAGTCATTTGATCCGTGATGGTGAAACAATAACATCCTGGGGTGCTGCATTGGCAAGGCTTTTTGGGGGTCTACTCTATACGTCTATGGGGGCATTGGGCTACCTCTTCTTTCTTTTTTCCCTTTTTCCTTTTTTTTTCTTTCTTTGAGCCTATAGGCCTTTCCCCCGAAGGGCAAGGCTACCTACACAGGCCTGATACATTGTTTCCAACACTATTGAATATGCTCCACAATATGTGCAGACTCACTAGGGAAATAACTCATGATATACACCAATCCGCCCCGGGAACTGTCAGAATACAAGCCATGAGTAGGTTGGGAATTGCGGCAGAGGGCTTATCGTGAGAGAATGTGAGAGTTTATTGATACTAGTGTAATACTCGATATGTAACACTTGAAAAATGCTCTAACGAGCGCTTATATCCTTTGTCCGTTCTCACAACTTTACCTATTGGGATCCTTGCTCTCTATAACTCACGGCTTTCCCTATAGGGATTCCCTGTATATCCCGTGACCTAGAGGCGAGAGTATGCCCACAAAAACTAGAGAATACCTCCCCCTTCACCATATAGCCCCCCGAGGGAGGAATATTATGAGCAAACAAGCCTATACGATGCCAGCACCTTAACTTACCATCTATACCAACATTAGTATACAGGATATGGCTATAGATTCATGTTGGGAGTTGGTATATGCAAGCACTTACATTGGGAAATTCGGTAATTTCCAGCTCTCATACCATATCTGCCAATTCCTCATCATCATCATCCTGAGAATCAACAGCCTCCGTATCCCCCCATGAGCATAAATCACCGAGATTTTTCCGGTGCGATAATCCTGTAATTGACCCTAATAATTCCGGTGCCCAGTACCCTAAGCCACCGGATTTTGAACTCGCGAAAATCTCCGGTGTATCTATGGAATGTTGTCTCCAGGGTAGCACCGGACAATATTAATATTAACATCGTATTAAATACTTGGAGGCACCGTGTTTCTTTCGGTAGCACTAAGGATGTTATCCGGTGCATCTCGGTACTCGATCATGATGATGGATCCGTGCCACTAGCTGGCCTTCAGTATATACGGGGATGATTAGGGCAGTGGCAATATGGGGGGCGGAGTTGAGATGGAGGGA
>Ga0307514_10006528_pt1 | contig 10144 bp, 13 predicted proteins | sample 16_EM_MG_FD_203088 | JGI IMG/M metagenome (GOLD analysis project Ga0307514, IMG submission 203088) | Populus trichocarpa ectomycorrhiza microbial communities from riparian zone in the Pacific Northwest, United States - 16_EM | ecosystem: Host-associated > Plants > Roots > Unclassified | place...
GTGCACATGTTGCACATCCGGTCGATAGCATTGCTGAGGAGCGCAGTTTGAATGATGTGGCAGATGAAGAGGAAGTAGAGGAGGAGTTTACTGTAAATGACACTGCCACTGGGGCCGGGGTTATTCCAACAACATCGACGAATTTTCCACAGCTGCAGGTCAAGAAGCGGCTGAGGGCACAATTTGGACGGAAGCGGACACATAACGACCAGGTTCTCGTCACACCCTGTGGCATAATTCTTGCTCGTGAAACGTTTTATGGTGCAGAAGCCATTTCCAGTTGTGTTGTATGTGATTTGTGGTTTTTGTATTTTTCTCAATATCTTAAAACCTTTTTAAGGAATTCATAAAGAGGACATTTCGTGTCCATGGGCAAATGCCAAATCACATTTTTTTCGACAATAACTGTTCACTTGCAAAGCATGTAAAGGATGACCCTGATTTCAAGGACGTTGGTTTATCTGTTGACGTTTTTCACTTTTCCTGCAAGCACTCAGTGTCTGATGTGTTTTGTCAAACCCATTGCAATCCGGCTTATTTTCCTGAGCTGCTTGGTGAGGATGGAAGCGGATGGTACTTTAATTCATCTATTGCAGAGCAAACGAATGTCTGGCTTGGTGGATTTCATTCGATTTTGCGGGAAATGCACGTTGACATATACAACTTTTTTCTTGATGAGATGACAATGCAGCGCAATCACCTCACAAGAGAGAAACTACGTGAACAAGGTCATTGTCCTTTCACAAAGACAATTGCATTATGATGTATATTACAAATCTATAATGAAAGAATTGCGAGATCTAAATGCTACATTGAAAACCGTACAAATCAAGAGTCATAACAAAAAAGACGGCTCGAACTACAGGGGAACAACTTATACAAATTCAAGTTCATCTTCAGCTGGAAATGACCCAGGAGTATCCTCAACAGTGCGACGAAGCATTCTCTGTCGACGCCTTCGAGCAGCCTTGACAACAGCACGAGAGGTAGGTTGGGTCTCAGCAAATGATAACCAAGGTGGATTGGATGCCTGTGCTGCATCACGATCGTCTTGACAGGCAGAGTTCCATCGATCTCGGTGCTCGTAAAATGTTGTGCCTGGAAACTTGATATCAAAAACTTCCTCAAATGCTTTTGATACTGTGTAGCCTTGTTGATGAGAGAGCTTGTCAACGCTGGTGAAGCCAATGACAATATCATTGACGGATCGCTGACCTGGCCATGCAGCCTTTGCTCTTCCAAAAGCGATCGGTACATTTTCGAAAGGTTCAGTCTGAATAATTGGTGTGGGAGATGTCACCAAGGGTTGGAGAGAGGTTGCCAAGGATCGGAGGAAGGTCACCGAGGGTTGTAAGGAGGTCACCGAGGGTTGGAGAGCAGTTGCTGAGGGTTGTAGAGAGGTCACCGAGGCTTGGAGAGCGGTTGCTGAGGGTAGGGGAGAGGTTGCCGAGGGTTGGAGGGAGGTCACCGAGGGTTGGAGAGAGGTTGCTGAGGGTTGTTGAATAAGAGACGAAAGTGAGTGGGGTGTTCGTGAATGATGTTGGAGTGGAGATGAAAGTGGATCATCCTCATCTGTGTCTTCTTCCACATCTGAACTCAAATCAATCATAGGCATACCCCTCTTGGAGTCATTGCGGTTCTTGCGCCAGTTTACTCTTGTTGCAGCTGCAGAGTGTGGCTGGACAATTGAGACAACAGAAATGCGTTCAGCAGCACGACGTTTCGGAAGTGGACTAGCCTCTGCCAATGTGGGGCTGAGACCACGCTTACTGTTGGGAGTAGCTGTAAGTGATGCATAAGCGCGCTCCAGATGTTGAAGCTCCATCCGGGATTTCATGTGCGCACGCTCGGCAGTGACATCCATCCTGTAAATGAATGGCATTATTGAAGTATGAATCTGGAGTTCATTACAGAAGTGGACATTAGATGGCTTGAGAAAAATGCGCGTATCATTGATCGAGAGGTGTACGACATGACCAACTGATATGCAAGTCCACAATTTCATGCGCGGGCGGTAGAGGTTGAGTGACACAGCTGAGGAAAGGGAGAGGCCGACACGATCGAGGACACTGGTGGTAATGATGAAATACGGCCATATGAAGCCGTCCTGGAACTCAACCACCATGGGATCAGTGTCATTCTGTGCGATACTCATTAAAAAAAGTGCATATATCCATCAAAACATAACATACATATGCCCAGACATAGACGAAGACGGTTTGCTTTGACTTCTGCGTGTGGGTAAGTCGGAGAGCATCTGATGCGCACTTCTCCTCCAAAAGACGTTGCTCAGTTGCCCATTGCTCTGTGAAGATTGGGGCCATATGTGATGCATGCCGAGGACCACCCGATGATGAGCTGGTGATGGGTTGTTGGACGGCGGCAGATACCAACGCTGGATCGATGATGGTAGGAAGTGAAGTTGTAGATGGTGGCAGAGTGGGAAGCGTTGCGTATTGCGAGATGGCCCTCGACGCAGTGCCCGATACCTTGTGTGCTGGCAATCTGCAACCTTCACCAAGCTCCATACAGTGGGTCTTGCAGCGAAAGCGGTTGCAATCTCGTCGCAGGCGGGTTGACTTACAAACTGGAGCGGAGCATATAGCCTTGTCTGCAGGAGCCGTAGCGGCCAAGACTACTCCCGGAGCCATAGTCGAAAAACTTGAAATCGGCTCAAGGTCATCAGAGCCCGGCAATGGCGAGGGTGGAGGTAGGACAAATCGAGGATCTGGATACCAATGCCAGAAATTGCATGGCTCATCCGTCACTTGATTGCGAGCAAAGCACTATGGGGTTGTTAGACAATGAGGATAGAAATAATTGCTGAACTGACTTTGGCCAGAAGTCGGCCTTGATTGCCATTCTTGTTGGACTTTACTCGCCGATAACAAATAGAACGCCCACACGTGGAGCAGTTGACAGGTGAAGGGTGCAGAGAATCAGCCATAGAAGAACACGAGAAGGTGACGCTGAGAACTAAGAAAGCGAATGACAGGAGATTGTGCCAACATGACACAGAATTAATGCAGGATAAAGTCTAATATGCCACATCTCAGTAAAAGATCTAGGAGAAATAGATGTAACTCACAATAAAAGAGTAGTGTAACATACTTTCTACAATGCGTTGTGGTTTCTAGAGGGTATATGGGTATCGCGAACCACGAACAAAACTCGTCGCTACCAAAGTTTATACGTGGTAGTTGCTGACATAATACTTACGGGGCGTTGGGCCGTTGGGGCGGTGGGGCGCAAATCCAACAACGGAACGTCCTCGAACAAGGTAGTAATCCGAACACATGACGCCTGCTAGAGGTCCCATGAAACAAAAGGAATTTAGTCGAAAGCAAACTCCAAAAAGTGTGGCTCACCAAGAGTATCCGGACAAGAAAGAGAGCAAGGCGGAAGCATTCGCGATGATGTCCCATCTAAACGAATAATCTCTAAGCTAGTGCTGAAAGATGCTTCGACGCAAGGGTGCTTACGGGCACGAAATAAGGCAGAATATGCTCATGAGGACGGCAGCACGGCGAATGTTGATATATTACCGCATTTTAGAGAGACCATTCGTCCATGGCCATATCGACATTAGGTAGTCATGTAATTCTACCTTGACGACAGCTGGTTCGAAGGCGATAGTGAGCGGGAAGATGGGTAGTCGCGAACAAAAACGGAATAAAACGAGAGAGGTTGCTGCACGTGAACGATTACTTGTTGGCGATTCTAACTTCACCTAACTTCCTAACTGCTTCGTTGGAATCAGACGCCTACTATCGAGTATATGAAAACCAAAAACGCTAGCGTCCTCAAAGACCTGATCAAGGAGAAAAGGTCTCATCGGCTCGAAAACGATTAGTCCTCGGAATGCCCTCTCCCAACACGCAACTTCTCTGCCTAAACTGTTTCGTTGACGGTGACCAGTCGAACCAGGCGTTTAGCGTCGAGGTTCCGAAGACCAAAAACGTCAGCATCCTCAAAGACCTGATAAAGGCTCCCACCTCGATCACGTCGACCTTTACTGTCAAGATTACCGAAAATGTCAGCGAAGATGAAAAAGTCCCCTTACTTTAATCACGTCGCTGCCTCGCATCCCGTCCTCAGCCTGGCCCAGCCCGAAGAAAGTCTCAATACCGCCGATCGTACACCGCTGGACCTCTTGCCACTTTCAAAATTGTTCCCTCGTGTCGACGAGAATCGTCTGCACATCGTCATTCAAGCACCACCTAAAGGTGACCCTATTTCTTTTCTTTCAGATAATATTACTGATTTCGTTCAGAGCGCCAGGGTACTGATGCGGAAGAAGAAGAAGACGAGAGGAGAGATGGGATTACTGCTCATTTTCTTCCCTCTCTCGCCATCTCTGATAAACACCATAACAGGGTTTCATAGAACCACTACGCGCATCAATAAAGCGATGGCTCCTGACTCTCGAATTACAGGAGAGATTACACTGCCAAACCTCTTCGTCGTGCAGCATAAAACACGCCCAATCGCAATCCACATGCTCGTCGACCTCTCCATCATCTATGCACATTCTCGCTGCCTCCCCCGAGTGGAAAATCACCAAGTTTCCCTACTCGCCCTCATTTTCTCGTGCAAAAGATTTTTATTTAATTCTACGTGTCCATCTACTTCTCAGGTTCCTGAACTGCAAAGGAGTGTCCTTAGCGCCAGCTTGCCTTCTCTTCCACTAGTCGACAATCGAATTTCCTATCCGATTCGGCGTGTGTTATTGAAGATGTGAGCACCTCCTTCATGATTTGTGACACCAACTGACACCGCCAAATCTTCAGACGGTTTTGAGGTGCGGGGAATCTCCTGAAATTGATAAGTGCATGCATTTTTGTTGGAATGGGTTGCCGTATGGCCAGGAGGGCATTTCGTGAGTGCTAAGGTTTGTTCTAAGGCTTTTTTGGGCATGCACAGTACTATCTGACTGAATTGACGACTTCAATATTGTGTGTGACCGGAATCGACGCGAATTTCGTGCTCAAATCGAGAGCCTCAGAATTTTCGACATTCGGGTGTGCCACGGGCCTCTCAATTTCGTCGTCCTTGACTCCCACATCTTTCCTGCCACAGGAAAATTCTTCTGGGTTCATGATTTCGGTTGCATTGTGTACAAACCTGCCAGTTTTATCTACTAACTCGAAATTTCTCCATTCCATCAGCAGGCTTCCTTCGTCACCTTTTCTCGAGTTCAAACTATTCGACATCGTACTTCTCGATCGCTCTCAGTAGAAGGTTGTCTGGATCGGGGATAGGGGTGGAACATATCAAAGGAATGTCATGCGACGTTTTGCCACCTTGCACTCCCCCCCGAAACCTTCAGCTGACTAAACTTCAACCTTTCCATTACTTCCTCGATCTTCTTCCCTCACATTGAGTGTCTACTCCGTGTTCTTTTATCCGGGCCATGTGACGGCATAAGCTGCCACTGTTTTATAATTTGTGCAGTATTTAGTTCTTCGGGAGTACTTAATATTCGATGCTCGTCGGACAGTGTATATTAGAGCACTTCAATTTACTTTGACCTGTGCCAAGACAGCAGTCGTAGTTTGCTTCCAAATTTGGGCAGCCCAGCAACGACGGGTCTTACTTGTCCGTTTACTTGAACACGCGCCTTCCAATGTCGACACTCTCGCTCAACTGCCTGCTTCTCGATGATGATTCGACGAAAGTCTTCACTGTGAAAGTCCCAGAGTCCGACAACGTCAGCATCCTCAAGGAGCTGATCAAGGAGAAGAACTCTCCTCACCTCGCTCACCTCGCCGCCAAAGATCTCATCCTCTGGAAGGTGAGATTATTTCCTGATCTGTCGCAATTTCGAGTCTTTTCCCCATTCGTAGCTGAGCACGCCAATACCTCTGTCCCGTTCTTGAGATTACGGAAGAAATCCGAGTTGTGCAGGCCCATTTGCCAGTCGAAGCGGACGAAGGAAATGATCATGTTCAACGTCTTGTTGCAGTTGAAGATGTGTCCGATTACTGGGATAGCCCTCAACCAAAGCATCTACACGTCTTGGTGCAAAAACCGTCTGGTGCGCCTTTAAAACGCTCTCTAGTACATTACGCTCATAATATTGTTTATCTGTCTTTCGTGTTCGCCCTCTCCATCTGCCCGGTCAAATCTCGATCCCTACGACCAACTAACTTCCAACTTGTGCAGCGGAGAATCGACTAGGTATGTCGCAACGACCTTATTTATTGTTGAACCCCTTTGAACCACCTTCCAAGCCATACAGACTGTCGCAGCTCAACCTGCGCAACGTCTTTCGCTCAACTGTCAGCTTCTCAACGACGATCCAAACCACGTCTTCACTATTGAGATTCCTGGGTCGAAAAATGTCAGCATTCTCAAGGAGCTGATCAAGGAGAAGAAAGCTCGTCACCTCGCTCACCTCGACGCGTCAGACCTCATCCTCTGGAAGGTCCTACCCGCCGTCGACCATGTCGACATCAATTTCAAGGAAAAATTCGCCGCGACGCGCATTCGTTTACACCCTTTGAAGGAATTAAAAGACGTGTTCTCCCAACCGCTTCAAAAAATCATGTACATATTATCATAGAACGCGGTTCCGGTCCGTATTTTCATCCTTGATAGATCCTCTGACATGAGTCATATCAGAAAAGCCTACTTCAAGTAGCTTGACCAGGTCCCGCGCCCTGCGGCCCCAAGAGATTGCTAAGGATTGTGAACAGTTCTGCACATTGCGCGGGCCAATACCTCCTTCCACTAGTGCGAAACCCAAGGAATTCAAGAGTCCGAGTCAATCATTACCTGTCGTTCCCGTCACCCCACTCCCTTCCCACTCAACTCTCTCCTTTTTTCCTACTCTCACTGATTCCCACTCCTTCCGATTTTCAACACACTCACTCAGCCCATCTGCCTCCCACTTCGCCCAATCATCCGTTGCCCAACTTCGCCTCATTTCGGCTTGAATGTGCTTATTCTCGGAGGTGGCAGCTTCACCCCCCCTACATCATCACCATCACCGTCAGTCCGTCGTTGCCAACCACACCAACCACCAGCCCTTCACATCTCAGCTCTCAACGTGGACGAGGGTACTGACGATGGCAGCAGCAGCTGCCAACACGACGCTGACAGCGGCACCTCCACCTCGAACAAGGACAACAACGTGGCCCACGACAAGACCACGCAAAGCTTAAACGAAGGTGCAATTCGACATGATGAAGGATACAGGAGGAGAAATTACAAGGGCAGGAGGTGGGACGTTGGTTCCACCTCCGCTGCCCCGCTGGTGTCTAACCCACCAGCGCACTTGTCGTTTCTCAACGCGCTGAGCCCACTCGCGTTGATCCCCCAATCGGAAAGTGGAATGACACTCTCATCAGAAGTGGAACAACGCCCTCATCAGGAAGTGGAACAACGCCTAAATTTTAGTGTGCGGTACGTGTTGGGACCTAGAAGGAGAGAGCGAGCAAGCAGAGAAAAGGAGTCGACTCGGGTGTTGGGTATCGAAGAAATGTTGTTTTCAGCGCACCTCGTGAGTGTACAGATTGCTTTTGCCTTGAAATCTCTCCTTTACACTTGTTAACAGCCGTGTTTACTCCATTGAAATCCTTCCCCCTCACCTTAAATTTCTGCTTCCCTTCCCTAACCTGTTGGGATGGCCTCAGCTCGACGAGAGCATGCTGCTGCTAGCCCTCTCGCGTTGACACAGAGGCCGAAGTTCAGTTTCGCAAACTATGCAGCCCCATCGGTAGCATCAGCAACGCCTCTGCCAACACTGTCGAGAGATGAACAGGACGAACTACCCTCGACGGGACTATCATACCGAACATGAACGCCGGTGACACTTACGCAAGATGATAGGGATGGCAGTCGGTTCGAAATGGACAGCATTAGGTCAATCCAACACGTTCTCATACCCTACAATGATATCTAATTTGCACACTCTTACTTTTGCGTGAGTGACTCGGTGGGTGAACTTTCGTTTTACAATGAGGACGACAGTAATCAAGGACAGCGTGAGAGGGACAGACTCTGGACGCAGGGCACGAGAGCTAAATAGATATCAAATACTAATTATTATTTCGAATGCTATAGCGTTGCCGATAGCGATTACTGACAAAAATTACTGTAGTAGGACATTGGTTGAGATGGCTTCACTAACCCTAGTCTAGTTGGCATTGGCCAATGTCTTTTCTTCGATAAGAGGTTTGACCTCGATAATCATTCGGGGTGGCCGGTCAGTGTCTGTCAGGCGCTGAAAGAGTGTGAAATCGGGAATGAAAATGAATGATGTCGTCGACGGAGGTGGAGAAATGTCTAGGCTAGTGTTGACCACCATACTCCAGTCTCCACCAATATCATGCTGCTTGTCTGATCACTATGTTAGTGCAGGCAATATTGTAATTAAAAAAATCCACAACCATCGACATTTGCTACGTATTCCCTGATGAGACGCCTCACAGGGCTGACGCTCAAGCGCTGGTCAGTCCGAAGGCGCAGAATGGAGTCAACAGGTTCATAGAGCATTGACTCAGTTTGGTCCGGTAATTGCGACAGAGGTTTCGTGGCGGTGGCGATATTGGCGTACATCTGACAGAGTCGACCCATGCCTTTGAGTTGGAGGGGGATTTCAGCTCTGTACATGCTTTGTGTATCGTGATCAGTCCCTCCTACCTCCATGCGAGAAGGACGAGCTCGAGGATGCCTCACTCTCGGAACAGACCATAACAGATATTCATCACTTTTATACCAGCACTTCGAAAGCTCTTATTTCTGCCATGGCCAGGCTTCTCAACGGAACGAAAAGCGATTATAGTACGGCGTTCCGTAATGCATGGAATGGGTTTGCAAACACACATGGCCTTCACTGTGACTCGGACTGGACTTAGGTTTTATTGTGTATTACTAGAAGGCTTGTTGGGAGCAAGTTGCGTGTGAGGGTTTTACAATATTTTCTATTTCTAACAATCCCCTTCCCGAAGTGGCCGATTTGAGGGAAGAAAGAGTTATGCCTGCAAAGATGGGTAAATGAGCATACTTAATGAAAGAAGAGGCAGAACGTACAGTCTTTCAACGATGGGAGGTTGGCTTTTGTGGAAAGAGGAGAGAGTGAATCGGTCCGAGTCCGCAGGGAGATGAAGACAAAGCCGATGTCGAGCTCGCAGGGCTGGATGAAGCAGAATTCGTCCAAGGCCATGTCGAAATTAGGTAGGCACGTAATTCCACCAAGACGTCGCCTGTCTTTGATGCTAGCGGATTTGAAGAACCCTTTTGGGACACCCTTGGTCGCTGTTTTGGGCAATTATAAATGTAAAATATTTGCCACACCTAAATGTGTTTTCTAAAGTTTAACCAGTAGCTATAGTGTATCCGCCTGTCCCTGCCGTCCCCAAGGATAACGCCTGGAGTGTGTATTTCTTTTTTATTTATTTTCATTTTACTTATGAACCGCCCACAGTTCTCGCGACCCTTGCCAGCTCATCCGCTTCGCTATCACAGAATTGCTTTGCGCTTGAGCCCTGCTCGCGTATCGCCTATCTCTCCTCTTTTTCAATTTAAAAAGGCTTTCGCTTGAGTAATCGCGTGGCCTCAATATCCTTTACCTCTGTATCAATATCTGCACACTCGTTCCCTAAATGGTCATGTCTCTTTCCCCTGTCGACGATACTATCAACTCAGTTTCCAATCTCGTCGATAATAACGTCAACGACAACCTGCGTGTGAATACCAGTAACACTGATAGGAGTCCCAACAATAACACCTTCGACGAGGGCAACACGACTACGAACGGACGCGCTATCGCCCTAATCCAGTCTTCCCAGGTCAACGGTTCCAAGCGCAAATCCAGCCGCCGTGCCAATACAGCAGAGCGTCGCGCTACCCATAATGCTGTTGAACGACAGCGCAGGGAAACCCTGAATGGTCGTTTTCTCGTATGTCCTCTTTCTCTCCATCCGTCCACCTTGTTACTCAGTTTTCTCATAGGACCTAGCGGCTCTCCTCCCAAATCTCTCCCAGATCCGCAGACCTCCCAAGTCTTCCATTGTTAATTCATCTATTGCTCATATCCAAGCTTCCCGTCGGCACCGCCTCTATGCATCCCGTGAGCTTCGGATGCTAAAGCACGAATCCGATGCTCTCCGTCGGGAACTCAATGAGTGGCGTGACCGGG
>Ga0307514_10006530_pt1 | contig 10144 bp, 2 predicted proteins | sample 16_EM_MG_FD_203088 | JGI IMG/M metagenome (GOLD analysis project Ga0307514, IMG submission 203088) | Populus trichocarpa ectomycorrhiza microbial communities from riparian zone in the Pacific Northwest, United States - 16_EM | ecosystem: Host-associated > Plants > Roots > Unclassified | place...
TCAACTTGGAGGTACTTCATTTTTTCTTGGTTTAATTTTCTTATTCACTAACCTTGTTCTATTTTGTTTTTTTTTTGTTTTTTTTAAGTTGACATGCATTGATAGTTTATATGTTATCAATATGTTGTGTTTAAAATTTTCCATGTTTTTTCACCTTCAAATTCCCTATGATGTTTTAAAAGAATGTATATGTTCGATTTGTCCCTAAAATGGATTAAGCAATTTATTGAGTTTATTCACTAATTCATATTATTTTTCTCTTCAATTGACATGGATCCAAGATACACAACAAATGGTTTGGATTGGTGACGGGCTTCACCTAGCACATGGCTTTGAGGCTATAAAATGATGGCAGTAGGTATTTTTACATGGCTAGTGTCGTATCTTGTCTTTGGATAGTATTAGAGAAATTAGCTTGGTGAACTCGAAGTTAAGGTCTAATTATTACTTTAATGCAGCCTTTGCTAGTAAGTTAGAGCAGTTCAGCTCAAAATAACTTTGGTTTTTTTTTTTAATTTTTTTTTATTAACGTAGGTGTTTGGATGAGTTTACGCGTACCTTAACTAATTCCACGAGTTCTGAAGTTAATGACTATGCAAGTCTCTAGTGATCCTGAAGGGACTCGAACTCGTGATCATTGAGAAGCAAATCCAAGACCTAATCAGTTGAAATACCCCTCAAGATTAACTTGGTTTTTTTTTTTCTTTAGCTCACATCCAACAATGCAAACATGGATGGCATTACATGATTCTAACGATCAAGGAACATCAGTTTTTGTCCTAACAGATTACCAATAAAGAGGAACTTTAGGTGAAACCCTTTGGCTAATGTAGTAATCACCATATGATGTCTTGCTTAACTCTAACAACTTTATGCTTTCCAAAAGTTTAGGTTATAATGGCCTAAACTAATAAATAGGATGATCTACGGTCATCCCTAATTTAGCTTTAAATCATTTACTCAAAAAGACTTTTAGATTTGACATAAAGTAAATCCATCAAATAAGTTAGACAATAAATGGTAAAGATTGGTTGTGTTTGTATTTGCCTTTTCCTTCTTATCATGCTGATGATGGGAGCAGCTAGGTAACCATTCACTGATGGATGCCTGGAACTAGACTGAGAGCTTGCAGAGCAAGAGGGAAGAACAGAAAGCAGCTGATAAAGCTGCTGGTATTGATTTGCCTAGATGATGAATCTCTGGTACAGTGCGACTGATTTTTGTATGACTTGCCTAAGCTTAGTTATTCAATTTACCGGACAGTACCTGTCACTTGGGCTTGATGATCTGATATATAATTCTCCTTTTGGTGGTTACAGCTAGAAAACAGAGTTTCTCCTCTGCATGCTTTTTTAAAGGACAGATCGCATCATGATCTTATTCTAGATGTCTGTATTTTTTCCCCTTTATTTTTATGCATCTATTCTTTATTTTTTATTTTGATTGATTTATTTGCTTGAAACAAAGCGCATCATTGTTAAGGAATCCCACTCATGCTGAATAAAGTCACCAGCAGATATTCTTTTACTTTCTGATAGTTAGTAGCTCTCTCTTGGTTTGGTTCATAGTTGTTCAAGGCATTGCAATCACTGGCTCACTGCAAAGATATTCTGAAGCTCTGGAGATTATAAATCTCACCCAGAGATTGCTTATACAGTGATAGATGATATGTTTATTTTCTATTTATTTTGTTCTCCATCTTCAGGAACTGCCTTGATCAACTTGACCCTTGGATTTAGACTCCAAAAAAAGCACAAGGCTTAGCATTCCTCTATAATGACAGAGAACAGCCATGTTGGGTTCATTGCTGTATACAGGGGAAGGAAAACATAACAATTAGCCTTTTATTAAAGCGTCTACATTGCTGCTGAGATTGGGTTGGTTTCCATTGACAACCAAATTGCAAGAGCTTTACTCATTCGATCTTGATGGTATTTCTAAGTGACCACCTACAAGCTAATGCAACAGTTGGGTTCCTGGCATCAGTTTCAATGCTGTTTGCTGGCCATTGTGTATTTGTTGCTTGTTATTTATTTCTGTCTCTCATCACAACAACTTAACTTTAGCCCCTAATTCCATTACCTCTCCTACTTGCCCACAGTTCCATTGCTCTATACATATACGATCTGCCACTATCTTCTAGATTTTGCTGGGCTCTATTACCCTTCTCAATTAGTTCTTGTTGATGTGAAAATATATATTATTTTGCTCTTGTTTACTTGTGCTTGCTGATAATGGGTGACCTTAGAGAAGGCAACATCCAATATCTTTTATGAGTTCTATTGGTGCTCCAAACAATGACACTGAACAAGACATTTATGATATTGAGAAGTCGTGTCTAAGGAGAGCAATGTGAGCGGAGAAGGTCCATGGCACAAATTGCCTCAACAGAGGTAGAGGGCCAGGGGAACAAACAAGAACAACCACAAGAAGCAGACCAAAACCTCCATTCGTTCAAGCCATAAACTTTTAGCAAAGTTTAATGGCCATGAATCTTGCCAATTTCGTTGATGTTTGTCTGAGATTCAATTCAGAGGATTTGAACTAGTTGCTTCACTATACTGCGGAATCAAATTCTGAATTTAATCACTGTCTTGTTCAATGATGCCTTTCTTCTTTCTTTATTTGTTGATATTCTATTAAACTAGAGTGTTTGCTTGATTTTAAAATGCATGTTTTTGCTTTTTTGCACTTGTAATAAGCATAATATTAAATTAAACCCACTGGATAGTACTGTTGTTTTTAGACTTTCTTGACCGAATTGATTGAATTTTAGGAAATATATATATATATATATATATATATATATATATATCCGGCTTTTGTATTTAACTATTTAAGGGGTTTAAAGTTAATGTGGTTTTCAAATCAGTTAGAACTTTGAGTTTTTGGTATGATGTTTTAGTTTCCTCCAAGAAATAATCCCCATTAAATATAGCTATAGCTAGGCTGTCGTTCACGTTTCCTTTTCAAGAAAGTAATGGAGTCCATAGCTTGATTTAATAACTTTATCAATTATCAGAGTTTTAATAATAATATATTATAATTTCTTCAACTAACACTACGTAATCAACTTCTCTGTAATTAATAACAATTGTATGGAAATTATGCTGTTAATTTCTTTTCTTAATGGAAAATGTTCCATTAATTATAATTCACTGTAAACCAAGCCTTTCTAAGCGATCCTTTGGCGCTATAGAGACAGGCTATGCAAATAATATGTAAAGAATAAAGAAATTAATTTTTTTTTTTATCTGGATGGTTTAAAAGATATTTACACCATATGAATATTGTTTTTTTATATTTTTGCTTGAGTAAAGGAGTTGGAGAATCATTTTATCATAATAAAATTAATGAGTTATATATATATATATATATATATGAGGGATAAATAACATTTCTACAAATATTAATGAAATAAAAATATGATAGGTCATGAGAGATTAATGTATATCTAAGAGTGCAAATTATGTAGGGTCTAAACAAAAATAATTGGGTTTGATAAAAAAAAAAAACCCATAAGAAGTAAGTATTGGGTATAGACCATAAGGCAAGGCGCATGCATGCATCACAGTCACCAGGCGTTGTGCCTTAGCTTATGGGTGCCAAACGTTTTCTTGAGCTCAAATGCACCATGTGTCTGGGATCAACCATGATGTCTGAACATATGGGCACCAAGCACGCACCTAGTGTGGAGCATCGAGCGAGGGGAGCTGGGTGTTGGTCAAGGGAAACTAGGCATGGGTCATCATGTGCCTGACACCAGCTGAGGGGAGCCGGGCAAGGAGTGCTGGGCATAGGGTACGAGGTGAGGGGAGCCATGTATAGGGTGCTGGTTAAGGGAGTCGGGCTAAGGGAGTTGGGTGTTGGTCAAACGGAGCAAGACACGAGGTACCAGTTAAGGGAGAGAGGCGAGAAGAGTCGGGGGTTGATCGAAGGGAGCCAAAAATGGGATGCTGGACGTGGGACATCGATCAAGGGGAGTTGAGCATAGGGAGCCGATTAACGAAGCTGGGCGAGGGGAGTGAGGGGCCAGTCGAGAGGAGTCGTGCACGAGGAGCCCGATCAAGGGGAGACAAACACGGGGTGTTAGGCATGAGGTGTCTGTCAAATAAGCCGAGTTAGGGGAGTTGAGGGCCAGTTAAGGGGAACCAGGCATGGGGCACCAGGTGCTGTTTAAGGGGAGTTAAATGCTAGGTTTGGGTTTAGTAAAAAATCCTAGGGGATCAAGAGTTGGGCCGACCTAAAAGCTTGGGCCTAAACTTGTTTTTAGGTCCTCTCTAATGCCCAAGTTATCATAAAAATAGGCTAAGATTAACAAGTTGTTTGAAAAAAAAAAAATACTAATAATCTCGATCCATCACTAACCCTTCAAATCCTTGGAATATAAAATACGTGAAGACTTAACTACTAACTTGGTTTCTTGGATGAGATTATAATTCTTTTTATCTAAACTATTTTGATGTAGTTTGAACTTATAAGGGTCAATACATAAGGAGAATTCTTTGGTTTCACCAACATGAGGCAAAAAGGAATCTATAGAGGAACCCCTATTTTAGAAAAAAATTAGGAGGCCAGGGGAACTATGAAGGAAATCATATTTAGAAAAATTTCTAGGAGGCGGAGAGGAATCATATTGGAGGAATTCATACTTAGAAAAATTTCTAAGTTGCTAAGGGAAACCCATAGAGGGGCCCATACTTAGAAAAATTTCTAGGAGGCTAAGGGAAACCAGATTAAAAGAACCCATTCTTTAAAAACTTTTTAGGAGATAGAGAAGAACCCATGAAGGAACCCATACCATGAAGGGTCATCCTCAATGATAGTGTGAGGCCTAGAAGCTCCCTAAAGAGTCGTACTAATCCGAGATTACAATAGAGAGCAAGAGACTCGAGATCATCATTGGATATAGCATAAGGCCTGGAAACCCACCAGAGAGTCGTGCCAATCTAAGATCACATTAGAGAGTAAGAGACCCGTGGTTGTCCCTAGAGATAGCGTGTGGCCTAGAAGCCCCACCAGAGAGTCGTGCCAATCTAAGATTACATTTGAGAGTGGGAGACCCATGGTCATCCATGAAGATAACATGAGGCCCGAAAACCCCATTGCAAAGTCATGCCAATACAAGATTGTAAAGAAGAGTGGGAACCTATGGTCATTTTTGGAGATAGCATGAGGCCTAAAAACCTTATTAGAGAGTCGTGCTAATCCAAGATTGCACTAGAGATAAGAAGATAATAAATTTATAATAAGGATACAATGTACTTTATTTCTAAAAGAAATTTACTTTCTTATCCACTATAGCATATTTTGAGATAATCTGAGTGCCAAGCGTGAGGGAGATTCTTTCCTACCACGTATTGGAGATGGTAGGTGTTTACCTTGACTACCTAGATAACTTTTATTGGTCATCCTATTTTGATTCAAATGAGTGGCAAACCTTTAGGATACACCAAATGCCCATAGGTAAGTCCCTCATAGTTTTTCCTTAAGCTTTGATTTATATTAGGAGAATAATTCCACTTAGAAGGTTTTTAAGATTGATTTTCCTTGTAAAAATAAAAAGGTACATGTTGTAGCATATTTACCTTTCCTACTCATATATGATTTTTTATGACTTGCTTCACTTTGAGCAAGCTTTTATCTAGTAAGATATAAATTTTTCTCCATAGATCATCTCCCTTCATATATCAAGGCCTTGAGGCCACTGGCTTAAACAACTTTTTCACCTTGAGCATCTCCTTACTAAACCTCTTCAAATATGCTCGCGTGGGTAAGCCAAATAGCTTCATAGAGCTTCTCTTGATAGGTATACTAGTGCTAAAATGTGTCATTAGCTAAGTGAAAAGGTCACTAAAGCTAACAATGAAATCTAGCTCTAAATTGTTATACTAGGCGTGCACAAACTTTTAGAAAGTTATGAGGAGTATCTTATACATCTCGTTGCTATCCTAGATGACATCCCCAAGCTACTTCGCATGTTTTGCAATGCTTTTAGGATGATTAAGGCCATTTAGTTGTCCATACTTATTTTTTTTAGAAATATAGTCTTAAGGGATTCAATTTCAATACTTTTCTAGACAAGGAAAAACCCTGCACTCGATGGGGGTTGTGGACATTCTTTTGGATGCATTTAAATACTGACTGTCTCTTGGTATTTTATCTGATGGGCTTTAAGGACCTCAAAAAGTCTATTGTAGAATGACGGGATAGGTAACTGATGGGCTTTAGGGACCCCAAAGAGTCTAGTGTAGAATGACGGGATAGGTAACTGATGCCCTTCTTATGGTAGGCATGGAGCATGCTTGGAGACCCACTCTATGTGTGGGTATCACAATGACATGAACTACCTCTGGATGGACTTAGTAAACACGAAAGCAAAACACTCTCTTGAATGTCATTTTGCCCGGACTCCTCAGGGAAATGTAATTGCCTACAAGCGCTGGAAGTAGTCAATGACGGTGGCGCTGGGGCTCTAAGTGTTGCTCAAGGTGCAAAACCTTGTTGGGGGTAATAAGGGCTGATTTTGACTTTGGCTTATCAGTACTGTCCCAGTGATGAGTTGCATTTGATTCATAAGTTGTTGGAAGTCTTGTTGGTTAAAGATGCCCAGGATGGTTGAGATGTCCATCACACGTCCTGCGCAAGTGTATCTTTATTGTTTGTAATGGATGACTTAGAAATGTTAAAAATAAATTAAAAAAAAGAATTAATAGCTTTTTGATCATTTCTCATAGACAACGCCAATTAATGATATTCTAAAATCCAAAATGCTTAGGAATAAGGCTTTTGTGGTTGGATAATGAGTTAATAACTTAGTTCTGTAATATGATCAATTTTGATTAGCCAAGATGAGTTGTTGCTTGATGTGTGAAGATAAGTACCTGCAAAAAGTTCTATTTAGTGGATTTAGAGACTCTTAGATGTTTAAATAAGTATTTTTGTAGAAAGTGCAATAATATTTTATAGAAAAAGAGATTTCACAAATAATATGTACAAAATAGAAAAATTATGAGCCTAATACCTAGGTGATTCAAAGGGTATTTATAGCCCATCAATATTGTCTTTTTGCTTGAGTGAAGGGGTTAAAGAGTTATTTTTTCATGATAGCATTAATAATAGATAAATATCTTTTACATAAACATTAATAAAATAAAAAAGTTGTAGGTCATGAAAGATTTTTGTACACCTAGAGGTCCAAATTGAGTAGGATGCAGACAAAAATGATTGAGTTTGATAAAAAAATCCAAGGAAACAAGTGTTATGTCTAAGCCATAAGGCAAGGCCTAGGCATGCATTTTGCGATTGGGCTTAGGCATGGTGCTCAAGCCCACTGACACTAGGTACGCGTGTGGCACGGGGCTCCAGGAGTCCGGCGAGAGCAGTCGGGTATTGGTCGAGAAGAGTACGGCATGAAAAAAAAAATACTAATATATCCTCATTAATTAATCAATATAGAAACATTAATCTATCTTGGTTGGCCTATAACAAACACTACGGGTTTCATTCCCAACATTGCATGCTTTGAAAATTAAGTTCAAATGTAATGACAATTTCAAAATTAGCTTGGTTTTGAGACAACCTTATTAGTGATAATCATTCGAATACTGGAGGATAGGGTTAACCAATAAACAAGAAATCTCGAGATAAAGATTCCTTGGAGCCACAAAAATACAAAGGACATTGAAAGAAAACAAGGCAGTAGCCTAGCTAGGTGATGCTTCAAGAAATGTAGTCCAATGAACTAGGAAGTTTCTCCGCACACTTGGCAGTCCCTCAGTGTCGTTGTATTGGTCTCTAACTATTCCCTCAATGCTGTTTCCATTGCTAAAAACCTGGTTTCTCATGTTGGCCTTGGATTGTTGCACCTCATTCAAACTTCATTCTATTTTAGTATAATGATGTTTGACTTATGTTTTAGTTTTTTAATATTTTATTTATGCTAAATTATTTTAAATTAAAGTTCTTTTTAATCTTGATTGTTTACCATTTAGAAATGTTTTAAATTCAAAGTTAATTTATTTTTATTTTTAAATGAAAATCATGAATGTTAATATATATATGTATATATATATTCTGTCATATTATTATTTTATTGTGTTTTGTAGTATTTTTCTCGGCAAACCTTAAAGAAAAACCCAACCTATAGTAATAATATTGATTAGATTCTCATATCTCGTTTTGCTTTTCATCAATCAAAATAATCGACAAAATACTACAAAACACAATAATATAATAATACGAGAGAAAGTGCAAGCATCATTCTTAGAGAGAGAACGTGGGGTTTACCTAGTTTTTGAGATGTTGCTTTCTAGTCAAAGAAGTTGGAGACAGCTGCCCCAGCATGCTGACAAGCCCCACTTCTCTTCTTTTATTATTTGCTCCTCCACTGTGAATCCAAGTCATGGTCTTGTTTCTCTATCTATGATCCACGGCTGAGAATCGTGCAAAATCACAGGTCAGAGATTCGTCCTCTGTTTGATAAGAGTATTATATATAAGCTTTCTACCTTGCTTTCCTAAAATATCGTGAGACAGAGGAAGGTGTTTGTGGCAGGTCTCTGTCCAGTAAAATGGATGCATCAAGGGCCCGGTGGAGTTTGTTTAATTTGACTTTGTTACCAAATTGCACTTGTTCATGCCTTCGTACTTCCACTTTGCCATTTCCGTTAGTTTCTCCAAATTTAATATAGGAAAAATTACTTGCGAGCGATTGCATTTTCCCTTCGTAGCTTTTGAGATCACAAGTGGCGTATAATATTTATAATACAATCTTCCATTGCGGGGGAGATTAGGCACTCGAGGTATGAGTGCCCTCGTAGGGTTACTTAGCAGAGTTCGGGACAAAAATAACCGACTCAAAATCAGCAATAATCAGGAATAAAATAGGTAGATCAACTCAATCTAAAACTAGTAAGAAACCGACCCAAAGAAAATAGAGAAAAGACTTGGAAACCTAACAATAATAGTGGAGTTATCATTAAACAATTAAGATTATATAGTTTAGTTTTTAGGTAAGTCAGTTGACAAACTTTGAATCACTCCACCATTACTTGACTCAAGTAATGGAGTGATTCAAAAGGTTCTCGCAAATGCTAAACATATCTGACTACAATTTTAACACATATCTAAGTTTAAATTCCTTTCTAAATGTCCAATAAAAAAGAAAAGACAAAAAAATAATTTTTGTTTTTTAACAGTTGGGGCACTCGAGGTAAGAGTGCCCTTGTAAGGTTACTTAGCAGAGTTCGAGATAAAAATAACCGACTCAAAATCAACAATAGTCGGGAATAAAACAGGTAGATAAACTCAATCTAAAACTAGTAAGAGACCGACCCAAAGAAAATAGAGAAAAGAATTGGAAACCTAACAATAATAATGGGGACTCATCGTTAACCAATTAAGGTTACATAGTTTAGTTTTTAGGTAATTCGTTGACAACCTTTTGAATAACTCAATTACTTAACTTAAGTAATAGAGTGATTCAAAAGATTCTCGCAAATACTAAACATATCGGACTACAATTTTAACACATACCTAAGTTTAAATTCCTTTCTAAAGATCCAATAACAAAGAAAAGATAAAAAAATAATTTTTGTTTTTTAATAATTTGAAGAATGAAAGCTGAACTTCCTTTTGGTTCTCCCCGAAAAAAACTTTCACTTTTTAAATCCATTTTTAAAAAACTAAAAAAAAATTTAGAAAGTAAAAAAAAAATGGTTTTCTAACTCTAACAATTTTAAAAGAAAAAAGAAAACTATTTCTACTTTTATCGAGAAAAAAAAACTGGTTCATCAAAGGTATTCTATTTTTTTAAAAAATAATAAATAAATTTTCAAAATAAAAAAGAAATCCAATTCTATTATTTGGATTTAGAGAATTATATAAATTAAATAAAACTAAAAACAAAAAAGATTCACCAATCAATAATCGTTTGGATTTAGAGAAGTATATGAATTAAATGAAACTAAAAACAACAAAGATTCACCAATCAATAATCAGATTATTTATAAAATTTTCACTTCAATTTGATCTATGGATTGAATAAATTATTCACTGACAGAAAAAATAAAAATGAAAGATCTGAATGCCAAAACAAAGACAATAATACATAAAGAATGCTATATTTCTTCCTTTACAAAAGA
>Ga0307514_10006532_pt1 | contig 10143 bp, 8 predicted proteins | sample 16_EM_MG_FD_203088 | JGI IMG/M metagenome (GOLD analysis project Ga0307514, IMG submission 203088) | Populus trichocarpa ectomycorrhiza microbial communities from riparian zone in the Pacific Northwest, United States - 16_EM | ecosystem: Host-associated > Plants > Roots > Unclassified | place...
TTGACCTTGAAGTTGCATTTTTTTCCTCCATTTTTAGGCATAATAGGGGTACAATTAGGTCTTGAATTTTCTCCAAAAATTACAGCTTGATTTCTCGGCCTTACTTTCTCCACGTTACCAGCATTTATTTTATTTTTATTTTGAAAAAAAATGAATTTTAGGGAATAACCCAGAATTGAGTTATGATAATATGCAAGAAAAAAAATTATTTTTATTTTTTGAAGCTTTGTTTGGGAAAAAAAACGTTTTTTTTCTTGTAACAAAAATACCCAAAATAAGCTTAAAAGATGTTTGTCAAACACACCCTTTAAATCAAAATACCCTTTACCAAAAAACATGACAAATCAAACAGGGTATTAAAACCCTTTGACATAGATTTGTTTTGTCCGCGTCGACTTGATCTAGCCAACTGCGGCCGAGTTGATCTGATAGGGTTGACTTGAAAATTTTTTATTCAACCATAAACCAACCAAAAAATCTTGGTTAGGCCTCAAAACAACCCAAAAACAAAACCAAATTAAAAAAAATAGATTACACACCTAAAAAATACAAAAACTCAAAAATTCTTAAACAAAACGGATCAAACACACAAAAAATGAAAACCACCAAACATGAACCTAGCAACATGGGTTCCAAATCATACCAGATTTGGTCAATATGAAGGCACATGCATATTGAAAATCATGCAATGATCAATAATCTACCATTCAATCACTTCGAATTTCACTTAAACATCATGATCAAATTAAAGTTTGTTAGTCAATTGAGGGTCAAAATGCAAAAATTCAGAACCAATGATCAAAATGAGTCTGTCATTGGTAAAATTGCATGAAATTAAAAGTTTGAATGCGATTATAGATGCAATTAAAAAAGATTCAAAGAATAGGGGTACAATTAAAATTTTCCAATCCTAAATCAAAAACCCTAAACGACACATCGTTCAGAATTAAAGAGGAGAATGTGAGTGACATGTCATTTGGTCACTTGGCCTTTGTTTTTTACAGTTTTGATTAATCAAGTTGGAAACTTTAAATGCATGAATGTGGAGCTATAAACTTCCAAATTGAATAAGGTTGGATTCAATTGAAATATGTGAATCTCATCTACCAACTTTTAGGTGACAATGACGTCAGAATTTATCTGACGAAGCCTCAAAAATAGGCAACCCAATCAGCCTTGATAGTTTTGGCTAATCGAATTAGTAACTTCAAACGCATGAATGTGTCATACTTGCCCTCCTTCAATGGCTTTCATACCTGCCCTCCTTCAATTATTATGAATTAGCTATTTTTTAATTAATTGAGGTTATTATTATCTTTTATTATTTTTTTTTGCAAGGTTAAGTTACTATAATGCCTATAAATACAAAACAACACTTAACCTAGGTATAAGGTTTTTTTTTGTTAAGAATATTCTCTTTTAAAGCTTGACTTTAGGGGTTTAATCGTCATCTCAAAGGCAATTTGGTCTTTCACTTAGTGTCGATGATAATTAAAAAAACTATTTTATTTATTTTTTCTCGATTTCATCAATCGATGTTTAATTGGTTGTAAAATAGATTTCATGAATGGTTTTTTTTCCTGTTTTGTTTAGGGTTATCATAGTTTCAAACAAATATCTATTTTATGATTCATGCATGAAGTTGCAAGTTTCTAATTTTTATCGTATATTTAAGTAAAAATTATTTTCAAAAAATTTATTAAATCAATTTAGATTCATGAACTGAGTCATGTATGTTCATGGTCATCCAATATTTTATCATTTCAATACTTTTAATTTTTTTTTATAAGTTGATTTATATTTTTATCGATTATCTGTATTTTTTTTAAACTCATTAAATCAAATTATTTTATATTGAGTTAGCTTTTATATATTTGATTAAAAAATTATATTAGTCAAGAGTCAGGTTGATGAATTTCAATACTTGCCCCGCTTGTGTTGGTTTAATGGCATTACTAGAAAATCCATATGTTATTAATGTTTTTTTTATATTTAAAAAAAATTGGTCCCACCTGCGCCAATATACTAAGAATGTAATAAAATCTCTCAAATGTTGATCCTTCAATGTAAAAAGGTCATTTCTGGCATTTCAAAACTTTAGTCAATACTAAAAATCTAAAAATATAGGGATTGATGTGGACATTAAAAACATCTATGAGGACTACAATATAGTTTACCCTAGATGAAGTTTCTTCTTCTCTAAGTCGGTTTGAGAGATATATATACCTTTCTTTCACTTGAATCAAAGTTAAATTGTGCTGCCTCTCTTCTTCTACTGTTTTGCTCTATCAGTTCTCCTAATCTAAAATTAATTCAATTTAATCCCTATTCAATTGAAAAACTATGGCTCCGGACCTGAACAAGGCGAGCGGCGGCAGCGGCGCATCCAAAAACGAGGCGCCGGTGAAGGCGCCGCCGTCGAAGAAGAAAGAAGAGAAGAAAGATGAGGATTTAGTAAGTTTTAATTACTATAATCTCTTACTTTAGGGTTTACAGTGACGTAGATTTATAGAAAGTTTGGTTCTTTTTTGAATCGATTTGGGGTTTTGCTTTGTAGTCAGAGGAGGACTTGGCATTGAAGCAGCAATTAGAGTTGTATGTGGAAAGAGTTCAAGATCCTGAACCTGGGATTCAAAAGCTCGCTCTCGAGAGCTTGAGGTAATCACTGATTCATTAAAAGTTTTGAACTTTAGGGCTATTTTCTGCTAATTTGTTGATGATGATGAATTGGAAGCAGTTTGAGACTGTGGAGCTGTTGTGAAGGGTGCGAAATGTTAAAGGACGTGAATTAGGTTTTTTTTTTTTAGGGGGGGGTTTGAAGCTGTGTGGTTGAAGTATTGGGTTATCGGTAAGATGGAAATTTGGTAATTTACAGGAATGCAATTGGTTTTCTTATTGGAATTGTAGTAATTGTACAAGCTTATGGGATTTCTCTTACAATTTAGGGCTATTTGTTTGGTATTAGCAAAAGTAGAGTTCGACCTGGAAGTTGTTTAGGATATGTTTGGTAACTGCATGGATATTTATGAGATCGATGGAGGGGAATGTGCGCGCTCTTGGCCACTTAATAAATGGGTGGTCTGGCTTGTTCTTTTTGTTAATTGTTGTACTGAGTTAAGACTGTGTTTGGTAACTGTGAGTGGACAAATGCTGTAATGGTTGTGAATATGTTTCTTCTTGTTCCGTGGGATATTCAAGGGTGAAAATGAATTTCAGCTTCTTGAGTTGTGTATCAAATGATTGACAATATCTTGCATGGCTTCATATGTGTGTTAAAATAGTAAATGATTACTGGTTAGTATCAAGTTGCAGGACTTAATTGAGTATTGGTATTGACAATGCGTTTATCTTCTTCTTTTTTTTTGCAGACAGGAAATTCGAAGCTCAACAAGCTCGATGACTTCAGTTCCAAAGCCATTGAAGTTTCTTCGAGCACATTATGGAACCTTAAAAGCACATTATGAAAACATGGCTGAGTCTGATCTGAAGGTAAATTGTCAAATTGGATGTTGTCCCTTAATTTCACTCATAAAAGCTCGGGCATTAACTTGTTTTTTGTTCTGCAGAAATACTTGGCAGATATACTCTCAGTCTTGGCGCTCACCATGTCTGCCGAGGGAGAACGGGTATGCCTACATGTTAGATGTTTTTAATGTGTTCCATCTTATTTTCTGGTGATTGGCTTGATTTCTATGCAGGGGTGTACTCAGTCTGCATCTTTGCTCTTGTCACCCATATATTTCCCCCATGATTCCTATTAATGTATTTTGTTTATCATTCTCAAAAAGAAAATGTTTGTTTTGTTTATCACATATTTTTCTCTTGCTTATCATACTTGATGCATGATTATGAATGTTTATTTCTGCACATGTTAATCTGAAGCTCTTGGAGTTCCTTCATGTATATCTATTTTTCACTTGATGACTTTCAGGAAAGCTTAAAATACAGATTGTTGGGTTCAGAGGGTGATATTGGTTCATGGGGACATGAGTATGTAAGGTGAGATCTTCACACTGAGAACACTCTTCATATCTTACAAGATAAAGTTGAACATGCTCTTTTAGGGCTTCTAATGATGATAAAGGCTTGGTTTATGTGCTGCTGTGATTGTGTTTTTTTTTTTTTTTTTTCCCTGAGCTTGAAATTTTAAGTTTTCTCAATCCATAAATGTCTGAAAAAACAGAACTGGCCAATGCTATGTGTATTAGTTTTTGGGCCTGCAATATATTGAGCACAGCTACAAGTTTTGTTAAAGCATATTTGTTATGGTAAATTCCAAGAATTGGAATGTTCTTTCTTTTCAAGAGGATGTCTTGTTCCTTTGATTTCAGTTAATCAGTCCGTCTCTTCTAATAAAATTTATTCCTTGGTCATAAGAAATAAAGCTTGATAATGACTGGCCTTTTCTTTTTTCTTCAATGGCTTTAAAAATTGTGCTTGCATTTTTGTGTTGCAACATTTTCTTAGGACTCAGTCACCCAGTTTTTTTTTTTTTGTGAATTACTAGTATTGTTTATTTTCCTGAATGAATTTTGTATCTATCTGCAATGCCCACAACATATTATGTAATCTTTCTTTGTTTTTTTATATTTTTTAAACAACCTACTGGAGTAACTGGACAGAGAAGTTCGTTTAGCATTTAATAGTTGTGAAGACACACAAGCAGATATATATATTTGATGCATATGGATCAATCTTATCATCATGAATTTTTTTTTTTTGTCGGCAGGAACTTGGCTGGAGAAATTGCTCAAGAGCATACAAAGCGACAGGTTGGAATTTAATTATGTAGTGATACTCTTGAAAATTGAAATGACTAGTTAAGCAGAAAAGAAGAAACAAATTCATGGTGATGATGACACATCTACTGACTTTTCAGGCAATGATAAGGGTATTCACTTTGATGTATACTTTTAGTTTAAAGTATACTTCAAAAGTAGGTTTACAGTTTAAAGCATTACTATGCTATCTGGAGAATCACATTAAAAAAGCATGATGTCTCTCTCTATTATAATTACTACGCAAATATTCTAGTGTTTGTTCCTTTAGCATTAAGCTTTTCATTGCCTCCACTGTGGCTCTTTTATAGATGGGTACCATACCTCAGGTCATGATGCTCAGAGCTGTTTTGTATTTAATTGTGAAGAACTTGCTCTGAACTCTGGTATTTGTTCCCAGTTTCATACCAATTATATTTGTGCTGCTTACAGACTGAAGAGGCCTCGGTTCATGATTTGATTGAGCTTGTACAACAGATTGTTGCTTTTCACATGAAGGTACTCTTTAAAATCAACTTTTGAGATTGGTTCCCTTAAATGGAACATGGATGCAATATTGAGTCTTGATGTACACATAAGTACCAAGTTTGTTCTGAAAATATCTAATTACCATTAACCATAGCCCCACATCATGAGAGGATAATTGTGTGTTTTATATTTAACAATTTTTTTCTGTTTTGCAGCACAATGCTGAACCCGAAGCTGTGGACCTATTAATGGAGGTAAAACACTATTATTTCTTCAATCTTAGCATTCTTTTATGAATTTTCTTTTCTTCCACTGAGCTTTGAATATTTTGATTTGACTAAATCCAGGTTGAAGATCTTAATATTTTAAGTAAGCATGTGGATAAAACAAATTTCAAGAGGACTTGTCTCTACCTCACCAGTGCAGCAAAGTGAGTGAATGACAACCATGATTTTACTCAGGCTTGTTGATCGATAGTTTCAAAGAATAAATATTTTCAGACTTATGTTTTTATAGAATCTTATCACAAAACAAGCCTCATAGTATCTTATCATTATTTAATTGCATCAATTTTCAAGTAAATGCTCATGTATATGTATTTTAACTACTACAAATGTTTGAAAGTAAGCCCAACTTTAGACCAGTTATCATATTGAGTGGTGAAGAATTAAAGAGGAGAGAATCTTGTGAAATACAATTTTTAAGAAGTTTTCACTTCCAATTCTTCTCTCTGAGTAGGAAAAAAATTTATATATAATAAAAAATGGCTTTCAAAGATCAATCTCCTCACCCATGTTCTATGCTGAATAGCAGATCATGTGTGCCTTGTGTTGACATTTCATTTTGCAATATTTTGCAGATACCTTCCTGGACCAGATGATTTGGCAGTTCTTAAAATAGCATATGAGATATATCTCAAATTTGGAGAATATGCTAGTGCACTTCAGATTGCATTGTTCCTCGATAACTCGCAGGTTTGCTTATTATTTGATTTTATTGATTCAAGTAAGCTTATGTATGAGTCATTTATATCTAATGCAAATACATATTGAGTCGATTATGCTTAAAAAGTAATTGCGCTTTAATTCCCAATGACTCTGTATGGTGGCAGTATATCAAGCAGGTTTATATATCTTGTGATGATCTGCTGCAAAAGAAACAATTTTCTTACATCCTTGCTCGACATGTAAGTTTATAAATGTGTATTACATTAGTTTTGTGGCAATTATTGATATGTTTGTACTTGGTGGTTAACTGGCATTTCATTTTTTCAGGGCACTGCTTTTGAGCTTGATGATGATATATCTGCAGATGATGTGGACAGGGAAGTATTGGAGGAAATAATCAACAACACCAAATTGACTGAGGGTTATCTTACCCTTGCCCGTGACATTGAGGTCATGGAGCCCAAATCTCCTGAAGACATCTATAAGGTTTGGACTTTTGATGGTCTATGTGGTGCTGGAATTAGATTTTTAACTAATGGTTCTGATGGTTTTATATTACTAGCCAAGTATGTAATTCAATCATCCATGTCTTTTCTACCCCAACTTCATGATTTGCTCCCTTGCTTTCTGTTAGGCACACTTGCTTGATGGTCGTGCTAGTGCTGGTGCTAGTGTTGATTCAGCCAGACAGAATTTGGCTGCTACATTTGTTAATGCATTTTTAAATGCAGGATTTGGACAGGTAAACATCTTTTATTTTCACATGCAAATGCTTGAGGTTGTTGGTTATGCTGACATTTGTTGCTTAAATTTGTAACAGGATAAGTTAATGACACCTCCAACAGACTCTTCAAGTGGTGGTTCAGGAAATTGGCTTTTCAAGAATAAAGATCACGGGAAGACCAGCGCTGCAGCAAGCCTGGTATGCTTTTGTACTTTATATGATTTACTAAGAATTCAACCTGCCTGCAGCAAAATTCTCACGAATGTTACCCTTAACAGGGTATGATTTTAATGTGGGATGTGGACTCTGGGCTCGCTCAACTTGATAAGTATTTCCACAGCAATGACAATCATGTGATTGCCGGTGCACTACTAGGGGTTGGAATTGTCAACTGTGGTATCAGAAATGACTGTGATCCTGTGAGTTCTCCTGATTCCTGTGCCAGAGAAGCGTAATTTGTCACCTATCAATTATCTCTCCCTCTGACTTAATTTCTTTTCTCAGGCACTGGCACTTCTTGATGATTTTGTTGATAAAGAAGATCCATCTATCCGAATTGGTGCTATAATGGGGTTGGGAATTGCATATGCTGGTACTCAGAATGAGCAGGTGAGCTTTCTTTTTCTTGCTGATTAATATGGAGTCCATGACAGTTATTATCTTTAGTAGACTAATAATTTTTGTCTTTTGCCTTGGTGTGATGTAGAAATTGTAGCTCCCTGATATTGGCTGTGTATTTTATTAGCCATCTTGTATTCAGTTTATCAAACCTACTATTGATTCACTAAATTATCATTCTGGTTAGGAATGTATAAAACATTTGTTTACTTAAAATTTATCCTTGAGTCTGTGAATTTTGTATTAGAGCGAAATATGTGTTCTCGTATGATTAGAGGCTGACAAGTGTGTTGTCATTTGATTTCTTTTGCGTATGTTATTGACAGATATGCAGTAAATTGTCCGGGATACTTAGTGATGCAAAAGCTCCACTTGATGTAATAGCATTTTCTGCAATCTCATTGGGCTTGGTTTGCGTTTCTTCGTGCAATGAAGAGGTTGCACAGGCTATTATACTTGCATTAATGGACAGGAGCGAGTCAGAATTGCAGGAGCCCCTTATTCGATTTTTGCCTCTTGGCCTTGGTCTCCTATATCTTGGGAAGCAGGTAATTGCAACTCGTGGAGGCTCTTATAGAATCCAATATTACTTCCCAACGCCATGTATTGTTATATCTAGTATTGTTGCCAGATTTTGTATGGGTTTCATTTATTGTGCATCTGATGTTGTCTTCCAATGAATCTGTGGAACACTCTTGTAATTTCAATTACCATTGTTTTTCTTTTTTCAACAGGAAAGAGTGGATGCCACTGCAGAAGTGTCGAAGACATTTAATGAGAAAATAAGAAAGTATTGTGATATGACACTGCTTTCCTGTGCCTATGCCGGGACTGGGAATGTTCTTAAGGTATTTTATTTAATTCATTTAATGATGCTGTTATATTAAGTCTTTTTTTTCTTAGGCACTACTGGCCTTTCTTGCAGGTTCAAAACCTTCTGGGTCATTGTGCTGAACACCTTGAGAAAAGTGAAACTCACCAGGGACCTGCTGTGCTTGGGATTGCTATGATAGCAATGGCTGAGGAATTGGGCCTCGAAATGGCAATTCGCTCGTTGGAACATCTGTTGCAATATGGGGAGCAGAATATTCGTAGAGCAGTTCCTTTGGCCCTTGGACTCCTCTGTATTTCAAATCCTAAGGTATAAAACTATCTTTGAATTGACCTGAAAGTTTACCTATTTTGCACGATATACTATGATGATTTTAATTGAGTATTGAAATAACTATGAGGGCTGTGTAAGCAAACCAAGTAAATTTTTTTTTATTTCCTGTTATGAAATGGTGAAACTCTTGCAATAGATCTACTATGATGAAAAAAGCAAGATAATAACCAATCAGTTACGTTTATCCCTCTTTACTTGCGAGTTTACCTATTTTGCACGATACACTATGATGATTTTAAACTGACTATTGAAATAACTATGAGGGCTGTGTAAGCAAACCAAGTAAATTCTTTTTTATTTCCTGTTATGAAATGGTGAAACTCTTGCAATAGATCTTACTATGATGACAAAAGCAAGATAATAACCAATCAGTTACGTTTATCCCTCTTTACTTGCGCATTTGGCTTTCTTTCTATATGTCCACAGTTTGAGGAAATAAAAAGTTGGCATGTTTTTCTTGTACTATATTTTTTCTTAAACAGTTTTTCTTGTGATTACTGATCCAAATTCTTACTCATTGAGTTGCCTCTGAGAATGATACACAGGTTTTGTTTGCTGATGATGTTTATTTCATTTCGGTTGCCTATTTATGTGTCAGGTTAATGTTATGGACACATTAAGTAGACTCAGCCATGATACAGATTCAGAAGTTGCAATGGTATGATAGAGCCAGCTTTGGTTCACGGTACAAGTTTTCTTCTGTTGCTTACCCTCTAAAAGTTGTTATATTTGTTCAAATATTGCAGGCTGCAGTTTTTTCCTTAGGTTTGATAGGTGCTGGAACTAACAATGCTCGCATAGCTGGAATGCTTCGCAATCTTTCCAGCTATTATTACAAAGATGCCACCCTTCTTTTCTGTGTAATGCTTCTTCTAAACAAGTCTTCAGAATTGTAATTCTGCTGTTGGGATTCATCAAAGATTGGTTGACTGATTTCACTTGGCCTATGCAGGTGCGAATTGCCCAAGGTCTCGTACACTTGGGGAAGGGCCTGCTGACCATCAATCCATATCACTCTGATCGCTTCTTACTATCACCGTAAGTAATCTTTTTTTATAGAAAATTGACTTCCCTGGAATTACTTGATGAGATTGAATATGAGCGTTATTTTTTTTTCTCCCAACAGCACCGCGCTTGCTGGTCTAATAACCATGCTTCATGCATGTCTTGATATGAAGGCCATCATTTTGGGGAAATATCACTATGTCCTCTATTTCCTTGTTTTAGCAATGCAGGTTTGTTCAAGTCTGGACACATCGACCTATCTTATTTGCTTCCTTTTTGTCTATTGAATCACTGGCTTCTTACTACAAGTATTTTTCTTTTTGTGGCCACAGCCAAGAATGTTGTTGACAGTGGATGAGAATCTCAAGCCTTTATCTGTACCTGTTCGAGTGGGACAAGCAGTTGATGTTGTTGGTCAAGCTGGAAGACCCAAGACCA
>Ga0307514_10006533_pt1 | contig 10143 bp, 6 predicted proteins | sample 16_EM_MG_FD_203088 | JGI IMG/M metagenome (GOLD analysis project Ga0307514, IMG submission 203088) | Populus trichocarpa ectomycorrhiza microbial communities from riparian zone in the Pacific Northwest, United States - 16_EM | ecosystem: Host-associated > Plants > Roots > Unclassified | place...
AAGTGATCCTCCTCCTCCATGTATGTTGTAATCCTTTCTCTATATATCTCTAATAATATGGACTCTCCCGTGGATGTAGGCGGTTTTGCCGAACCACGTTAAATATTGTGTCAGTGTGCCTTACCCCTCCTATGAGCAACCATCAGTACACCACCGGTCCGCGCATGGGGTGCCAGGAATCCTCAACAATAAGCAAAAGAAGACAATTGCCCACACAAATGGCAAAGGGGGTGATTGTTAGGATATTGTCATTTAGTGGCAATACCCCACCACTAATTGTGGCTTAGTGGAAGCACCACTAATGCCACAATTAGTGGCATGATTTCAGGACCTATTGTCCCCTTGCTATTGCTGGAGAAAGTTGCTAAGAAATGCCTATAAAGGAGGCATATTATGTGAGAGCAAATGTGAGAGAATTGTGAGAGTGAAGTGACGAGAAGAAGAGAGAAAGAGGAGCTGCTGCCATATGCAGTTGCGTGTGTGAGCTGGGAGTTGAGTGATCCTCCTCCATGTATTGTTTTGTATCCTTTCTCTAATCTCTAATAATATGGACTCTCTCCCGTGGATGTAGGCGGTTTTGCCGAACCACGTAAAATATTGTGTCAGTGTGCTTTAGCCTTCAATGGGCAACTATCAGAACACCACCGGTCTGCACATGGGGGAGCCGGAACCCCCAACATCAAGTACACTGAAATCATAAAAAGAAGGGAAAATACAGAGGGATTAAATATTTATCACTTATGAATGATAGAGCACACCGTCTGTATGACAGTAAGAATAAAGAGAAAAGAAGGAGCAACAACAGAGATGCCAGCCCATGGATTGTTGAAATAAACCTGCTTCAAGGTTGTCTTCCACTTGTGTCAAGGCTTTCTGCAATGTGAATTCAGCTCTTCACAGACACTCCAAAGAAAATTATTAGTAGAGCAAAGATTTTCTTTGCTGGAACTCTTAAAAGGTTCTGACACTGCTTGGTTACTCTTAGCATATTTGTCAAATTCCCATTATTAACAAGTACTTCCACATCATTAGGAGCACGGACGATGCAGCTGATGAAATAAATATAATCATTTATGAAAGTATGCGCATTCCTACCATGGCATTGCTCAAAAGCCTGGAGATTTCTGAATAAAATTTCTGTCTGGTCAAATATTTTTAGTTGTGGAATTTCTAGAATCCCATTACTAAATCTTATGTCTAATGATGAGCTTTTTTCGGGACGCTTAAACTTCACTCCAGATTGATGGAGCTCCGTTGCAGTAGGTGCGCTTAAAAAACTTCACTCCAGACACTTTATTAGGAAGTCAACAAAATGTAGGACTCCAGAATTTGATTATTTCCCAACTGTCCTCTTTTACACAGTCAAGCCATCTCGTTTTAATAACCAACAAGTAAGCTCAATTCTTCTACAATTCTTGTTGAGAAGATAGTTTGAGTTGATCTAAATCGACTGTAATTCCACCTTTACATGGTTAATAGTTTGTGTAGGACTCAATCTCTTGTAGCTCCGACTTCTCAGGCATATACTTGTATACATAATCGTTGTAACACTGCAGAAGAATGACATTCAGAAATAAATTCCTTTCATTCTTTTGGTTTTCATTCCTTTAATTTGTTTTCATGGTATCAGGAGCATGGTTAAATCCTAACGTCTCTACCAAGCTTCCGCAAATTTTTTCAATTGAGGATAGTACTGATTCAACAAGTGCTACCAAAACACCACCCATTAGAACATGTTTTTTTTTAACCATTGATCCATCTGATCCTTTTTTTTTATCCATGCCTCAGACTATCCAAGTCAGATTTTCTTTTGTCCATGGAAGTTTGTTGACGTAGTGTTCGATATGTGCTTGCTAGAAAATCAGCTTCCATTCTTCTTCCTCGGGAATAATGTTGTTTGAGCTATCCTGTGAAGCCAATCCTATGAATTGTACCATTATGGAACTTACCTGTGAGTTATTAAAAGAAATCCTAAGAAAGTGTCAGCAGCCAACGGAACAGTATCTTCCAGCGAAAAAAACTACTTAAGCGCACCCACAGCAACAGAGCTCCATCAATCTGGAGTGAAGTTTAAGAATCCAGGAAAAAACTCACTATTTGACATAACATTCAGTAATGGGATTCTAGAAATTCCACAACTAAAAATAGATGACAACACAGAAATCTTATTCAGAAAATCTCCAGGCCTTTGAGCAATGGCATCATAGGTTAGTATATTTTCGTAAGTGACTATATATATTACTTTCATCGGTTGCCTCGTCCGTGCTCCTAATGATGTGGAAGTGCTTGCTCATAATGAGAATTTGAAAAATATGCTAAACAGTGACGAAGCAGTGTCAAATCTTCTTTACAGCCTCGACAAAGAAAATGTTATCACTAAAAATAGTTTTCTTTCGGGTATCTGCGAAGACCTGAAGTCACATTGCACAAAGCGTAGGCACAAGTGGAAGGCAACCTTGAAGCAGGTTTATTTCAAAAATCCATGGACTGACATCTTTGTTTTTGCTGCTAGTTTTCTCCTTGTACTCACTGTCATACAAACGGTTTGCTCTATCCTTTAATTGTGATAGATATTTAGAGTGTGTTTGGTATTGCGGTAGCTGTTGTGATTGTGGTTTGAAAAAAATTGTCTTATAAAAAGTACTTTTAGTTGAGGTTGGTTTGAAAAAATAGATGTTTGGTTAAAACTGTGGTTAAAATTAAGGTTAAACAAAAAATAATTTAATGTGTCTGGTTAAGAATGCTTTTGAAATTACAATTATAAAATAATTTTAAAAAATATATATTAATATTGATAATTTTTAATTTAAATATTGAAGATTTAACTACTGCTACTACATCATGAAATAAATAATACTTTGTATAAAATATTTTTCATTGTTCCATTAAACTATCTATAATTTCATCACGTACGAAATTCATCCGACAAGGACTATAGTTTCAATAGTTTTTTGAGCGTACAACAAAATAAAGTAAAATATCATTATGAACAAAATTGAAATTACGATCAAATTCTGCAAATGTTACGCTATCATGCGATCTCCTTCTAATTTATGCAGTGTCATTGAATAATATTAAACACTAATTTTTTTAATAAAATACATTTTAAAAAAAAATAGATTTTTACTGTTCACGTGAACAGTGCATGCAAGTGAATAAATTCACTTTACTGTTCACATGCACAGTGCAGTGAAAATCACAAACAAATGTGCAGAGCACACTGTTCACTTAGTAAAAGTGAACAGTGCCGGCAAAGCAGGTATAACTTGCTTCTCCCTTACCTGCGTTTTTATGCGATTTTCAGTGGGTTCCATCAACTAAAAACACTGCTTTTCACTTTAACCAAACAGCATAAAATTGTGGTTTCTTCAAAACGCAAGTCCTGCCGCGTAAACAAACACAGTTTAATCCCTTTGTATTTTTTGTTTCTTTTTATGATTGGAATGTACTTAAAAACATGAGCTAAGATAAATTATATGGTGATTAGTGAATCACTAATAATATCCTTTTAATTTTTTTCTCCATTCATTTAAAAGAAAAAATAAATAAAAAATTAATCTATTTATTATGACTGATTATTGTTATTTAATAAAAAACATATTATGAAGGGACAATTATGATATTAAGTTGGTGGAGGGACCAATAAAATATTGTTTTAGTAGTGGAGGGATGACCATATTCTTTCTATAATTTATTAATGTTTTAATTTAATTATATCTTTAAATTATTAATAAGTAAATTTTATTTAAAAAAGGTGTTCATGTGCTACCATCAAACCAAATCATGGACCAGTCTGCTTGAGTCCGAGTCCAATGTATTCTCAGTGAGCCTGGACATGAGTTTTGCACCAATTGGGCTTGATTAGGCATAGATTTCAAGGCTGAAACATGGGCCTAGCTCATATCAGCAATTTATAAGGCTATAGAATTATAATTTAGAAGGCAATTTCCCATGCTGGCTGCATCCACTCGCTAGTGAGAAGAAAAAAAAAAACTAAGAGCAAAAGATGAAAAAGCTCATGCAAGGAAACTTTAGATTTTTTGATAGCCATGGTAGTTAAGTAATTTTATTGGGTATAAAAAATTGAAATCTCTGTGAAGCATCCTAATTATAAAAGAAAAACCATTACAAAAATACAAACACACCCCTAACCATGAATGGAATTTTATTTTTTAGGGATAATTTAGTTATTATAAATTGCATAAAAAGTTGAAAATACAAAAAATCCTAAGCTTCAACTTTAAAAAATTTGATTTCAAAGGTAATGAAATCATTTTATTGTGCATAAAAATTTAAAATTTTTGATATATCTCCATCAACATTGTAATGACTAATGTATCCCTATGAAAATACTAAAGCACCCCCAATAACTAGTTATACGTGTAGTTTTGAGATGGACCAAACATTGGAAAAACACTATGGATTCCTGTTTTTGCCTTTACGTTTTATATTTTCTTTTAATTTTAATATTAATCCAGATCTTGACCAACTAAAATACATGAACTCTGTCCAGATTCTGCAAATTTTAGCTGAGGCAAGGAACAGTTAGCCTGGATATTCTGATACCGCATTTAATTCTTTAGATGTTGGTAACATGTTATTTCTTCAAATTTTAATTAAATATTTGCCTGCGACTGCATAATTCTATGATTTCTAGTGTCTAAACATAGATGAGCTTACAGTACCTATATGCATGAAAATCAAATCATGTCATCAGGAATAGCATGACAAATCATTTGCTTTGATCTTATATTAATCAAGGATAACATTCTGAAGCATAGTGCTAGTTGATAACTGGAAACTTATACATACTAATTGAGGGAAAAAAAAAACAAAACATGAAAGAAACAAGCATTGATCACACAGCAATCCAAATCCATGGAACACTTAATTGAAATCCTGGAAGCTACACTTGAATAAGAGAACACACAGTTTGTACCATAGTGAGTATGAGGAGAATCGAGGCTGCGATAAGAGAGATTATGGCCCATGGAGTATGGAAATACTCTAGTTTCAAGGTTGCCTTCCATTTATTCCAAGGCCTCCTGCAGTATGCTTTCAGATCTTCAACGAGACTAGCGAAGATGAAATCATCCGCGGAGAGAGAATTTCCCTTGGAAATATTATGAAGAAGAGCCGTAACTGCTTCATAGTCATGTATCCAGTTTTCTATAATTCCATTTCGATCAAGGATTTCCACATCCTTAGGAGTAATGACAAGGAAATTGATCATTGAAATATAGTTAGCTATATACTCTTCGTGGCAATGGCATTGCTCAAATACCTGGAGATTCCTGAATAAGATTTCTGTGTCGTCATCTATTTTCAATCGTGGCATTTCCAGGATCCCTCTATCGAATTTCATGTCGAGCAAACTTTTGCCCGGTTTAAACCTGAACTTAACTCCAGCTTGATGGAGTTCAGTTATACTTGGTATGTTTATGGTCTCGAGTTCTTTCTTCGTTCTATCTGACTCTGATGGCTTCTGACATTTTCTTATGAAGTCAACAAAATGCGCTACTTCAGACGAATTGATTTCCTCCAAAATTCCCTTTTTCAATATCCAAGACCCCCATCTCTCTTCGAAGAACTTGTATGTAAGCTCAATCAATGAATATTCCTCTTCAGCAGGGCTATATCTGTTTGTGCTGGATGCTTCTAGCAAATCCTCAAGAATGAAGAATGGGAGCTGATTTTCAATCAAGAACATGTCAAGTGATATATCGCTCAGCATCCATGGTTTATTGAATATACGGTCATTGCTACTTCCAATTGCTACACCACAACTTTTGAGCAGGACCACAATGATGAAGGAGGCATCTAGTAACATCATTTTCACAAAGTCGTCCTTACCAAGATCGATGGTTTCTGCGTAACAATTACGCAATCTTGTCTCTCTCTCCTTTACAACTTTAATTACCTCCTCCATGCTTGCCGTGCTCCATTTAAGAAATTCTTGCAAGTACAATATTTTGTGCTCCTCCATTGCTTTAAGCTCTTCTTTTCCATGGTGAAGTGGACCAAGGTTTACTACTTGAGGTGTGAAGATCTTTTCATTCAACTCACGTAGTCGAATAGGGACTCTGTAGATACAACATTGATCGGAGAAAGAATGCAACTTTTGCATATCCGCTGTCAAGGACTTCTCCAACTCGTTAATATCAAGTGAAAGTTGTGAATTTTCCTCTTCGCCAACATTTCCATGGCTCTGATCAATCATCTGCTGATTAGTACTTGATGTTCCACCATTTTCCATCTTGTGCTTGAACCCAGGTGATGGCGCGCACTGTTTAGAATCAGCACGTATAATTAATCACTATTGATAAAAACAAACTGAAATACCAAAATAATATTCGCAAGAAATCAAATTCGAACAATATTCTCTTAAATCACGTCTTTTCACAAGTTCACAAAAACAACAATCTAATGGCTAAACGCAGATATTTTTCATGGCTACTCAAGCTCAATTAAATTATATTGGCTTCAAAAGGTTCCTTCTCATTTACAAGCCCCCGAAAAAGAAATTAAAAAAAAAACACTATTTTACTCGTTTTCTATTGAGATAATTCATTTTACTCGATCTTTATTTTGCAACAAATAATCAATTTTTTTCATTGTTGATTTTTTATATATATAGTTTATCACCTTCGGGATGAAAATTAAATTTAAAGAAATAATGGGAAAATTTTCCTTCATGAAAGCATTATTGAGCATGGTTTTATGGAATGATTTTTCCTTTATTAATTCTGAATCTATGCCTTTGAAGATTAATACTTTCACTGATTTGTATTTTGTCGGAGCGGGTCACAAAAAAGTATTTGACTCATAACACATCATCAGCTTATACTTTCTAGAAGTGGGTGGGTGTAATTGTGAAAGAAAGACGCAACCACCAATATTAAAGAATGCAATGAAGGAGGTGCAGTAACAGGAAAAAAAAATGAAGAAAATAGAAGGGTGATGTAATCAATGAGGTTTCTTAGTGTTTTGTTTTCCTACATTTAGGCATGTAGTTTGGAGTTTAGATGTGTGGATTGATCAAGAGATTAAAGAGTGTTAGAGAGAGCATAGAAATCTTGAGTATGGTTTGATAGAATTCTGAATTTAGTGTTTGTTTGTGTGCCTTTATCTCTCATGGAGGCGCAACACTAGTAATCTCAATCATCCACTCCACCCAACTATGGTATCAAAGCCTAAGAAGCAAAAATAGAAGGTATTCTTGATTTTTTTACCTTGAAATCATAAAGTTCGGAAGTGTATTCTGAATACACCATTGAAAAGTACTCGACAAGACTATTGTAATGAGGCAATAATCAGCCCAAACAGAGTCTAGACGAGCCTCTTGAAGTTTCACCGTGAAAAGTCACCTTCGTTGGAGAAGACAATCTGAAAAAACCAGATCGGTCAATTTCTAAAATTGTCAAACAACCACATAAGTTTCATAAATTTCAGAATAGACACTAAATATTTAAAAGCCATCCAAAATTTTCATAAATTTCATAACAATTACTCATGTTTCTAAAATTTAATTAACACCCCCAACAATTTCAAAAATTGAAAATAACCCCAGAAGTTCTAAAGTTTTTAACAATCTCAGGAATTGCTACTCTTCCATAACCAAAAGACCAAATATTAGTCTACATTACAAGATAAAAAGGAAAGCTCATGGAGAAGTTCAGAGGTACAAGACTAAGCTTGTCGCAAAAAAAGAAAGAATTCACTATGGGGAAGTCTTTGCCCAATTACTGGACTTGAGATCATATTTTGTTACCTGCTGATCATCAACCGATGTTCCTACATACTCCATCTTGTGGGGATACTGATCAAAGCAATTCTATTGTCAGATTCAATATAAAAAATTTGACTACCATTAAGTAGCTAGTCTCAGATTAATTCTGATTGCTTCAGTTTAAAAAAAATAAATTGTTTTATAATTTGCCATCTACTACTAGCATGTTATAATATAATCGACTATTAAAAAAAAAAACTCTCACTGCTAAAACAATTACTTCACTTTCTTAACTGAAAATGGCAGCTACATCGATGTAGTATCAGGAAGAAAATAACAATATGCATTAAAACAATTAACAAAGACATGAAAAGCCTATAGGACTCGAAAACAATATGCATTAAAACAATTAACATATAGAACTGGATACCAGTTCTATATGTTACCCTATTTTGGACTCGAAAATTTCAGTTTTCTGATGGGTTTTTAGCGACAAGCTTTTCACTTATGTGTGATTATGGAATGCAAATTAGTGGTGTCTTCTTGTAAAATAAAAGGGTAAACTTCAATAATTATCCTTATAGATTCATCATTGTTCTACTTCTACTCTTATAATTTCAATTTTCCCACTATTACCCTTGTAGTTTTCATAAAATTCCATAAATATTACTCTAAAAGCAATTAACAAAGACATAAAAAGCCTGTTGGATAGAAACTTACATACTTAAAAGCTCTCGACAACCGGCAGTTTTAGAAGTTCTCGTTTCAAATGATGACAATCTACCTCTAGTGTCCAAAAAGATGTGCCGAGAATGGTAGACTTTCCCTCTTTAATATACCTTCCAAAATGTTCTATTGCCCCTTTACAATTGCTCCCATGGAAAGAAAAGGATTCTCTTTGATAATAATTAGCTTTTTCCAGAATGTTTATTCTCCCATGGTTGGAGCTGACTTCCTGGCTACCTTAGTGGCTAGCTGCTTCCTTGGGGCTTTTCCTCCGGTTGATTTTCTTGCTGTTAGCTTTGTGCCGTTGAAATAAGTGAATTGGGAAATAGGGTTTTCGGGTTTCTGTTTGTTTCTCGAGAAAACGAAGGGAGGTTAGGGATTTGAAAGTTTTTGGCGAGTAGGGATAGGAGGTTCTGGGTATTTTTATAGGGCAAGGGGAGAGGTGAAAGAGGAAGGAAGGGGACAGTGAAATGGGATTTGAGCACGTTTTTATATTTTAACACAAGCATTTAATCATTATCGTACCTCTTTTGACATCTTACCTGCTAATTTTGAACACGTTTTTTTTTTTTCAAAATTGGTTTCGTTTTTCGTAGATATTTTAAAAGCAATGCTATATTCAAGAATAATTATTTATTGATTAAACTAATTGACCCCCATCCAATGGTGGAAAATATTCGAAGGAGCAATCCGAGACATGATTTTTTGGAGTTTTTTTTCGTAATAATGACAGAGGGGACAGATCTAGAGCTTCGAGTCTTGTTTATTTATACAGTATAAAATCAAATTCTGTTTATCGGGGTAAATACTTTATATGAAGACTATTTAAAACTTTGTTTTTGATGATGTACAAAAATATACAGAAAATTTATTTAGTTGCTTTTAGTGGAAAAGCTATAAAGGTCATCAAGGGGGCAAAGGTGAAAGTAAATATTGTATCTGTAAATACTATTACTCTTACAAGTAATTTGTGTGTTTTTTTTATAAAACAATTCAACCGTGCATACGGGTTAGAGATACAGGGGTTTTACAGGACAATGTTTAATAAATAACGCAGGATGCATATCGACAAGTTTAAGTTCGAGAAAAAATTTACTTTTTTAAAAAATTAACTAGTAATATATATGATAATTTAGAGGATTTTGGATTTGAGAAGTCGATCTATTTGGTATATGGTATAGTGATGTGGGTGTGGGCTGGCCCCAAAACAAAAGATGCTCTGTGGAAGTTTATCTCTATAGTTATCTACTTAGATGACATTTTTCAACATCTTAAATCTTTATGAGATCAGCAATCCAAGAAAGGACTGGGTTGTTAAAAGCAAAATTTAAAAAAAAAATAAGAATCATGCCTTGATATTTTATGAGTTTGTGAGCCAAAATCTATTTTTCATGACAAGATGAAAATTCTATATCAGCAACTTCTCTATGTAAAACAAATATATTAACACCATGATTATCTTTTATTGTGGTTGAAATAGGGTGAACCGGTGTCTTTTTTTCTCCTTCCTGTTTTCCGGTGACTTATTCTCACATCTCTAAAAACACAAGAACCCGAACATCTGTAAAATCCAAGCCGTCAAAATCAAGGCACATGGAAAAATTATCTTATCATCAAAAGACGATGACCGAGAAGCTAGATCATAGGCAGAATAATTTTGGATATGAACGAAAATCAGTCCCCAATTA
>Ga0307514_10006536_pt1 | contig 10141 bp, 15 predicted proteins | sample 16_EM_MG_FD_203088 | JGI IMG/M metagenome (GOLD analysis project Ga0307514, IMG submission 203088) | Populus trichocarpa ectomycorrhiza microbial communities from riparian zone in the Pacific Northwest, United States - 16_EM | ecosystem: Host-associated > Plants > Roots > Unclassified | place...
AAACCCCCAGTTAACCCCCAACCCGTGCAGGCTCAACGGCAAGCATATTAAAACCACCGAGCAGAATGAAGTCTCCAGACCCGTATTCCTTGGCCTCACTAGAGAAGACCTTCGTGGAGACCCCGAATGAAATGGAATTTTTCCCGTACTGACCAATCTGCAATGTTGCCTTTTAACTCAAATTACACATACAGCTGTCCTAGTTCTGGTGCAGGTAAAAAATTCTGTAAGGCGGTCATCTTCCAGAGTTCAACCAGTAGACAGTATCACCAGATCTTTTTAAGTACTACTGGAGCAGTACAAAATAACCCCACGCTGTCTGTGCTATATCCTATTGTTCTTTAACCAAGATATATCGCAAACGGATCAAGGCGGGAAAGCTTGAAATATTCATGCTGGAGAGGTATATCACTGGGTGATAAGTTTGCCTTAGTACCCACAAGGTACATGTCCAGAATTTCCTGGCCAGAGTATTGTGAGCGTGGCTCTTTTCGTAGCAAGCTGGATAACTTCTAAAAGGAGGAATCGTTTGACTCCCATGGTTTCTGCGGTAAGGTCCTTGACACTGATGGTTTATCCTCTTCCCAACCGGGGGCCCTCAAAGGGCGAGCGAGCATGGTTGGAGAATGGCAAGTAGCGTTCGATATAAGCCCAGGGCTCTGCGGGGTGTGCTGACAGAGTGCAACTCGCCCGACCTTCATCACACTAGTCACCTACATTAACATTGGCACCATCCAAGCTGCAGTGAGTAATGGTGATCTGTTAGCCCGCACATCCCCTTCTGTAAATGAAATGCCATACCTCGAGACGATTTCCTCAGTGATAACATTCAGCCTCAGTTCAGCCTGTAGCATGAGAGGCCTTCCTTGCAACCTTCCAAGCACTCGTATACATATAGTACTTAGTTCCCGTATGCTGTTTTACCCAGTATTTACTACCAGTCCCCATATAAAGTCGGCTGCAATACGAGTACCTACGGACCCTGTCAAACACTGGTATTGGGTGTTTGATGATGTATCATGAAACTGTGCCCACCTAGTCTTAGGTCAACCACAACACTAGTCGTAGTCTGTGTAATGTGTTTATTTAGACTCGCATGGCACTAGCTACCAAACAGACTAATTAGAATTCTTAATCTTGCTTCAGGGTAATTTCCCACCAGTGGCAATGCTTAAGTAGACACAGACACCATTTTCGCATCGCAATTACTCTACTAGAGAATTGCGACACCCCAACGACAGCGGAATCGTGACATGACGTTCAACTGGGCGTAAATATACAATCGGACTTCTTCGTACGGTGGGGGAGGTGAGGTAGTCTGTTTGGACCCTAGGGATGAAAGTGGTGCAAGGTTGAGTGGAAAAACTGTTTTAAAGACTTCATAAAATGATGCAATGGGCCTTGCTATGCAAAGCTGGAATCATTGCGGTATTGATAGGTAAAAAACGGGAAGGGTTGTTGATGCTGAGCAACGATCGGTTGCAGTAGATATACTAGCAAAATTCAGCGGCATATTGTTCTGATATCACACCAACATACCCACCAACGTATGACAGTAGCAAGGAAAGCAGGTACGGAGAAATAGTAATATAAGGTAACAAATTAGAAGAATCTGAGGCACTCAATTGGTGCAAGGGAACGGGATATAGTGAAGAATAGGAGGAGCAGATGAGTTGGTTGTAAAGTAGTATGTTTTGGGGGTAGGAGGGTGAGGAGGGGGTAGAGGAGGGATAACCTTTCACGGTTTACCAGTAAAATAAGACTCTCAATCAAAACACATGAAGCTCGAAGGGAAGTGAAGGTGATATAGTTAGTGGGGCTAAGAGGTTGGTAATTGGCAAGCAAATGACTACGAAAAGAGTATTCCCCATATAAGAAAACAAACATGAATTTTCGAAACAGCCACCGAATCGGCAGGGACCTGCAGTTGGAGCTGTGTGAAAGACTAAATGGGGATGTTAAAGAGAAAAAAGATACAAAGGAAAAATGAAGTAGAAAAGAACCGAAAGACGTATGAATGAAGTAAATTTCCCAAACGCGATATTTCCCATAAAAAGCACCTTAAACCTGTGCGTTTCAGTCGTCAACAACTCCGTGTTTTCTGATATGCTGACATTTGAAAGGCCAGAAGAATCAATCACGTTACCCCATTCCCAATTACCCCAAATATATCAACGAAAACCATGACGCTAAGTCATCTGTTCCAGGAAAATTCGCCGCTCGTAAGCTCATGACCATCAAGTCTTAGAGATTCCCGCATAAGCTTCGGATCCATAACGATTCGGTTTCGCTCGCGTTATGGGATGATTTGGTTCGGAATCCACGATTTGGACTTACCATGCCCAGATTTTCAACTGAGATGATATTAGTGACATAATCTCACAAATGAGCACCATTAAAGAACCTACCAAAGAATCCCATGACCCGGTACATAAACTAATTCCGTCATTGCTGACACCGAGACAGCTAACCCTGTTATCATGCCCACTGAGGACACCAACACGTTCACCCCGTAATACATCCCATACCTATAAATTTCTTGATTAGTCTCTTTCGCACGAAATGTCAAATAGAGTACACACTTTGCACTCAAAATCATCGTAGCCAGCAAACAGAAGTCGCCCAGACACGGAAAATGCAACAGATGTAATTCCGCAGAGTATTTGCTCAGACTAGGTTCAATATTAGCAACATAGTCGATGGTATCTTGTCAAGTATTTTCGCATACCGAGTACTGGTTCAATTCTCTGTCCGCACGGATATCAAAGAGTCTGCAAGTAGCGTCGTCGGACCCTGTACCGAATGCATTGCCATCTGGGAAGAATTGGACAGCGTTGATATCTGATTCGTGCCCAGCAAATGTCTGAACAGCCTTTCCCGTACGAATATCCCACAACTTGGCAAATGCATCACATGCCCCTGACACAAATATATTTTGGTTGGTGGGGTTGATGCTGAGGCTCATGACATCTCCAAGGTGATCAGAAAATTCAGTGAGCTTTGCGCCAGTTTCAATGTCCCAAAGCATACATGTCATATCACCCGATGACGTCAAAATCCTCCGGTCGTTGATGAATCTGCAGCACGAAAGGTAACCTGAATGGCCGGACAATTCGCGAGCTACTCGTGTTGGCCCGTCGCGAGACGATAAGTTATAAACACTACAGATGTTGTCCAAACCACCACAAGCGACGAAGTTCCCACTTGGTGCATAAGCACAAGTCATGACCCAGGAAGATCTGAGTGGTATAGCATGCACCTTATTTGTGGTATATGCATCCCAGATGATAAGCTTCCCATCCTGGGAGGCTGAAACAAGGTGTCTCCGGTCGGTAGACCAGTGCATAGCGTAAATCTTCGCCAAATGCCCCTTGAGAGACCTTCGCACCTTCATTCCGATGCGTGGGATGGGCTCTAGGGTGTCTCTGGCAACCTGCCTCACTGTGACATGAAATCAGCTATTGAAGGATAAGCGAGATGGAAGGCGAAACACGTACAGTCGGCATCGGCCATCTCATCCTTCTTCCTCTTTATCCGCTCCTTGAGACTCTCTGCCTCGCGTCTCGCAGTGGCAATTTTGTCCTGGATATCTGTCGACATTGTTGCTCGCTATGCACTTGGATCGCTGTTGCGAAATAGTCGTGTTTCTCCTTTGGGGCTGTGTGAGTTAAGATCTTTCTACCTGATTCCGATGGGTGATCGACGAGCACAACGAATGAACGATGTGTCAGCGAAGAACGAGGTCCAGTGGTCGGTGACGTTGACAGGCGACACCAGGAGGAAAGGAGGGGGGGTGATGTTTAAACGTTCGAGCTGCTGGAAGGCGACCAATGTGAATGCCGAACCGAGATTTTGTGAATTACAAGGAGCTAACCGTGTTGGAAACACTCGATCAATTGCTGCAAGGGCTCCACCTGAAAGCAAAGCGACACAGAAGAACGCTTCAGTGAGACGTGGACAACACAGCCGTTGAAAATCGTCGTGTTCGAAAGGAGAGGAGAAACAGATGTGTAAGAAGGTGTGTGGGAGGGAGAGTTTAGGGTCAAAGCCAGAGAGGCGATGGCGGCTGATATTACTTTAGCAGTTTCCTCACCTAATTCTGCGCTGCGAGCCAGCCCGGGGGGGTTGATGGGTAGAGGGGGCCGAAGTCTTGCCTTGGAGAATGTGAGTAGGTAGGTATCTTGCACCCGCAGCCTCACACAACCAGGCTAACCCAAAGGTCCAAAGGCCCAAAGGTGGGTTGTAGGGATGCCTAGGAAATGTTTCCACCCAGCGACTTGGGACTCAGAAACGAGCTGATCTCCCACCAGATATCCTGACCCATGTTCATGCATGCCTTCAGGGAAAGCACCTGGCCCTCGATCCTCCCGTAATATGGTGAGCAACTCACAGCGAGCTGGGTCTCTATGTCTTCTCTCGCTCTCATATATATTTGATTTGATATACTTAATTTGGATCTCCAGTATCATGAGGGATGTGGTATTTGGCTTAGAATTCCAAATAGATACTTATTCAATCAAAACATGCACCATGCATCCCTCATTTACACGGTCAACTCCAAGCAACATGCAAACGGCGGGGTTGAGGTACAATGTCTCGGATGACCCCTGCGGATTGTGTCGTCTAGTCAATTGCCTGCTGCAGCACGGAAATCTTTGGTAGGTACTAGGATTCTTGGTATCTCTCAGGAAGCAGGCACAATATGTAGCTTCCTCTGAATCTTATTCACATGTGCAGGTAGTATATATGTCCTTCACCAAGAAGTTTCCATCTCCAGCGGTGTTGATTGATGTCGGCGCTCCTGGCTGGCTCAATCATGTGGTTTATCAATTATCTTGTTGACTTCTATTTTACAAGTCAGGTTTGGCCTCGGGGTGGGCAACTTACACTCACATACCTATTCTTATATATATGTAGAGTACAGTACACAGTAATACACAGTAATTGGGCATCCTCTTACGACATACGACGCTGCTTCCATCTCTGGCGTGTATGCGCGTATCACCTTGGCCTCACCCAGAACCCTATGTCGATTTGGATAAAGGAAAAAGCGCAGTACTTCTCTAAGCATGTCGTCGCAAGAAACAATATGCTGCACTACCCCTGAATAGCAGGTCAAAAGACAAGGTCACGTGTACTAGGCGGCATACCTATTGTTTGGTAAAAATATATCTTATGTATCTGCTACAAGTACAGTACTTGGGGACACACCTTACAACAAGGGAGCCCATGCACGGATACAATGTTGTATAGCAAAATCAAGAGGCAAAAGTCTGATAGATGTATTTCTACTCATTAACAATGGCCCTCTCTCTTAACCTTAAGGCTCCACAGACATATAGACTCAAAAAAAAAAAAAAAAAAAAAAAACTCATTAACAATCACAAAGGCTTTAACTGACACAGTATAGGCAAGTGCTGGCTCTTGTGCTTCAGCTTTCCTCTGATAGTAAAATCATCTTAAAATGCCTGAAGTGGCGGTAAATATGGTGTGCCAAGTCCAACTTCACAAGACTAATCCACAGGCGCGGGAACAGAAATTCGACCTACCCCAACTGTTGAGGAAGAAAGGGCTGCTTTATGATTTTAAGAATGGGTCTCAATTTTGATTACCGCAATGGAGGTCCCTATCTTCCCATCATAGCAAAGGATTTTGTATGATGATTGATTGATTCGGCATTAATTGATCCCGTTCATTGAGCCCCTGAAACCCATCCCAGAACGCTTGCTTACTGAGTAAACACGAAATCAAGGTGCTTTTTTCAATCCCAGATATCTGAAACCGGACCCACTAAACCAAAAGAAGTTTTGACATTCTTAGTCTCAGGCTTGGATGGACCTCAACAGCACTGGGCCCAGGCCTCCAGCTCTCCAGGAATTTTGCAAGAAGTTGCCTAAGATCGTTGGTTTCCATTAGCCGACTTGTTCAGTTCCGTGACTGACTTTCACCAGGAGCTCCACGCACACCTGTCAGGCAGCATTACCCGTGAGTGTCTGCACGAGATCTGGGTGCAAAAAAAAGAGGCTGCGGATCAGGAGGGTCTGAAATATGATCTCGAGGACCCTCTTGTCGTGATACCAAGTGGGAAGGTAGACTATGACATAGCCACGTATTGGCCCCCATTCCACGATGAGATCTACTGCTTACGTGTTCATCCAATGTCTGCAGATTTTTTCCACTGTTCTCAAACTATATTTACCACTTATGCAACGATGTTGCAACTATCAAATACTCCACGGATGCTGTACTCCGGGATTTTGATAATGATGGGGTTGTTTACTTGGAGCTAAGAACGACTCCCCGGGAATTTAAAGCGACTGGTCTTACTAAAGCCCAATATATCGAGGCTGTCTTAGATTCTATCAACCGTTACAATGCGTCTTCGAGCTCTATGAAGACGTATCTAATCCTGTCAATTGACAGAAGGGACACTCCCGAGAAGGCCCAAGAATGTATCAACCTCGCGACTCAGTATCAGGCTCGGGGAATAGTGGGGGTGGATCTGTGCGGGGATCCTCTGGTATGGTAATTATTCAACCTCACCCCCATTCCATGCCAATGCATCTGCATTCAAAATAATCCGGCCGGTTGCGAAAACGCAAAAACATCAATGCTAACCAGGTACTATCTTTGGTAATTATTCTAGAAAGGAGATATTCCATCTTTCGAGCCGTACTTTGCGCAGGCACGCGCAGCGGGGCTAAAAATTACATTGCATTTTGGTGAAGTAGCGAAAACTTCCACGGAAGAAGACCTCCGTCTGTTATTATCCTTCCACCCAGAGAGGCTCGGCCACGTGATCCATGTCCCTGAGTCTATACGGGGGGAGCTCCGTAAAAGGAATATTGCATTGGAGCTGTGTATTAGCTGCAACGTACATGCGAAGATGCTTGTCATGGCTGGTGCAGGCGGAGGGGGAGATAAGATAGGTAGTTATAATGACCATCATTTTGGGAGTTGGTTTCAGCAGCAACAATGCCCAATGGTGCTTTGTGTGAGTTTGCCCGTTTCCCTGAAGCTACTGAATTGCTCAATTTACCGAAGTCATCTGTCTGGAAATTGTTTCTCTTCTGACCCCTAGGGTGTGTTGTTTCTTTTAATGTACAATTATCCTCATGACCCTCAACTACCCGCTCATTACTCCCACTCCCTCACTCAAACACCACTCAACACTATTTATATCTAGCCAATTTCAAGTTCCTGACTGCCCCTTGTCCACCAATAGACCGATGATGTTGGGGTCTTCTGCAGCCCACTGTCAAACGAATACGCCCTAGTCGCAGAGCACTTCAAACTCACGCGCGAACAGCTTTATGATCTTGCTTACTCTGGCATTAAAACAATTTTTGCAGGAGGCGGCGAGAAGGACCGGCTTGAAAAGATATTTAGGATGTGGAGACAAGAGGGCGAGGGGGTGAGGTTCCTTCAGAGTGCAATATAGATCCAGAAGCAACATGAGTGTGCGGATTTACTCCTCGGGTGGTTGGATGGAATATGGGAAATGTTTTTATTTTATTACCAAATGTGTAGTAGAGCCAGAATACTGTTCTCGTACCCGTGACCCTCTAGCCTGATCTTGGCGTTCGCTGCAATCTAAACGGGAGATCAGAATCGGTAACCTTCTACGAATGTGCTTTCTTAATGTTGAAACATGTGCTAGCGCACTTTATACTCCACCACATACTGAACTATGTGAAGCCTTACATGCTGAAGTTAATCATGTATTTCACGCCACATATATGAGAAGCATGTGCTATCTATTCGTCGTGTATATATAGGTAGCTGGATAGCTCACATAGAACATCATACAAGTCATACAGTTCATATTATATTGTACATGCTCTCATCAGCGTTACACATCATATATTCCAACAAGAGTGAAGTGTTTCTTCATTGGCCACCAGTTTGTACCGCTGCCACAGCTACTAGCCACATATTATATCCTGGTATTCCAATAGGTGTTGAGCCCGGAACATGCGTAAATACAGATAATCACTCTACAATCGAACAGCATGTTGTCAATATACTCCCCAGTGTGGTCTCCAGATCATGATGTCTATTCACCAACACATTCACCCTACAACCTCTCCCGTAATACTTGCGATCGAAAGTCCTTTGTCAAGCCAGCACCTATCAAGCTTGATAATCTTGAATGCCTCGAGAGACAAACTAATTACGAGAATTGGGCATCGCAAATGTCTATGGCTTTCAGACCGATGGGTGTATACAATATCATTATCAATGGGGTACAGCCTGTACTAAATGCTACTGACAAAGAACTTGAGGCCCACGAAGCATTAGCAAATCATGCAATGCTAGTTCTAATCCAGGTCATAAGCAAGCCTATCCTGAAGAAAATCTCAAAGCTAACTACACTACATGAGATTTGGAAAGCCCTACGAGAGACTTATTATTGCGACAATCTATTCTCCTTTGTTTATCAAGTTGCCGACCTCTGTTCACTATCTACGTAACTTGAAAAAGACAAGTCTGTAGTGGACTTTATGGAGAAGTTCAATGACCAGTGGACCAGGGTCTACCAAATGACTGCTGGGCCTGACCCCTACTGGAAAGAATTCCGCACTTTCCTGGAAGAGGATTATGCAAAGCGCGACTTCCTTCTGGCAGCGCTCACCAAGCATGATCCAAACCCAGTCGATAATTTGACAACAAAATCAAATCTGTCATACGCGGAGCTAAAACATCACATAAGGGCTCTTACATCCAATGGCCAGCTAGGTCAGCTAAGTGCTCCCGTCCCTGTCGTTGACACTGCGCTTGTTACCAAAGGCAGGCGAGCTTGTCGACATCAAAATTACAGAGCATGTCAAAATCAGACTGTGTAGCAAAATATGCAGCAATCTCTCGTGATTGAATATACTTACTGTAAGAAACATGGGCGTAATGTGATAGAGCACGAATGGCATCAGTGCCAAAAGCTCAAGCATAAACAAAAGCACATGTGGAATCATACTGCGAATAACAATAACAACCAGCAGAACCCCAATCAAAATCAAAATCAAAATACTGGTCAAAATACTGGGCTTATCACTCAAGTGCTCGTTATTATCAAGCAAAATGTCAGTACTCCCACATATACCTAGAAACTAGACACATGTGCCAGTGCTTACATGAGCTCTGATATAGGAGTATTCGAACACATTCAACCATATAAGGAATTTGTAGGTGTGGAGAGGGGTGGCACCCTCCTAGCTGAAGGTATTGGATCAGTTTTGTTGAACTGTGTCCTACCGAATAGCACATCTCACTTGAGTTGGTTGAATGCAGTGTTGTATATTCCTACTCTAGGTCATTCGTTAGTATCATGGAAAGTGTTGAAGTTGAAGAGCTATATGATGGTAGGAGCTAGCGATATTATTGTTGTGTCATCAGATGGCAATCCTGTACTTATGACAAAATTTATTGGAGAACATCTATTTGTCATACAAACTGATATCGAACACTTTCTTATTTCCACTGTGTCTAACAATCAATCATCGTATCAGACTACTATGAACAAATCGGCAACTCAGATCTCCAATAAAACTAAGAAAAGACTAGCAGAACAGGCAGATTCACCAAATGAGAGAGGAAAAACAGCATCAAAATGTCATACCTTTGATTACTAGCATAAATTGCTAGGCCACTGCAGCAAGATTGACAACACAGCATATGACGATGGACAAATACTATCTCCAATACCACTAGATTTCACATGTAAATCATGTATTATGGCAAAATCGACCAATACAATACCACTATCAATACTGGGAAATCGGACTACCAAACTATTCGAACTCATCTATAGTGATCTCAGTGGTAAACAGCCTATACCATCTTATGGCAACTCACTATACTACATTACTTTCATAGATGCCTATATACGAATGGGATGGATCTTCTTTCTGAAACACAAATCAGATGCTACAAAAACACTGCAAGATTTTGTTAAATATGCGGAAAGACAGTTTGAAACCACTGTTCTGAGCATAATGACTAATAATGGAGGCGAATATATAGAGACAACAACATACCTCATATCACAGGGTATAAAGCATATTCGTACTCCATCATACTCATATCAGTCGAATGGGGTTGCTGAGTGATACAACCATACTATACAGACAATGGTCAGAAGCAT
>Ga0307514_10006537_pt1 | contig 10140 bp, 13 predicted proteins | sample 16_EM_MG_FD_203088 | JGI IMG/M metagenome (GOLD analysis project Ga0307514, IMG submission 203088) | Populus trichocarpa ectomycorrhiza microbial communities from riparian zone in the Pacific Northwest, United States - 16_EM | ecosystem: Host-associated > Plants > Roots > Unclassified | place...
GGGGGGGGTACTCTGTACCCGCGATTGCTCGCTCCTCTGCCCTTGCGTATGCGTGGGAATTTTCCGACCAGGTGATGGTTATGGATCAAGAGGCCCCCTGGAAGAACAGGCTGTACGTCGTAGTACCTGACGCTGTTATATCACGTGGTTACACCAAAAAAAAAAAAAAAAAAAAAAGATTTGGCAATAATAAATTATACGCGTTATACATTGTTCGTAGAGCGTGCGGGATGGGAGCGACGGTTACTGTGGCACATGGCTAGGGGGTTTGTACTGGTAAAAATTAGCGAGATGAGCCACCATTGACGGAGATTGGTAACGGGGCGAGGTTGAATTGGTGGCGAAGCAGGAGGACAAACACTGGCTGCGTGTCGATGGCCATTGTAACGGTAAACCGATGCGCAAGCGAAACGAGTGTCATCTACAAGAAACGCGGTCTCGGATTGGATGTCATCGGGTTGTGGAACTCCGGATGAAACCCGACCGTCATGCTTCTGCCATCGACCTAACCATTCACAGAAAATCTTCTGCCCTCCGATGACCCTGAGAGGCACGACGTAGAGTGGTAGAGGATGGCCGCAGGATGGAAGGGGGTTATATTTTGTCGACCCTCTTTTCGAATCGGGTTCGCAAACCAGATCAGTATGCTTGGATCAAGCGACCTCCCCGCGTCCAAATTGAGCCAACTCCGTCAAACGCAATGGTCCAACTCTTTCTCCCCGTGTCGTTTTTGTGGGTAAAGAGGTCGTGGATGTCATCCTCAAATGTAGGAAGACAATCGGGTCTGATATTGTCATTTTTACCATGTGACATCACGCAGCAGTCTTCACCAGGCTGGACGTGCAACGCGAGTGCACTAATCATATGGTGGTTCTGGTCGTTGATTTTTTTTCTTGTGTGTTCCTATCTCACGGTCTTCGGATTATATTATCTGGAAACAGTTCCAATCGTCCACCCACACAGAGACCAAATCAGAGCGACGATCGGACCCCCAATCCGACTGAGCGCTGCCTACCCCCAGATCTGGGGGAGATACAATTTTACCCAAGTAGATTCCGGATATGCTCTGCTGGCAACGACATGTTTAGACAAAATCTCTTGGCAATGGAAGACACGGAGATGAAGAGAAATGCGGAATACGATCGGTTTCGATCTACCCTGTAAAAAAGCTTGCAGACGACAAGGAAAGCTCAAGGTTACAAAATGAAAATTTAAGGTAAATCGCCTCCCACGGTTTTTTTCGTGATCAGCGGCGCGGGGTAAATGCACGGTTGTAGAAAGGATTGCCCGGTACGGCACGGGATGCGATGTGGTTCGATCAGGAGAGCGAAAAATCAGGAATACGAATGAGTGCGAAATACGAATCATAAGACGAATGACCAGAAGGGAGAAATAAAGCCGCCCCCCTACCTGAGGCCAGAAAACGTTGAACGAGACCTGGAGGTTATCGGAAATCATCATTACATCCTGACTAGCTGTGGTTCTCCAAGCGGCACAGCATCATTGAGTGTTGGAAGCTATCTCTTCCTCGGATCTAGAGCGTTTTCATTCCTCAAAGTGCCTTCCAAACCAGCCTTTTCGTACCTAGGTATAGGTCACGTTTCACCCCATCGATCGGACCCTTCGTGTCCACCCCCAGGCGCCACGCTGAACACCAAATCCGTGGAAGCGACCGGCAACACTTGATTGTTGGCCCTAGCGCTTTCTGTAGAGATGGAAAATCAGGCAAGGAACCCATCTCAATGTCGGACGTTCGGGGTGCGGGGGAAGTTCTCACCCCTCATGTGGATCAGAATCCGTTGGCTCATTATCCATGTGACCAGGTATCCAAAGGCAGCACTATAGCCACACGGAGTTGCGTGTGAGCAACTTGACGGTCCCTGGGCGGGGAAGAGGGATTGCTCACGCTGACGACTGGACCCATCGGTCCTTGCTCCGATAGATGATGAGATTGAGAATGTTGACAGCTCCATTCGGTGGTATCTGAACCTCGGCACGAGACCTCCAAGACTGAGGTAGACTCACCTGTTAGTGCGACATAATATTGCATCCCATCAAAAATTAGCCTGACAGGCGGTGAGCCCGGGAAATTGTTCTCCTCCCATCAGAAACATACCGCCTAAAAAAACTCGAGAATTTGTACAAACTACCATCAGAAAGTCGGTAAATATTGTCAAATCACGTTTGAGGTAGCCCACTCACTCCGATGGGAAACCGCGCAAGAGGTGGTACATGGATATGCAGAATGTGATCAGGTCGTAGACCATCGCTATGAGGTAGAAACCCCACGTATAAAGCTTGTCTGGGTCATTCGTCGCCACGCAGCTGCCTTGGTGTTATTCCCAAAGCGTGAGTATCCGGAACATTTGACGTACTTCATCTAGCCAAAAAAAATCGGGCGATTAACGTTTAACCCGTAGGCCCGGGACAGGTGACAGAAGTTCGTACATTCTCGTTCTGCAAGGGAACCCTCCCGTACAGGCCTGTGAACCATTCACCAGCCGTGCAGACAATCCAAAATACGAGGAGGAAAACCCCCAATCTTTTATTCAGACCGCTGATCCCATGTGTCCTGTGAAACAGCTTCAGGACTATTGGGAACACGCATGACCTGATTATCCGTCTACCTCAGTCCAAGGATGGTTTGTGATATCATGGCCTGGATCACTGATCGAGGACATGACCGTGGTTAGTTCACCCACATCCGGAGGAGATATTTCCCTGTCCGACCTTTGAGTGTCGGTGAAATGATAAAAAAGTGTCTGCAATCCTCCACGCTGAACCCCTCGACGAAGTAACCAACATTGTTAAAGGTGATGGCCATGATAGTGACATAGCTGGACACAAATTCTGAGCTCAACGGCGTAGGACTGCGGACGGTGCTGACCCACCGAATGAGGCCGAAGAGGATCGCCGCTACACTGAGCGCAGAAGGTCGGGGTCAATGGTCCAATGGCAGCTCTGAATTGAGGTGTGGTTACTCACTCCCATCTAAGGGTTTTACGTTTGTAACCGAAGTAGAACTCCCACTCTGCAGGTAGTGTCAGGAGGTACCTTCAATACATATGAGGTACGGAAACACATGAATACACCGACGAACCCACTCGTAGATTCCAATGGATACAGACGATACCCGCAGCACCAGCGACAAACTGGCGTCGTCCATAGAGGGCGGGGTCAGGGGGGAGAAAGCGCGAGTGCATCCTGTCGATGGGTGGTTGGTGGATGGTTTTATTCGCAAGAGTTTCGTAACGCCCAATCCGTATAACCCACTCAATCTGTCATCGGGATTTCGACCCTCCAGCCTTATCGCGAATCTCCCTCCACAGTGAGATCACTGCCCAATACACTTTGATACTTTGGCATGCGCCGAGAGAGATGACGCTAAGACGATGCATTACCTTTATAAATATGGACCCTGAGGTCCGAGTCGCGCAACGATATTAATGGAATCGCTGGAGGATCTTGAAAGCACAGTTATCTGACGCTATCTGTTGCGTCACCTGCGTCTTGACGGGCGGTTGCTCGACATTGGTGCCGAGAGTGGTGTAAGAGTTCCGCGGGGGCTAGGGTACTGTGAGAAACACTCGAGTTGTTGACCAACACATTATTAACGTTGTTAGTAACATGAGGGTCCAAATGGCCTGTTGGTAACATCGGCCACCCCCACTATCCGATGCCCCAGGCGGCCCCCATAACACTGACATCGAGCGAAACCAAACCAACCCTCAAACTGTTCTGAGTGCCCCGTTCACTCCACCGTTCGCGAATGGCTTGACTTTGTGTTTTCAACGCTCGTTTTTTCTAGGCGGAGATGACGGAAGTGACGGGAGGATCCCGGTGACCGAATCCGGAAGCGGGAATCGCGACGCGTCAGCCTCATCTTGCACTCTTCATTCCTTCCGCTAACCACCTGCGCACCATGGACGAGATCGGCATTGAAATTCAAAAGGAGGTAGGTCAAAGTACAGCTTTGCTTGGTATATGCTCAGAATCTATCTTAGGAGCCCACGTTTGAGTCGGTCGTCACAGAGAAGACCGCATTATACCACGAACTCCCGGAAGATGATCTCTACCTCAAATACAAGAAACTGGCTCGTCATTTAGAGATGCTCGAGATTCAAGAGAGCTATGTCAAGGATGAGCAGGCCAATCTCAAGCGGGAGCTGATTCGGGCCCAAGAGGAAGTTAAACGAATCCAATCGGTGCCACTGGTAATCGGCCAATTCCTAGAACCCATCGACCAACACACGGGCATCGTCGGCTCCACAACCGGTTCTAACTATGTCATCCGAATTCTCTCGACACTGGACCGAGAACTTCTCAAACCTTCGTCGTCCGTTGCTCTTCACCGACACTCGAACGCTCTCGTAGACATCCTGCCGCCAGAGGCTGATTCGTCGATTGCTATGCTTGGGGATAAGGAAAAGCCAGACGTCACATACTCTGACGTTGGCGGCATGGACACGCAGAAACAGGAGATTCGGGAGGCCGTAGAGCTGCCATTGACACATTTTGACTTGTATAAGAAGATCGGAATCGACCCTCCCCGTGGTGTGTTACTTTATGGTCCACCAGGTCAGTCCGTGCTCTCCATCTCGAAACACAACTTTTGATGGGGTCCAGGTACCGGGAAGACGATGCTTGTCAAAGCAGTCGCACGCCATACGACCGCCGCTTTCATCCGGGTCGTCGGAAGCGAGTTCGTGCAAAAGTACCTTGGAGAAGGTCCCCGGATGGTTCGGGACGTCTTCCGACTAGCGCGGGAGAACGCACCTGCGATAATCTTTATTGATGAGATCGACGCCATTGCGACGAAACGTTTCGATGCCCAGACCGGTGCCGATCGTGAGGTACAGCGTATCTTGCTCGAGTTGCTAAACCAGATGGACGGTTTCGACCAAGGAAGCAACGTCAAGGTAATTTATGCCACCCACAAGCGGTCGTGGCTATCTTCTGATTTCGTGGTTCGTAGGTCATCATGGCCACAAATCGTGCTGATACCCTTGATCCTGCTCTACTACGACCGGGTCGACTAGATAGGAAGATTGAATTCCCACTCCCATCGAGGAGAGAACGTCGCCTGATCTTCCAAACGTGTACAGCAAAAATGAACCTTGGACCCGATGTCGATCTTGAAGATTGTGAGCCAGACATGCACCATCACAATGCTTTGGATTGACCATAAGTGATGTCGCAGATGTCTCACGACCGGACCGACTATCGTCAGCTGAAATTGCTTCTGTGGTCCAGGCTGCGGGACTCCAAGGTACCTCTTATGTCTCAGTTTCCCTCTCGTCGCTCAGCACTCCCACAGCCGTCCGCAAAAACCGATACGTTATCCTACCGATTGACTTCGAAGATGCCTGGAAGGTGTGTTTGTCCTTGTTTGGTTCACCTCACGTGGAGAGAATTTTTGTCGGCTAATGCTTCTTTGTAGCAAACGGTCAAACGATCCGACGAGACTCACGAGTTTTGTAAGATTTTATACTCCCTTCCCACCCTTATGATTCTGACAGATCACGCCAGACCGATGAGGGTGTTGTCGTGGTTATATCGAGTAAGTGGCGCGTCGCAATTTTTCTGTGTCGATTTGACCCATCTCGCGTTCACAGGTTTGTTGTATTATCAACTACTTTTCGGGAATCCAAAAGATTCAAAACGATGCGTGACGGCACCACGATGCTCTTATCACTTTACCATCTCGTCTCCATGTTCAAGGACGTGAGGGCCATTCAAAAGAGCTAGATGAATCGATCGAGGTCGACAAGCCCTTACCTTTTGTCTTGTTCTTCACCCAACTGGGTTCTTCGTGGAGTACAAGTTTCACAGTTTGGAAACATCGCTTTCGTCCGCCTGCAGAGCGTCAAGTTGAGTCCCTTTTCAACGGTCGTCTCCTTGTCACCCTTTATAGGTACCCCACTGCTCGAGCAGAATATACGCGTTTGTGCACACGAATCAGGTCCCTCTCTTTCTCTTGCGTGATTTCTGCTCTTCAACACTCTGGGTGTTGTTCTGCATCTTTGCCTACGCATCACCCTCATTTTATGAGAGCTAGATTATATCGCTTGGCTGTCGCAGCGAATCTGCGGTGTCGTTCTTTCTCCGTTATAGCACCGTGTTGCGATAGTCACACATGTGTACATAGATACATAAATACCAAACTGGTTCTGTCTCGTGGGATTCCTCAATTTTTTGGGGGTTGACCAAGCTCGCTCGCACGTTCTGTTGCAATCTGAATAGCACGGGCAATGGTAGATCTTACCCTGCCATCTTCTAACACCAACAGGCCTGCGATTGTACATCCTCCAGGTGCTAAAATCCCTTGATCGGTAGTCGCTCTCATGTAGTACAATGAACGATGCTCACTGGTGACTGCATCCTTGATACGCGCCGGGTGTGCCCCTGGCTGAAGAGCCATCCTTGCCGTACCTTGGATGGCTGGGAAAGCGGATGTCAGTATGTGGAACGATTGGTAAATCAAGGACTCACTCTGGGCAGCGAGCTCCAGGGCTTCAGCACGGGGAAGACCCATCATCACACCACCATCCGCCATAGCCTCGAGGAATATGGCGGCGAATGCGGGACCGGAACCTCCCAAGGCCGTACATGCGTCAAAGTGTTTTTCGTCGAGGAATCTGCAACGCCCGATTGAGGAGAAGATATTGAGGATGATGGATCGATCCAGGGGTTGATTCTCGTCGAGTGTGGATACGATGGTCATTCCTTCTCGGATCTTTAATGCTCCTGATTAGACCATTAGGGTAAATGACGAGGTTGGGGACTGACTTTGCATGGGGTATTGGGCATGGCTCGCACGACCTTCGTAGTCGGTCCTACCATTTGGGTGAGTTGGCTGATGGTCACACCAGCTAGGATGCTTATGAGAAGCTTTTCCTCCAAGGCCTCCTGCATTCCAGGTTCGCTCAGGATAGCGTGGGCAAGCTGTGGTTTACAGCTAAGGGGAAAAGTCAGCCTGGATGTATTTAGAGAATCCGAGTGAGACTGACCAGAGTATAATAACATCTGATTGCTTCGCGGCCAGGACGTTGTTCGCGACGTAGATCTCAACGGTCGCTCCGAGACGACTGACTCCAGTGAATTCGGATTTCAGCTGCTTCGCGCTCACTTCACGATTGACACAAGCGAGGAACCGAGACGGAAGCGCAGGGTCTCCCTCCACGAACTCGACTGGAGTGACGGTGCCCGAGGTGTGAGCCTCCCACTTTGGAATGGAGTCTGATGAACTTGAATCCAGGCTGGACAAGACGCCAGAGAGGATGGCGATACCCATGGTTCCGCAACCTGTACCCCGTTCGTAAGTAGCAGATACTGGACGAAGTAGCGTCGCGTACGGACCTATGACGCACAGAGTATATCCCATTTCTGTTCAGATTTTTTGTGTCCGCTGGTGTGTTTTTCGATGGAGGGTCGCAATGAAGCACCAAGCGTAAATCTTTGGCTCTCTGTTGGTCATCTTGCACAAAGCTGACTCGATCAGGTCGGCCTTCACCGTATAGTTCCCCTCACCCGGCCGTAGCGGACGATGTCTACTTCGAATGTTCGAAGTGGGGTTCAAGCGTATGACTACGCTAGACAAGCGGCCAATCCTTCTCAAAGATAAAGACTAATCGTGTATCGAGGCCACGTGGGTTTTTCCCCCGCTGTCTCTTGTCCTTCACCCGATGCAAGCTTTTGTCACGGTCGGGTCGACAAAGTTTGACGATCTTATAGACGCGACTGCCTCGGAGGATTTCCTCACCAGACTCTCCGCAGGTGGCTATACCCGCCTCGTCGTCCAGTATGGAAACTCCAAACTGCGCCAGCCGTTCCAGAACGGAACCTCTCAAGGTGTGGAGGTTATCGCCTGGTCTTTTAAACCCAACCTCAGTGAGGAATATCTGGCCGCGGACCTTGTCATAAGTCACGCAGGTCTGCGTTCGACCTGTGTTTGGTTCTATTCACTGACAACCTGCGCAAGGTTCTGGTACTATCCTGGAAGTGCTGAGATTGAATAAACCACTGATTGTTGTTGCGAATGAGACTTTGCTGGACAACCATCAGAAGGAGCTCGCGGACGCTCTTTCTGCCCAAGGATATCTCGTCTCGTCCACCATCAGGTGAGTCCTTCCATATTTCCAGCAACGGAAGCCGTCTCATTCTCTATAGCGAGCTGACCAGAGCGCTCGAAAGCATAGCTTCCAAGAAGCCAACCCCGTTCCCGACTTTCGATGGAAGTAAATTTGCGCGGATATTGGACGAAGAGATGGGATTCCTCTAGCGTAGCGTACATCGCCGGCGTCCTCTGGGGCATAGATTAGATCGAGACTCTTGATGCGCCGTTTTACTTTCAGCTGTCATGTCCTCAAAAAAAGTCATAGCCATCGACATCGTACCCGGCACCAATCCCCAAGCGCACGAAGATGAGCACGTTCACGCGGTGTATGAACAAATTGCTTCGCATTTCTCGTCTACAAGATACAAGGTATCTTTCATGTATCACGAGAAACCGACAAACTCACCCAACAGAAGCCCTGGCCCATCATAGCGAAATTCTTGGGCTCGATTCCCCCAGGATACATTGGGTTGGACTCTGGCACAGGGAACGGGAAGTACCTACCATTGCCGGGTTCTTCGTCGCCGATAATCGGGTTGGACAGAAGTCGGAATCTTCTGCAGATTGCTAGACACGCTGGACCCCAATCGGCTGTTGACTCTGGCCCAGTTCCGACCACAATAAACGAAGTTGTTCAGGCAGACGTTCTTGACGGATGTTGGAGGGCCGGAGTTTTTGTGAGGTTCCCAGCATTCTCCACATCTCTCGGGACTTATCGAGTTGAAACAGGACTACGCGATTTCAATTGCCACGATACACCACTTGGTGACTATTGAACGTCGTAAGACAGCTGTACAGGTATCTAATATTCCCTTCAGACCCTGTAGCCTTTTAACAGCGCCTTCAGAGACTGATCCAAGCCATTTCTCCGATTCATGGACGAGCACTCATATACGTCTGGGCAATCGAGCAAGATGAACTCTCGAAACGGGTGATCCCCAGTGAAGATCCAGCTCGTGGAAATGATGGTCGAGATGTCTTTGTGCCTTGGGTTTTGGCGACACAGAAAACAAAACGACAAAGGCGTGTGACCACGAAGAAAGGTCAAAGTGTCATCGAGACAGCCGCGGAGATCGAGAGTGCTGAGGGACCTAGCAAAATGTTCAACAGATACTACCACATGTTCTCCGAGGGCGAGCTTTACGAGCTAACAAGAAGCGCTGTGCAAGAATTGCGCCTGGCAATCGGGGTTGAGTCGGATGTCTCTGCCGGTGATGGCGTCGAGATCATGCAGTGCGGATGGGAGAGGTCGAACTACTACATCGAAATCCGTCGGTGGCGACGGCAAGACACATTTTGAAGAATGTACATAACGATACAGAGCTTTCACTCGCTGGCAGCCATGACTGGACAGCACAATCAGTGAACTTTCGCGAGAAAATGCTGGGGTTGGCACATACTGGCGTTGATTAAGTCTCCACCACTCTCTTTTAGTACCCGGACCGCCTTCGCCCTTGAACAACCCACCTGCTGTATTACCAGATCGATGTCCTTCGGGTCAACACCAGTCTCGTCAATCGGTCCCTCGTCTTCGGGGGCAGCCTCGAGCTCTGGGATATCATCATCGTCTTCGTTGTCACCACCAGCAGGCTTTTCAGCCAAGGCAGAAACTCCTGCGCCAGAGGATGCGAGGTGTTGAGCGGCGGACAGTTGAGCGGACGAGTTCATATCCTCAATCTGGTTGTGGGTCAGATTATGTTACAGATACTTCATTCAAGGTACCACGGACCTTTGCTTCGCCAAAGACAATATAGCAGTCGCTGTTCGCGGACTTGAACACCTCCGGGGTAGCGATTACGAAAAGGATCTGTTAGGAAATTTCAACTCTCCGTTCGGAATGCGATGTATGGAGTGCGCACGTTCTTCGGTCGGCGGAGAGTGACCCTAGTGATACCAGGAACCCTTTTCAAACCCAAGGTAAGCAGAGCCTTCCGAGCTTTCCTCTCAGCGCGGGACTGGATCTTGTCCAGAGCGGCCTGGGAGGTGGGATCCTCTTCCTTGTCGGAATGATCGTGGTCGTGGTC
>Ga0307514_10006539_pt1 | contig 10138 bp, 8 predicted proteins | sample 16_EM_MG_FD_203088 | JGI IMG/M metagenome (GOLD analysis project Ga0307514, IMG submission 203088) | Populus trichocarpa ectomycorrhiza microbial communities from riparian zone in the Pacific Northwest, United States - 16_EM | ecosystem: Host-associated > Plants > Roots > Unclassified | place...
TGCGATCAAACCGGGCTTCGAGTCGGAATCCGGCCGGGCCCACGCTGCGGACTAACTAATCTAGTGCCCATGGACACGGCGTGGCTTGTGCCCCTCTCGCTCGCCTTCGGGGTTGCAGTCGGAGCAGGGATGACGCTCGTCGTTGTATTCGCCGCCCGCCGTGGCCGCATCGCCGCCGAGGTCACCAACCAGTCCGTGCCGGAGGGCGTCGACCAGGTGCTTGACGCGCTCGGGTCGGCCGGCATCGTCATCGACTCCTCGAACAACGTGATCAAGGCGAGCCCCGGCGCGCTCGCCCTCGGCCTCGTCTTCAACGCCGGCCTGGTGCATCCAGAGCTCGTGGACATCGTCGACCGTGTTCGCAGAACCGGCGACGCGGTCACCGAGGAGCTTCACCTCGCGCGCGGGCCATTCGGGTCTGCGACGATCCACCTCGCCGTCGGCGTCTCGCGGCTCGGAGCACGCTACGTGCTGCTCATCGCCGACGACCGCACCGAGTCGTACCGACTCGACGACGTTCGCCGCGACTTCATCGCCAATATCAGCCACGAGCTCAAGACCCCGATCGGCGCCGTCGGCCTGCTCGCCGAGGCCCTCGCCGAGGCAGCCGACGACCCGGAGCAGGTGCGCCGCTTCGCCAAGCGCCTCACCAAGGAGTCGAACCGCCTCGCCCGCATCACCAAAGAGATCATCGACCTCTCGCGACTGCAGGCGGATGAGGCGCTCGGCACCCACGAGCTGATCGACCTCGACGAGGTTGTCGCCCAGGCGATCGACCAGAACAGGGTCGCGGCTGACAAGCACGACATCCGGCTCGTCAGCGGCGGAGACGCGGGCGTGGAGGTGTACGGCGACGTGTCACTGCTGACGGTCGCCCTCGACAACCTCGTCTCGAACGCCGTGCAGTACTCGCCGGCCAACTCCCGCGTCGGCATCGGCGTCTCGAGCGGCGACGGTGTCGTCGAGATCGCCGTGACCGACCAGGGCATCGGAATCGCAGAAGACGAGCGCGACCGCGTCTTCGAGCGCTTCTACCGCAGCGACCCAGCGCGCAGCCGCAACACCGGCGGCTCCGGGCTCGGTCTCAGCATCGTCAAGCACATCGTGCAGAACCACGGCGGCGACGTGCGCGTGTGGTCGCAGCAGGGCCACGGATCCACCTTCACCGTGCGGCTCCCGGCCGCATCCAGCGCAACGGCAGCAAGCCTCAAGGCATCGGAGAAATAGCCATGACCCGCATCCTCATCGTCGAAGACGAGAAGTCGCTCAGCGAGCCGCTCGCCTACCTGCTCGGCAAGGAGGGCTACGAGACCACGATCGTCGCCGACGGACTCGCCGCCGTCGCCGAGTTCGACCGCAACGGCTCCGACCTCGTGCTGCTCGACCTCATGCTGCCCGGCATGTCGGGCACCGAGGTCTGCCGAGAGCTGCGCACCCGCTCCGCCGTGCCGATCATCATGCTGACCGCGAAGGACAGCGAGGTGGACATCGTCGTCGGCCTCGAGCTCGGCGCCGACGACTACGTGACGAAGCCCTACTCCAGCCGAGAGCTGCTCGCCCGCATCCGCGCGGTGCTGCGACGCAAGACCGAGCCGGAGACCGAGAACGATGCGGTGCTCGAGGCAGGCGACGTTCGAATGGATGTCGAGCGCCACACGGTCTCGGTGCAGGGCAAGGACATCGCCATGCCGCTCAAGGAGTTCGAGCTGCTCGAGCTGCTGCTGCGCAACGCGGGTCGCGTGCTCACCCGTGGGCAACTGATCGACCGGGTGTGGGGGGCCGACTACTTCGGCGACACCAAGACGCTCGACGTGCACATCAAGCGCATCCGATCGCGCATCGAGCAGGTTCCGTCAGAGCCGACGATGCTCGTGACGGTGCGCGGACTGGGCTACCGCTTCGAGGCGTGAAGCTACTCCGGCGCGGCTTCGTCGTCGACGGCGCTGGCCGACGGGCTCGGCTTGGGTGCCGGGCCGGGCAGCAGGTCGGAGTACTCGAGCTGGGTGCCGTCGAGCACCGGAATCTGCAGGCCCTTGCCGGTCTCGTCGTCCTTGACGTACACGTAGACGGGAATCAGGCTGCCGACGGTCACGTCAGCGCCGCGCAGCACGAGCTGGTCGTCGGCGGTGTGACCGACCGGCACGGACTCGCCCGCCGGCACGTCGACGTCGACGTCGTGCTTGTCGCCGTCGCCATCCGTGAACTGGATGGTGACGGTCTGGTTGCTGCTGCCGGAGTTGACGACCGAGAAGACGAGGGCGACATCCTCACCGTCTTCGCTGAGGCCGAGCATGTTGCGCACCTGCACGTCGCCGATGTTGGCACCGACGCCGTCGCTCGGCTGGTATGGCTTGAGGGTGCCGTTGACCGAGACGAGGGTGCAGGCACTCGTACCGACAAGGAGCGCCGCTGCCAGAGCGATGGATGCCGCGAGACGCGCTTTCACAGGACCCTCCAGAAGGTCTAACCAGGGCCGCAGATCCGCCCGAAACGTGGTTCCGAGCCTATCGCATCGCACGCGGGGGAGCCTGACGGCCCTCGGGCCACGAAGGGCGCCGTGGTAAACTTGGGCCTCGGCGAAAGGACGGACGAATGCTGTTCGAAGTTGGGGAAACCGTCGTATATCCGCACCACGGTGCAGCCACCATCGTCGAGGTGAAGAAGCGCATCATCAAGGGCGAAGAGAAGCTCTATCTCAAGCTCAACGTCACCCAGGGTGATCTGGTGATCGAGGTTCCCGCCGAAAACGTCGACCTCGTCGGTGTGCGCGACGTCATCGGCCAGGACGGCCTCGACCGTGTCTTCGAGGTGCTGAGGGCACCGTTCGTCGAGGAGCCGACCAACTGGTCGCGCCGGTACAAGGCCAACCTCGAGAAGCTCGCCTCCGGTGACGTGATCAAGGTCTCCGAGGTGGTGCGCGACCTGTGGCGCCGCGATCAGGACCGCGGGCTCTCGGCCGGAGAGAAGCGCATGCTCGTCAAGGCCCGCCAGATTCTCACGTCAGAACTCGCTCTCGCCGAGAAGACCGACGAGCAGCGTGCCGCAACGCTGCTCGATGAAGTCCTGGCCTCCTAGGTGTCCACCCCTTCCGTCGCGGTCATCATCGTGGCCGCCGGCAGCGGAACGCGCCTCGGCCGCCCCGAGCCGAAAGCCTTCGTTGCGGTAGCAGGCCGCAGCATCCTCGAGCGCGCACTCGAGACGGTGTTCTCGCTGTCGCAGCCCGCCCAGGTCGTCGTCGTCGCCCCAGTTGCGATGCTGGATGACGCCACCGCCATCGCCGAGCGCGTCGCCGGGGCGGCATCCGGCTACCTCTCCGTCGTGGCCGGAGCCGACACTCGGCAGCAGTCCGTCGCTGCAGGTCTCGCCTCCGTTGGCCCCGACGTGCAGACCGTGCTCGTGCACGATGCCGCCCGCGCGTTCACCCCGGTCGCCCAGTTCGAGGCCGTCATCGCGGCGGTGGCCGAGACCGGCGGGGGAGTGATCCCCGCGCTCGCGGTCGCCGACACGATCAAGCAGACCGACTGGACGGGCCGCGTCGAGCGCACGCTCGACCGCTCCGAGCTGGTGGCAGTGCAGACCCCGCAGGGCTTCCCGCGCGCGCTGCTCGACTCCTCGTACGCGGTGGCGACCACCGACCACACGGATGACGCGGCGGTGTTCGCTGCGGCGGGGCATCCCGTCACTGTCGTCGACGGCGACGAACTCGCGTTCAAGATCACGACGCCGTGGGACCTCCGCAAGGCGGAGGCGCTCGTGGCACCCGGGGTTTCGACCTCTCAAGGCGGGTCGCGGGTCGGCACCGGTGTCGACGTGCACGCCTTCGACGAGGCACGACCGCTCTGGCTCGGGGGCGTCTACTGGCCAGACGAGCCCGGCCTCGCCGGACACAGCGACGGGGATGCCGTGTGCCACGCCATCTGCGACGCCCTGCTCTCTGCCGCCGGCCTCGGCGATATCGGCTCGCGGTTCGGCACGGCCGACTCCCGCTTCGTCGAGGCGCACGGCAACGTGTTCATCGAGGAGACCCTCGAGCTCGTCCGCGGCGCCGGCTTCACCGTCGGCAACGTCGCGGTGCAGGTGGTCTCCAACCGGCCGAAGGTCGCACCGCGCCGGGTCGAGCTCGAGAGGGTGCTGAGCCAGCTCGTCGGCGCACCCGTGAGCGTCTCGGCGACGACGACGGATGGCCTCGGGTTTACGGGCAGAGGCGAGGGCGTGACCGCCCTTGCAACCGCTCTACTGCTGGGGTAAGTAAACTTGCCCGGTGACGATCCGGCTCTATGACACCAAGGCGCAGGCGCTCGCCGACTTCGTTCCCCTTGTCGATGGCAAGGTCGGCATCTACGTCTGCGGCCCGACGGTGCAGTCGAGCCCGCACATCGGCCACCTGCGCAGCGCCCTCGTCTACGACCAGTGGCGCCGCTGGCTCAACTACCGCGGCTTCGACGTGACCCTCGTGCGCAACGTCACCGACATCGACGACAAGATCCTCGCGAACGAGACCGACGGCGACCCGTGGTGGGCCCTCGCCTACCGCTACGAACTCGAGTTCAGCGATGGATACCGTCGCATCGGCATCCAGGCGCCGACCTACGAGCCGCGGGCCACGGCATCCGTGACCCAGATGCAGGAGATCATCGAACGGCTCATCGCGCGAGGCCACGCCTACGCGGCGCCCGACGGATCCGGTGACGTCTACTTCGACACCGCCTCATGGCCGGCCTATGGAGAGCTCACGCGGCAGAAGCCCGACGACATGGTCGCGGCCACCGACGCCGACCCCCGTGGCAAGCGCGACCCGCGCGACTTCGCCCTGTGGAAGGGGCACAAGCCGACCGAGCCAACCTCGGCGGCCTGGGACTCCCCGTGGGGCCGCGGCCGCCCGGGCTGGCACATCGAGTGCTCGGCCATGAGCTCTCGCTACCTCGGCAGCGCCTTCGACATCCACGGCGGCGGGCTCGACCTTCGCTTTCCCCACCACGAGAACGAGCTGGCCCAGTCCACCGCGGCCGGCGACGCCTTCGCGAGCTACTGGGTGCACAACGGCCTGGTGAACATCAACGGCCAGAAGATGTCGAAGTCGCTCGGCAACTCGATCTACGCGGCAGAGTTCCTCGAGATGGCACGCCCGCTCGTCGTGCGCTACTACCTCGGGGCCGCGCACTACCGCTCGACCATCGACTACCACGACGGCGCGCTCGTCGAGGCGGAGGCGGCGCTCGAGCGCATCGAGACCTTCCTTGACCGGGTCGACCGTCGACTCGAGGGAACACGATTCGCCGGCAGCGGCGTCACCGTCATTCCAGAGGACTTCGCCGAGGCCATGGATGACGACCTCGCCATCCCGCAGGCCCTCGGCGTGCTGCACGAGAAGGTTCGGGCCGGCAATGCCGCGCTCGACGACGAAGAGCTCTCCGCAGCCGCGAGCATTCGCGGCGAGGTGATCGCCATGGTCGAGGTACTCGGCATCAACCCCCTCTCGCCGGAGTGGAACACGGATGCCGACGCGGCAACCGCGATCGCCCTCGCCGCGCTCGTCGAGACCCTCATCACCGACCGGAACGCCGCACGCGCGGCCAAGGACTACGCGGCCGCCGACCGCATCCGCGACGAGCTCGCGGCTGCCGGCATCACGGTCGAAGACGGGCCTAGCGGCTCACATTGGAGCATTGGATCATGAAGTCTGCAAGCAACAAGCCCCGCGCGGGCGCCGTGCGCAAGGGCCGCAAGGGCCCCCAGGTGGCATCCGGCGGGCAAGGTCGACAGGCCCTCGAGGGCCGCAAGCCGACCCCGAAGGCGGAGGACCGCCCGTACCACCCGGCGGGCAAGCGCAAGGCAGCAGCCGAGCGCTTCGAGGCAGCGGGCGGCAAGAAGAAGACCACCCGCGACGGCGAGGCACCGCGCCCGCAGCAGCAGCGCAAGGCGAAGTCCTCTGACGAGACCGAGGTGGTGACAGGCCGCAACTCGGTGCTCGAGGCGCTGCGCGCCCGCATCCCGGCCACCGCGCTCTACATGGCGACGCGCATCGAGTATGACGACCGCGTCAAGGAGGTGCTGTCGCTCGCCACTGGCCGCGGCATCCCGATCCTCGAGGTCATGCGCCCAGAGCTCGACCGCCTCGCCGGCTTCGACTCCGTGCACCAGGGGCTCGCGCTCAAGGTGCCGCCGTACGACTACGCGCACCCGCTCGAGCTGCTCGACAAGATCACGGCGAGTGGCCGCATGCCGCTGCTCGTCGCCCTCGACGGCATCACCGACCCGCGCAACCTCGGGGCGATCATCCGCTCGGTCGCCGCGTTCGGAGGCCACGGCGTGATCGTGCCGCAGCGTCGCTCGGTCGGCCTCACGGCATCCGCGTGGAAGACCTCGGCCGGTGCCGCGGCCCGCACGCCAGTCGCGATGGCGACCAACCTCACCCAGACGATCAAGGCCTACAAGGAGCGCGGCGTCTTCGTGCTCGGCCTCGACGGCGACGGCGACGTGTCGCTGCCCAACCTCGCCCTCGCGAAGGAGCCCGTGCTCATCGTCGTCGGCAGCGAGGGCAAGGGCCTGTCGCGCCTCGTCACGGAGAACTGCGACGCGGTCGTCTCCATCCCGATCTCCTCGTCGACGGAGTCGCTCAACGCCGGCATCGCGGCGAGCGTCACCCTCTACGAGATCTCGAAGCTGCGGGCTGCGGCGAAGAAGAAGTAGCTCGCTTCACTGCACTCGACTTGCGGCAAACGGGGCACCCTCGCCCTGCACGTGCCCGTTTCGCCGCAAGTCGGGTAGGCGGCCGCTGTGAACGGTGGTGAAAAGTACCTGCTGCGCGGCTACGCGTCGCGCAGCCCGAAGCGGGCGTGCACGCGCTTCATCCAGCGCGGAGCCCACCACATGATGTTCTGCTGCCAGGTCATGAACGCCGGCACGAGGATGCAGCGCACGAGTGTCGCGTCGAGGATGACCGCGATGGCGAGGGCGACCCCGAGCTGCTTGATCACCATGAGGTCGCCCGTGGCGAAGCCGGTGAACACCACGACGATGATGAGGGCGGCCGAGGTGATGATGCGACCGGAGCGCTGCAGCCCGCGGGCGATCGCCTCGCGCGGAGGCACGCCGGCATCCACCGTCTCCTTGATGCGGGAGAGGATGAACATCTCGTAGTCCATCGCCAGCCCGAACCCGAAGGCGAGGGTGAGCACGAGCACCAGCACGTCGACGCCGTTCACCTGACTGGCGTCGAAGTTCATGAGCCCGGCGAAGTTGCCCCACTGGAAGCCCCAGACGAGGATGCCGAGCGAGCCGCCGAGCGACAGCGTGCTCATGAGCAGGGCCTTCAGAGGCACGACGAGCGACCCCGTCATGAGGAACAGCATCGTGATCGTGCCAAGCACCACGATGAGCAGTGCCCACGGCGTGCTCTTGGTGAGCGAGTCGGTGAAGTCCATGGTGCGGGCATCTGTGCCGGTAACCAGAGCCGTGAAGTCGGGTCGGTCGGCGCGGATCTGCTTCACCACGTCGACGCCGTCGTGTGGCTCGAGCTGCACGAGCGAGCTCCAGCCGTCGCCGCTCTCGAGCGGAGCCGCCACCGCCTGCACGGCATCGAGCTTGCTGACCTGCTCTGCCCAGGTGACAGCGTCGTCCTCCGTCTCGGTGACGAGCAGCACGCGCGGGCTGGCCGCGAAGGGGAACTCGTTCTGCGTCGTCGTGACGAAGTCGTACTGCGTCGAGGACTCCGGCGTGACATCCTCTGTCGTGTTCGCGATGCGCAGCGACAGGGCCGGGGTCGCGAGGGCGACAAGTGCCAGCGCGGCGAGCACCGTGATGATCGCCGGATGCTTCTGCACCTGGCGGGTCAGCCGCGAGAAGAACCCCTCGGTGGGTGCGACATCGCCGAAGCGCCCGAACAGGCGGCCGATGAGCGGGATGCGCGTGAGCGACCCGGGGCGACGCAGCTTGTTGCCGCTTGCGCCGAGCAGGGCAGGCACGAGGGTGAGGGCAGACGCGATGGCAACGATCGTGACGGCGAGCGCCCCAGCTCCGATCGCGCGCACCACGCGCGGCTCGAACACCAGCAGGGCGACGGATGCCGTCGCGAAGGTGATGCCGGAGAAGAGCACCGTGCGACCCGCGGTCTCGGCGGTTCTCGCGACAGCGGCGAGCAGGTTCTCACGGCTTGGATCGAGCGCCCGGTACTCCTCACGGAAGCGGGACACGAGCAGCAGCCCGTAGTCGATGGAGAGTCCGAGGCCGACGGCGGTGACGACGTTGACGACGGTCGCGTCGATGTCGAGAACGTAGGTGACTCCGAGCAGCACGCCGAAGGCGCCGATGATCGCGAGGATGGCGCCGAGCAGCGGGATGCCGGCGGCGATGAAGCCGCCGAAGACCACGAGCATGACCACGAGGGCGATCGGAAGGGCAACGCCCTCGCCGCGCTCGAGGTCGCTGCCGGTGAGGCCGACGACCGACTCGACGAGCAGGTCGGCGCTGCCGACCTCGATGGTGGCATCGGGGAAGTCGTCGCGAAGGGAGTCGCGCGCGTCGGTGAGAACGGCGACGACCGGCTCCTGCTCGTCTTCATCGACGGTGACGGGAAGCAGCACGCCACGGCCGTCGTCGGAGAGGAGGGTGGCGAGTCGCGGCTCGTCTGGAGCCAGCAGCGGGTTGATCAGCGTCGCACCGTCGATCTCATCGACCGCATCGCCCAGGTCGGCGATCGCGGGCGCGAGGTCTGAGAGATCCACATCGTGGATGAGGAGCGTGACAGTCGCCATGCCCTCCTCATCACCTGCGAGGAGGTCGTCGGCGTCGGTGCTCTCGCCGGTCGTGCTCGGCGCATCGCCGCTCAGTCGCTGGAAGAGGGATTCACCGGCCAGCCCGAAGAACGCGGTCGTGATCGCAAGGCCGACGACCAGTGCCCACGCCGTAAGGGCGATCCACGGTCGTCGAGCGCAGGCTGTAGCTAGGCGTGCCAGTGGACCCATCGTTCTCCCCCATCGTCGCCCCAGAGCTTAGACGTACTTTCGCCAGTCCTCTTCGTCGCTTTCCACCGTGTCGGCGGGGGTTTTCTCCGGGGCGACAACGCCGAGGGGCATTGTGATCGCGCCGGTCGGGGGGTCGATGAGGGTCGCCTCGTCGCGACGGTGCCTCAGCACGTTGTCGATGTAGCTCTGCACGGCCTCGGCGAGGGGCACGTCGCGCTTCTCGTTCTGGGAGATGTACCACCGGTGGTCGAGCAGCTGGTGAAAGACCTCCGCGGGCTCGAGGCGCCCCTGCAGCTCCTTCGGAATGGCCTTGATCACTGGCTCGAACACCCGGGCGAGCCACTCGTGGGCCGCCATCTCCTCGTCGGCTCCCGACGTCACGAAGGTCGCGACATAGGAGTCCAGGTCGTTGAGCAGCCGCCGCGCCTGGTTCTCGCCGGCGTCGAGACCGGTGAGCCGGATGAGCCGGCGCGTGTGGTGCCCGGCATCGACGACCTTCGGCTGGATGCGCACCTGGGTGCCCGTCGTATCGGTCTTGATCGCGAGCTCCTCGATGTCGAACCCGAGGTCGTTGAGTCGCTCAACACGTTCGTTGATGCGCCAGCGCTCGGTGGTGGCGAACTCCTCCGAGCCCGTGAGCTCCTTCCACAGGGTGCGATACTGCGCGACGATGCCGTTGCTGATCTCGACGGGGTCGACGTCATCCTGCAGTCTCCCTCCGGCCTGGAGGTCGAGCAGCTCGCCCGCGATGTTCACGCGCGCGATCTCGAGGTCGTTCTCGCGCTGCCCGTTCGAGAGGCCGCCGACATAGAGCTTGCCCGTCTCGGCATCCACCAGGTAGGCGGCGAACGCGCCGGCGTCGCGCCGGAAGAGGGTGTTCGAAAGAGAGACGTCGCCCCAGAAGAAGCCGATGATGTGCAGGCGAACGAGCAGGACGGCCGCGGCGTCCACAAGGCGCGTCGCCGTGTCGGGGCGAAGGGTCTGCGAGTACAGCGCACGGTAGGGCAGCGAGAACTTGAGGTGCCGCGTGACGAGCACCGACTCCAGCTCCTCGCCGTCATCGGTCGTGCGGTTGGTGATGACGGCCACCGGATCCACGCAGGGGATGTCCATGCGCTGCAGGGTGCGCAGCATGTCGTACTCGCGCTTGGCCAGCTCTGCCGAGGTCTCCTTGA
>Ga0307514_10006540_pt1 | contig 10134 bp, 10 predicted proteins | sample 16_EM_MG_FD_203088 | JGI IMG/M metagenome (GOLD analysis project Ga0307514, IMG submission 203088) | Populus trichocarpa ectomycorrhiza microbial communities from riparian zone in the Pacific Northwest, United States - 16_EM | ecosystem: Host-associated > Plants > Roots > Unclassified | place...
CCGGTGCAGCTCGCCCAACTCCCGCAGCCGTCGCAGGAGTACGTCGTGATCGTCGGCCGGAGACCGGCCGGCCGACGTGAGCCGGGGCGGGGCGGCGCGCCGCTCGTCGTCCTCGACGCCGGAGCGGTCGGAGCGGTCGGAGGGGTGCGGCAGCCTGGCCGTGACGGCGGCGGCGACGATCGCCGTCAGCAGGTCACGGCGGGCGCTGCCCCACAGGTCCAGGGCGTACGGGTCCTTCTCGGGCGGCAGCTTGGAGAACGCGGTCTCGCGGGTCGCGAAGCGCAGAAAGCCGTCCTCATAACCGGAGTTGGGCAGCCACTCGACCTGGACCACGTCCCCGATGCCGACGATCCGCGGACCGGTGGCCCGCTTGACCCGGTCGGAGGTGTCGGACCAGTCGATCCGCACCCGGGTGCCGTCGAAGGAGACCGTGCCGTCCGAGGAGCGCACCGAGACCGGGACCGGCGGCCCGGGCAGGAGATAGGCCTTGGCCGGCTCCTGCGGGATCTGGTCCAGCAGGAGGGAGTGGCGGATCTCCTCCGCCACGTACTCGGCGACGCCCGCCCGGTCGACGTCCACCAGCAGCCGGTACGGGTCGGCCGGATCGGGCAGCCGTCCACCGGTCGCCTGGAGCAGCGGGTCGGCACCCTCACGCAGTCGCATACGCAGCCGACCACGCTTGCGTTCGGGTTCGAAGACGACGCCCGCGACGGCCTCCAGAGGCACCGCGATCTCCCCGTACGTCTGCCGGAACAGCGGCACGGAGCGATGCAGACCCGGCGTGATCCGGACCGTGCTGCCGTCGAAGGCCCAGGTCCCGTCGCGCTGGATGATCTCGGCCATGGGGAAATTCTCGCAGCCGGGTCAACACGTCGGCCCACGCTTCACCCCGCGCTGACCGGACCTGACGGACCCGGACGGTGCCGGGTAGGGCACAATTCGCTGTCATCGTAGGGGAGTTGCGGGGCTGGGAAGGCGGACGTCGGACGTGGCGGTGCAGGAGGCCAGACAGGGCGCGGTCGGGGGCGCGCGGGGAAGCGCCGATGGCGGACACGGAGGCGGTTGTACCTGCGGGGACTGTCCGCACGGGGCGCGTGCGGGACACCGGCAGGCGATCGCCGCGTTTCTGCTGAAACGGGACGGGTTCGCGGTGGGGGAGGGGCTGCCCGCCGGCGTCGCCCACTCGGTCTCGGCCTCCCGGCAGTGGGTCTCGGAGGAGCTGACCCAGTCCGCGGAACTCGTCGCCGAACGCGGCCGGGCCGAGGGCGCGGCCTGGCTGGCTCTGCTCTGGCGCCGAACGGCCATCGTGGTGTGGGCGCCGGTCGTCCTGCTGCTCGTGGTCCAGGCGCTCACCGCGATCGGCGCGGGCTGGACGACCGCGCGCACCGCCGGACTGCTCTCCGCGTTCCTGGTGGCCGGTGCCCTGACCGCCGCCTCCTGGTTCCACCGGGCGCGCGGCGGCGCGCTGGCCCCGGTGATCGGCGAGGACAACCGCCTGTCCACCTCCCGTGCGGTGGCGGTCGGTTGGGTGCTCTTCGTCGCCTACGCCGTGCTCGTACTGGTGGGCCGCCTGGCCGCCGCCTCCGACCACACGGAACGCGACACGCTGATCTCCGGGCTCGAACTCGCCCGTGGCGCGGGCGTGGTGACCGTGCTCGCCGTGGTGTGCGCGATCGCCGTGCTGGTGCGCCGCGTGGTCGGGCTGCGGGTGCTCGGACAACGGCTGCAGAAGGTACGCGCCGACCGGCCGAGGGCGGCCGACCTGCTGACGGACGACGCGGGCCGGGGCGCCTTCGCCGACATCCAGTACGTCGTCATCAGCGCGGTGGCCCTGCTGTTCGCGGCGGTGCGGCTCGCCCGGCGCCCCGATCAACTGCCGGACCTGCCCTGGGGGTTGGCGGTGGTGATGCTGGTGTCGGCCGGGACCTACCTCGCCGGGAAGTACGCGGAGGGCGGCCGCCCGGTGATCCTGTCCGTCGTACGGGCCCGGGAGGCCGGCGACCTGGACGGGCCGATCCGCACCGGCGACGACGTCGAGATCCGCGGTGCCGGATTCGTCCCCCCGGGTGGCCAGCACGCCGACCGGCTGTCCCGCATGGTCGTCCGGATCGGCGCGGTCAACGTCCGCGTTCCCCTCGTACCGGTCACCGGAGGCTTCAGCAACCCGACGGACGCGGTGCTCACCGTGCCGGTGCCGGCGGATGTGGAGCCGGGCCGGGTGGAGGTCCAGGTCGTCACCGCGGCGGGGGTGGAGACCAACCGATACGAGATCGACGTGACCGAGTAGCCGTCATGTCCGCCCATATCGGAGAGACTGGCCGGATCAGGATTGAGCGCGACTCCCCTGTCGTACGTATCGTCCTTCAAGGGGTCAACTGCGCAGCAGGCGAGAGGCGGCTCGGAGCGATGACTCACGGCATGGGCAGGGACACGCACTCTCCTTACCTCGACGGCGACAGCGACTGGCGGGACACCGCCACCCGCTACGCGCTGCTCCCCCTGCGGGTCTTCCTCGGCGTCACCTTCATCTACGCCGGGCTGGACAAACTCACGGACAGCGCCTTCCTGAAGGACTCCGGCTCCGGTTCCATCGGCGATCTGATGCGCACCGTCCGCGACTCCTCCGCCATCCCGGCCCTGGTCGACCTGGCCCTGAAGAACCCCGTCGGCTTCGGCTACGCCATCGCGTTCGGTGAGATCGCCGTCGGCCTCGGCGCCCTGGTCGGTCTGCTCACCCGTCTGGCCGCGCTCGGCGGCGTGCTGATCTCGCTCAGCCTGTGGCTGACCGTGAGCTGGACCACCGAGCCGTACTACTACGGCAATGATCTCGCCTACCTCATGGCCTGGATCCCCCTGGTCCTGGCCGGCGCCTCCGTCCTGTCCCTGGACGCGGCCCTCCGCTCCCGACGACGACAGCGGTCGGGCGCCTACCGGTAGCCGTAGGGGTGCAGGGGCCGCGCAGGGGGCGGCGCGGGGTCATTGCGGGGATTCCGTCGGTGTCCGGGTGGGTTCCGTACGGCACGCTCTCCGGCGTCTGCGGATGGTCCGGGTCAGGTATCCGACCGCACCCGCCAGGAACAGGCCTCCCACGACCAGCGGGATCACGGCGAACCACGGCGTGTCCCAGAGGCCGCCGGCGTCACCCGCGTAGATGACGCCCGCGAGGGCGATGAAGAATCCGGCGACCAGCTTTCCGGGCTGGAACTCATGACGCAGCACGGCTCACCTCCACCTGTCCCACGCCCACCTGGAGGTCGAGGTCGACGGTGCCGGTGTTCTTGACGCCGGGCTTCGGTGTCAGGGTCAGCTGTTTGTACTTGCCCGGTGCCACATCCACGTCCTTCTTCTCGTCGCCCGGCAACTGGATGTCTCCCACCCCCACGTCTATCTGCAGCCTCACCGTCATGTCCGGGGGCACGATCACCCGCGCCCGGCCCACGCCCACTTCGACCTCCGACTCCATCGTCTGTCCCTTGGTGAGCCGCAGCTGTCTCAGATCCAGGGTCCCGACGCCGGTGCCCAGGTTGTACTTCCGCTCCAGGTCGGCCACCGCGGCGGGCCGCCACGTCGTGCGCATCCAGTCCGTGCCGATGTTCTTCGGCAGCGCGGCCGCGCCGGCCATCAGGCCCGCCGTGATGATCGCCACGAAGACCAACCCCGCGCCGGTGCGCCCCAGGAACGCGCTGACCGCGATGCCGACGCCGAGCACGGCGAGCGCGCAGGCCAGGCCGGTCTGCAGGCTGGTGCCGAGTGCCTGCTCCTCCCATGTCGTCCCGGTGCCGAGTCCGCCCGCGAGGAGTGCGAGGAGGAGGACCCGGCCGCCGATCCAACGGGGACCGCGCGGTTTCGGCGATCGTGAGGGCGGGGTGCGTATGTCCTGCCGGTCGGCCCATGGGGTGCCGAGGCTGATGTTGACGGCCGCGGCGATGTCCCGGTCGTGGGAGTCCTTCGGGCCCCACAGATAGCCCGTGCCGCCCACGTGGGTGCCGTCCTTGACGAGGGGGTCCCGCCACCAGGACGAGTAGGCGGCGGGCACCGGTGGCGCCTGGGCCTCCGGCGGGGCGTCGACGACGGCCTGCGCGGCCAGCGGGTCGGTGTCGGGCGCGCCGCGGTGCCGTGACCAGTAGCCGGCACCGGCGAGGAGCAGCGAGAGGACGACGCCGAAGGCCAGCACCCCGCCGTTCTTCAGCAGTGTCAGGAACACCCCGCAGCCGACCAGCGCGAACAGTACGGCCGTCAGTGCCTGGCCGTCGACGCGGCCGGTGAGGAGTTTGCGGACCTCGTTCTCGTCCTCGTCGTCGAAGGGGACGAAGAGCCATACGAAGCCGTAGAAGAGCAGGCCGATGCCGCCGGTCGCGGAGAGCACCGCGAGGGTGATCCGGAAGATCACCGGGTCCATGTCGCACTGCCGTCCGAGCCCCGCGCACACCCCGGCGAGCATCTTGTGCCGCCGGTCGCGGCGGAACTTGCGGGGGAGTTCGGGGGTGCTGGGGGTGCCGGGGGTGCCGGTGGCTCCGGGGGTTCTGGGGGTTCCGGTCATGCCAGGGGCCGCGGTCGTGGTGTCCCCGGACGGCCCCGCCCCGTCAGCCGTGCCCGCCCGTCCATCCGCACCCCGCTCCGTCGGCGCGCCCGCCCGCCCGTGCGCGCGCGGTTCCTTCTCCGCGGCGGCTTCGGGGCCCGCGTCGGACTCGGGGCCCGCGTCGGGCATGGAGTCCGCGGCGTGCTGGTGCTCTGTCATGTGTCCATGGTGACGGGCGAGCCCCCGCAGCGGCAGTCGGTACGACCCTGGTGCGACCCTGATATCGCCCCTGAGCCGGTGCCCGGGAGGCGTTCGAAGGGAGCGCCCGGCGGAGCGGTCGAAGATCAGGGGTGTCTCGGGGGACAACCCTGATGCCCGGACCCTCGCGTCGTGTGACCATCGTTGCCATGCCGGAAGCCGCAGCAGCGCCCCTCGTCGAACCGCGGCCGCCGCGCAAGCTCTACCGCAGCAGTGACGGACGCTGGCTCGGTGGCGTGGCGCGGGGGCTCGCCGGGCACCTCGGGCTGCCCGTGATCTGGGTGCGGCTGGTCTTCGTCGGCCTGTTCATGGCGGACGGCCTCGGCGCCCTGCTGTACGCCGCGTTCTGGTTCTTCGTACCCCTCGGCATCGGCGGCGTCGGCGGCCAGAGGCCCCCGTCCCTCGTCACCGCCGAGACCTTGTCGGACGGCCGCCGCAAACTCGTCGCCCGCAGGCCGGACAAGGGCCAGATCGTGGCCCTGCTCCTCATGGTCGTCGTGGCCATGGTCTTCGTGGGCAACGTGAACCTCGGAAACGGCGCGAAGGCCTACCTGTGGCCGATCGTCCTGGTCGGCGCGGGTGTCGCCCTGGTGTGGCGCCAGGCGGACAACGCCCGTCGGGCCCGCTGGGTCGAGGCCGGCCGCCGCCGGCGCACGCTCACCCTGCTGCGTGCGGGCGCCGGTGTCCTGCTCGTCACCGCCGGTGTCTCCGGCATCTTCGTCCTACAGGGCTCCGCCGCCCACCTCGGCGCGGTCCTCCAAGCGGCCCTCGCGGTCCTCGTCGGGATAACACTCCTCGCCGGCCCCTATCTCGTGCGCATGACCCAGGACCTCTCCGAGGAGCGCCTGATGCGTATCCGTGCCCAGGAGCGCGCCGAGGTGGCCGCGCACGTCCACGACTCGGTGCTGCACACCCTGACGCTGATCCAGCGCAACGCGGAGAACGTGGGCGAGGTGCGCCGCCTGGCCCGCGCCCAGGAGCGCGACCTGCGCACCTGGCTCTACAAACCCGAGGGCACCGGCAAGGACGAGGCCGACGAGCCCACCACCGTCGCCGACGCGGTACGGCGCAACGCGGCGGAGGTCGAGGACAAGCACGGCGTCCCCATAGAGGTCGTGGTCGTCGGCGACTGCCCCCTCGACGACAGAATCGGCGCACAGATGCAGGCAGCGCGCGAGGCTATGGTGAACGCGGCGAAGTACGGTGGCGAGGGCGGCGCCGTCCAGGTCTTCGCCGAAGTCGAGGGAAAGACGGTCTTCGTGTCCGTCCGCGACCGAGGTCCCGGCTTCGACCTCGACTCGATACCCGCCGACCGTATGGGCGTCAGAGAATCGATCATCGGCCGCATGGAGCGCAACGGGGGCACGGCGCGACTGCGCGCGGTGCCGGACGGCGGCACGGAGGTCGAGCTGGAGATGGAGAGGGCGGAGACGTGATGAGCGACCCGACCGAGGAGAACGGCACGGCGGGAGCGGGGGAGGCGGCCGAGTCCGCCAAGGCCTCCGGCGCAGGCGCAGGCGTAGGCGCGGACACGCGGCACGTGCGCGTGGTCCTCGTCGACGACCACCGCATGTTCCGTACGGGTGTCCAGGCCGAGATCGGCCGGACCGAGCAGACCGGCGTGGAGGTCGTCGGCGAGGCCGCGGACGTCGACCAGGCGGTCACGGTCATCACCGCGACCCGCCCCGAGGTGGTCCTCCTCGACGTCCACCTCCCGGGCGGCGGCGGCGTCGAAGTCCTGCGCCGCTGCGCCCCGTTGATGGCCGACGCCGAACAGCCGGTCCGCTTCCTGGCGCTGTCCGTGTCGGACGCGGCGGAGGACGTGATCGGGGTGATCCGCGGCGGCGCGCGGGGCTATGTCACGAAGACGATCACCGGTACGGATCTGGTCAACTCCGTCTTCCGCGTCCAGGAGGGCGACGCGGTCTTCTCCCCGAGGCTGGCCGGCTTCGTCCTGGACGCCTTCGCCTCCACCGACGCGCCTCCCGTCGACGAGGACCTCGACCGCCTCACCCAGCGCGAACGCGAGGTCCTGCGCCTGATCGCCCGCGGCTACGCCTACAAGGAGATCGCCAAGCAGCTGTTCATCTCCGTCAAGACGGTCGAGTCCCACGTCTCCGCGGTGCTCCGCAAGCTCCAGCTGTCCAACCGGCACGAGCTGACACGGTGGGCTACGGCGCGTCGTCTGGTGTGATGGTGCGGAGCCCACTCACCCGCCTTGGGAACTCTTCTCGGGTTTCACGCTGGTGATGCGGTGACGGTCAGGAACCCGCGCATATAACCGGCAACGGTGTCCAGGTGGCTTTCGAGCAGGAAGTGTCCGCCTCCGGGAACCAGATGGATCTCCGCGTCCGGCAGGTCCCTGGTGAAGGCGCGCGCTCCGTCAGGGCCGAAGATCTCGTCGCCCGCGCCCCAGACCGCGAGGAGAGGAACCTGGCGTTCCCGGAAGTAGGCGTGCACGTGGGGGTAGAGGGGCGGATTGCTGGCGTAGTCGCGAAACAGGGCGAGCTGCACGAGGTCGTTGCCTGGCCGGCTGACCTCGCCGTGGTCAGCGGCCCAGGTGTCGGGATCGACCAGCTCGGGCCGGTCCACGCCGTGCAGGTACTGCCAGCGGATGGCGTCGAGGGAGAGGGCGGTACGGACGGCGGGTTCCGTCTGAGGGCCCGGGTTCTCGCAGTACGCCCACACCGGCTTCCAGAACTCCGGTACGAAGCCGTCCTCGTAGGCGTTGCCGTTCTGCGTGACCACCGCGGTGATCGCATCCGGGTTGCGCAGGGCGAGCCGCCAGCCGATGGGTGCGCCGTAGTCCTGGACGTACAGGGCGTAGCGGGTGATGTCGAGCTGGGCCAGCAGGGCTTCGGTGATGTCGGTCAGGGAGTCGAAGGTGTAGGCGAACGCGTCCACGGGCGGGACATCGGAGTTGCCGAAGCCGAGGTGGTCGGGGGCGATGACGTGGAATCGATCGGCCAGCGCCGGAATGAGGCGGCGGAACATGCGTGAGCTGGAGGGAAATCCGTGCAGGAGTACGAGCGTGGGCGCCTCGCGGGCTCCTGCCTCGCGGTAGAAGACGCGATGTCCCCGCACGGTCGCGTATCGGTGGCGGATCTCAACCATGACTAACCCCTTCAATGGCTTTTGATGGTTACCCCTCGGCGCCCAGTAGACCGCCCTTGGAGTAACCTGTCAAACCACTTGATGGAGTTAGCAGGGAAGGTGTGGTCCGTGCTGGACGACCAAGCGTTGATGCAGGCGCTGAACAGCACCCCCGTTGTGGACGGCCGACGCCAGGACCTGTGGCGTGACGATCACGAGGTCGACAGGTGGGCGCGGGAGCACGGGGGTCTCGCCGGCCACGAGCAGCGCCGGTGGCTGCGCACCGCCCGGGACGCGCTCCAGGCGGCGGAGTCGGGCACGTCGGCGGAGCCCCGCCTGCGCCGAGTCCTCGCAGGCGTTCGCAAGGTCCCGCAGCCCGGCGCGTCGGGCATCGAGTGGCACCTGGAGGTACCGCCGGAGCGCAGGCTCGCCGTGGAACTCGTACTCGCGTGGGCGGACGTCAAAGAGCGCATGCCCGGCCGTCTGCGGCCGTGCGAGAACTCCGAATGCCGCCTCTTCCTTCTGGACCGCAGCCGCGCCAACACCGCACGGTGGTGCTCGATGAAGACCTGCGGGAACCGGCTCAAAGCCCGCCGGCACCAGGCCCGGGCACAGGAGGCGGCACGACCCGAGTAGAGCGCCGGCAAGTTGGCGCTCGCACGGGCGGACTCGCGCCCCGGATCTCAGGCGAAGGGGCGTGCCGGGCTCGAGCTCGATCGGCGTGGGAGCTTGTGCGTCATGGTTCGTCGCCGTGTGGGCCGCGGAGCCGGTAATCGAGTTCGAACCAGACCGTTTTGCCGATGCCGTGCTCGCGAGGGGCCGCGCCCCAGTTGTCTGCCAGCGTGGCCACCAGTGCCAGGCCCCGGCCTGATTCGTCGTCCGGTGACGCGTTCCGGGGTGCGGGGAGCGTGTCGTTCGCGTCCGTCACCCCTACGCGGACGCGGTCGTCGTCCAGGGTGAAGCGGGCCCGGATCTCCCGGCCCGGGGAGACCTTCGCGTGGCGGTACGCGTTCGTCATCAGCTCGCTGAGCAGCAGGACCGCCGTCTCGGTCACGTCGTCGGGGAGCTTCCATGAAGTGGCCTGTTCCCGGAGGAGGGTTCGGGCTCTGCCCACGCTGCGGGCGTGACGTGGCAGGCGCCACTCGATGTCCTCCGGGGCGGCACCGGCCGGAGCGGGCTGGGCGTGGTCTCCGGGCATTGGCATGCGCTTCGGTCCTTGCGTGTGATTCTCCGTCATTTGCCGTGATCAGGCTGGTGGATGCTGCTTAGCCTCGGGAGTAGCGGCTTGGGTACACAGCGTGCTTGTACACGGGGTGTCGGCGGGAGGCGGAGTGGGTGTGGTGACTTCCGGGCAGTCTCAGCAGCCACAGCAGGCGTGGCGGTACTGCGGTTGCCAGATCAAGATGTGGCGTGAGGAAGCCGATGTCAGCCGCCAGGAGTTGGCCAAGGAGGCCAACTACGACTACGAGTACGTAAAGTCGATGGAGAACGGGAGGCGGCGCCCGACTCTGCGGCTGTTGCAGGTCGCTGACCAATTGTGCGGGGCTCGGGGAAAGCTGGTTGCGGCGCATGAGCACCTGAAGCCGGAGAAGTTCCTCTCGTACGCCGAGGGCTACATGGGGTACGAAGCCGAGGCGATCACTCTGGGGTTCTACCAGCCACTGCACGTCCCTGGGTTGCTCCAGACAGAGGGGACCACTCGGGCGCTGTTGAACGCTTACCTTCCGCCGCTGGATGACGAGACGATCGATGAACGGGTGGCGGGTCGGCTTGAGCGGCAGTCACTCCTTGGCAGACAGACAAGGGCCTTCAGCTTCGTAGTCGGCGAGGCCGCTCTTCGAAATCCGGTTGGCGGAGCAGAGGTGCGCAGACAGCAGCTGTTGCACCTGCTAGATGTTGGCGAGGCCCGCAACGTCACCGTTCAGGCGCTGCCGTTTCTGGGGGCGGGACCTTGGGTCGACGGGCCGTTTGTATTGTTGGAGACGCCCGAGCATGAATACCTGGTCTACGAAGAGGGCCAGGAGACAGGGGTGTTGTACGCCGATCCGGACAAGGTCAGCGCCATCTCTCAGCGCCATGCGATGATCCTCCGGCAGGCTCTCAGCCCCGAGGAGTCGGCAACCTTCATCAGGAAGTTGGCGGAGGAGTAATGAGCAGCGAGCTGATGTGGTTCAAGTCCAGCTACAGCAGCAGTGGCGGCGGTGAGTGCCTGGAAGTCGCCCACACCTGGCGCAGGCCCACTCACAGTGACGATCAGGGCGGCA
>Ga0307514_10006543_pt1 | contig 10131 bp, 5 predicted proteins | sample 16_EM_MG_FD_203088 | JGI IMG/M metagenome (GOLD analysis project Ga0307514, IMG submission 203088) | Populus trichocarpa ectomycorrhiza microbial communities from riparian zone in the Pacific Northwest, United States - 16_EM | ecosystem: Host-associated > Plants > Roots > Unclassified | place...
AAGTTTCTGGTAAGAGTACTACTCTCCTGATCCCATCATCGTTCTTGATCGATGTTTTCTTCTTTTTCATGTGGTTGATGTAATTTATGCAAATGATTGAGTTTCTCTTGAAGACGATGCTTTTTTTTCTCTAAGATTATCATCAAATTCCAGGCTATAAATCATGAGTTCTACCCACAACAAAAACTAATTTAATGTGTAATGGCTTTATAGCATGCAATTAAATTCTATATTTGTTGACTGTTTCTAGATGATTAGATAATAATCAGTCATCACTAAATGATTGTCTTCTCATTAATGCCTACCTCTTAATTCCTTGGTCCTTATCATGACACACACAAGAAAGAAACTGCCCCACTTCTTTAATTAATTTCTTTCAAAGCCAGCTTTCAGATAATTAATTTCCTTTCTTGGTTGGGATGTTCCAGCTGTTCTTCATCTTCTGACCTCTACCATGTGTTAATGTCATGGCCAGAGACCCCTGGTCGCTATCCACGGAAATTGATCTCCAAAAACTGCAAGAAAAAGAAAAAGAAAAGGAAAACTCAATAAAATAAAATCATAGCAAAAACATATGAAAAGGGTACGGTACAGCTATCATAGTATTTGGTGGGATCTTACCTTGGCCAGTAGAAAGTAGAAACTAAGAAATAATGGTGGTTTGTAGCTTTTGTCACATCAGTAGCTATACTTATTACTTAAACATGATAATGGCTGCTACCAGACAGGCGCTTGCTAGCTGCCAATGCACAATTTATTAGGGGCTTATCCTTTGAAACAGATTGAATTTATTACAATGCCAGCTTTAAAATGATTGTTCTAATTCAAAAACTCATGCACATGTCTTAGCAGGAAAAAAAAAACCGGCACCACAGAGATAGAAGACTTAGCTTTTCTATTACTGTTGGCAGTTCCATTAAATTCCATGTGGTCTTATTATCAGGTCGTGTGCAGTAATGCCAGAATCCTGAATTTAATTTTTTGTCATCATTCATCATTACAGGTGAATGATTCTATTTCTTTCTTTAACAGCTGAATTCTAAGTTTTCTACGTGGTAGTTAAAATTGTGAGTGGAATAAAAACACATTTCTTTATGTTAGGGGAGAAAAAAACTGAGAAATCCAGAAAATTAAAAAAAAAATTATTGAAAAAACCGAACAGTGAAAAAAAACCAATTAAACCGATTAAAATTTTAAAAAAACTGGTCGGTTTAGTTCCGGTTTTATAAGCCTAAAACCGAAAAAACCAAACCGAAACCGAAAAAACCCGAGCCAAACCGGTTTGAACCGGTTTTTGCCCTAAAAAACCGAACTGAACCGAAACCGGTCGGTTTGAACCGGTTTCGGTTTTTTTTCGAAAAAAAAAATTTCAGTTTAGTTATTTTTTTTTGATAAAAACCGAACCGAATCGAAAATAATCACCCCCTAATGCATGACATGTGCCTAATAGGATATGGCTGGCAGCATTAATTATTATTATTATTTTTTTGGGTGTAGCGAGACAATCCATAGCATGAGCTCAAAGATGCAAGAATTGAATTTTCTGGTGATGAAGATGATTTATGAAAGTTTTGGCATCGAAAAGCTCTATGACTCTTTCCTTGAGGAAACCACCAGTATACTTAAGGTGATGAAGTATAAAGTTCCTCCAAGTGATACTGAGTCAGCCATTGGTCTAGTGGCTCACACAGACAAAAATGCTATCACCATTTTATGCCAAAATGAAGTTCAGGGTCTTGAGGTTCAAACCAAGAATGGAGATTGGGCTCAAGTCATGGTTCCTGAAAATGCTTTCACTGCTATTGTTGGTGATACTGTCAAGGTAAATCTTTTTTTTTTTTAATCATAATTCAGACAGTCATTCATGTGGAACGATTTTGTCGATCTACCATTAATTAATATACACATAAATGCGAGTCGACTGAGATTGTATGCTAACTGGTGTTGCAGGCATGGAGCAATGGGAGGCTTCATGCAGCAAGGCATAGGGTGGTGATTAGCGGGGACAGAGACAGGTATTCTTGTGGGCTGTTTTCCACGCCAAAGGAGGAAGCAGTAATCGAGGTGCCAAATGAACTTGTGGACAAAGAGCATCCTCTTCAATACAGGCCGTTTAATTTTTCAGATTATCTCTCCTACTTTGTTTCCAAATTAAGCGATGATGCGCTGGAGATATATGCTAGCATCTGAAGACTTTGTTGGGTTATATATATATAATTAAGTAAGCACTCCTTCCTTCTATAATTAATACTATGTTAATGTTGCTAATCAACTTAATTAGTTTCCTTACAATTATGTGTTTAGAGTTGTGAATGTGCATTCAAATGTTTAAGATAGCTTGCCTAGATCCTATCATGGGCAATTTATAATTTATTTTTTTAATATATAATATACAGCATTTCATGAGGCTCAGCAGATCATCTATGCGGAATTAATCTGTTCAAGGGAGATTTTTCGTCGTAGCTTCATGGGAAATAGCGAATTTATTAATGACATAATTCCTTGACCTCGTCTTCTAGTTAATCTTTAATGATTTCAACTGGAGTCCAAGTGGATGGGATTTTCGTTTCGAAGGAGGGGTGAATTACACATGTCGTCCTTGTGCTATGATCATTTGATTATTTGAGTCCCTTTACTACTAATTTGATGAATCGAGTCCTTCTGCGTTGTATTTTGTTTGCAATCAAAACCTTCCATCCAGTACATTCATGGTAGTGACTAGTTTACTTTTCGCGCTATGTTGCTTTGTGAAAAACTCTTTGATATAGTCATTAAACCTGGTATAATGATTCAAGCTTGAAAAATCCCTACTCGAGTCCTTGCTAATTTCGAGTTTCTAATTAAATCATGTGGGAATTGTCTTGATGTGGCCTAATCGACTTGACAAGTCAAAAAACCATCAAAGAAAAAAATAATGACATAAAAAACAAAGATTGAAAGCGCGAGTTTAAATACAACTTGAATGATTGGTAAAAATAGCTTGACTTTTAAAACAACTGAAGTTGACATCTTTTTTTTTTTTTAATATTGAAATGATGATATATTGGATCAATTCCGGTCAATCCGTTTTAATTAACTCGCCAAACCTCATGACCTGGATTGTGGATTTCAATGAGTTCGATAATATTTTTTTATTTTAATTATATGATAAAAAAATAAAGAATAATTTAAAATCAACCTAATATTAAATTATTATATTTTAAAAAACAATAAAAAATTCATTAAAAATCCAATGCTTAATGATTTAGTAATGACAAAATCCCGTGGCCTCCTTAACCTCGTCTTCTAGTTAATCTTTATTGATTTCAACTATAGTCCAAGGTGATGGGATTTTCGTTTCAAAGGAGGAGTGGATTACACATGTCATCCTTATGTTATGGTCATTTGATTATTTGAGTCCCTTTACTACTAATTTGATGAATTGAGTCCTTTTGCATTTTATTTTGTTTGCAATCAAAACCTTCCATCCAATATGCTGTTAGTGGTGATTTATTTTGTCATGCTCCCGAAACTGGGTGTAGACATGCCTGTATCATCTAGCATTTAACCTTAAAATATGAGAGCTAATTTTACAAAGTTCATCAAAAACCATAAATGCTAAACGAAAAGGTTTTAAATATTTGTATTTTATAAATAATCACATAATAAAAAATCTACTACAGAGAAAGTGCTAAAAATCTTATTACAAGTTCTCAAAACTATTAATAATGAATATTTAATAACAAGTCAAAAGATGTAATCATTCAGCTCGGCTAACAATTTAAACTAGTAATGTGAATGTTTTTTAAAAAAATTGATCTTACACGCAGCATAGCGCAGACTAATGATATAGTCTCAACCTAAAAATTTAAACTATGAGGTAAAGTTTCAAGATATGATACTATATCAAGTTAGAGTTATTTAAGCTTGAAACTTGTACAAGTCCACCACTACCTCATACTCCCTTTCTATTTGATAAAATAGAAAGGGGATGATGAGATTTGAACTGTTGACTATTTGATCAACAAGAATTTAATATCATGTTAAAAAATCATCTTAACCTAAAACTATTAGGTAAACTCTCATGATATATTTTATATTATTTAAACATACTAAACCCACAAAGTTCTAAAACTATATAGTTAGAATTTTCTACTATGCACCTTCTCACTTATCATACAAGACATCAATAAGTGTTAGTATTGGTATACTTTGTTAATTATGAGATTTGAATCATACTAATTTCAATTTCTTAATTTTATCAAAATTAGATTTAGCTACTTTTCCATTTAGAATTGAAGTTGAAACTGCTTTTCGTCAAAATTTAAAATTTTAATTTTGCTTCAAATTATTTTTAACTGTTTTTGGATCATTTTGATGTGCTGATCTCAAAAATAAATTTTAAAAATATAAAAATATTATTTTAATATATTTTTAAATAATAAAATATTTTAAAAAACAACATATACCACTCTACAAAATAGATTATACTTCAATAAAACAAAAGCTCAAGTGAATAGTGCCTCATCCAAGTATACGATGGAGTAGAAGTGGGAAAAGAAAAATAACATATATTTTGATATATAATATCAAGAATTTCAGTTTGACTGTAATTTTAATTCCTAAAAAATATTACCATTTCACTTAGCACAGTTTTATGGCTCAAATAAAATTTTCTGATAATAATAATAATAATAATTTATTTTCTTTATACATTCCTGGCCGTTAAATCCATATGTCGAGCTTAGACGAAACGCAGAATTTTACATGGATCTTAGATGGCTACTTAACTTGATTTTTTTTTCATTTAATATAAAAAATATCATTATATCACTTTACGTGTTAATTCGATACTAAATAACAAGAATAATAATTTAACTCGAACCGAATCATATTGTATTTTTATGAATAATTATTTTATTTAATAAACAATAAATATAATATAAATATTATTAAACCGACTTGAAATACAAACCAAACATATATACGATCATACTATGCCGAACACTACGAATCTTATAAAACAATTTAATTATGACTCTTAACATTTTGGACTTTCGAGAATGAACACGTAATTAAAATGACTGTTTATGAAGCTTCAATCAACCATGGCCGAAAGATTAATCGTACGTTTGATCCCTATTCTTTTACAATTTTATTTCTATGGACCCTTTACTCCTTTTCTTTTTCAATTGATCCCTCAACTCAAGAAAAGTTTTTAATCTAGCCTCTCCATCCAATTTATCATTAGATTTGAACACGTGGCAGGACATGCTCCAGAGAAGTGCCCCTTTTTCTTATATGTTTTCTGAATATGTTTCTTAAAATGAACGGAGTTTGGATAAAGGGACCATATTAAAAACATTAATAGAACTGAGGGACCAACAAAAAATAGTTAAGGGATCATATAAAGACAATCTCAAGAGTATACGGACCAAATATACGATTAATCCAACAACCGAAAAACTCTTTAATTTCCCATAATCATCATCTGATTTAGGCTAGCACACGACCTCTTCGATCTTTTCATAATAAAAAGAAACCTTAAAAAAACTCAAGTGATTTTCTCGTACAAATGCAACAACAACACGATGACGATACTAACAAGGTCATGCGATTTGAAGAGGAAGAGCTACAAAGTGCAAGAGCTTCAGTAGAAACACTGACTGCCAATTTGGACAATCTGGTCAGCAAATTATTTATTGAACATCTATTAATCTAGGTGGATTTTTTTTTCTTATTCTCTTGTGGGTTATTAATTTGGTGCTGTTAAATTTGGTGGGTTCTTGTTAGAATCAAAGAAAGGCTGATGTTTTGAACAATTTGGAACAATTACGAGAAAGAATCAATAAAGAAGGCGATGCTACTTATACCGGGGTGCAGAAATTAGTCCCTCTTTTGAAGTCACTAAAGGTAGTAAAACACTAAAAGTTAACTAATCCCACTTTGTTTTGTAAGGTGTTAGTGGTGAATCTTGAGAAAAGTTCTTTCCTTTTTGTGTTTTTGTTTTGTTTTTATAGGATTTGGAATCGCAAGAATCTGTTTTGCAATCTGATTACGATGTGAAGAGAACTGAATTGGAAGCTGAAGTTTGTAATTTGGAGGAGAAAATAGCTGCTGGGATGGACAGTGAGGGTTTGTGTAAGGACTTAGATTGTTTATTGAGTGAGTCACTGGAGAAACTCAATGCAGCGAAGAAGGTTTAAAAAACTTAAATAAGTTGCTCTTTCTGTTACTGTTTAGTTTGTTTAATTCTTTTTGGGAATTTGAATTGATTTGCAGTTAAAGTTAAATTCTTCAGAGATGGTGATGTGGTGTTTTGTTGTGTTAGGAATTAGCAGCTAGATTAAGGGCAGTGATGTCGGTAAAGCGGAAACTTGGTGAAGTGCCAACACAATCCGAACTTATCCAGTATGTTGATTCATTTTCCTTCTGTATTTTTAACTTTTGTTGTCTAGTTTTATTGCCCTTTAGCACTTCACATATCTAGTACACAAGATGTTCTAAAACTTGGAGCAAGTAAAATATCATAGATGCTGAAATGCCATGGGGTTATTTTTAATCATGTAACACATGAGCATTTCATTCACATAAATTGTTAGAAGTCGGCTGCAGTATAATTGGTGTTTCTATGTGCTTTAGCAAAAATCAGTTGTAATGTGGTACTCTTCAATTTAGTGATCATGGTAAATCATAATTCACCTTACGCATTAATGTTGAATGTACAAACACCCCCACACGCCCCAAACCAATCTTCATGTTCCATAATGTCGATTAAAAGCAAATCATTGAGATGATGCCTTTCTCAGTTGTCTTCGGGAAATTTCTCTTTGCTTTACATTACAGTGGTGACTGGAAATTGATGCTAGTGATTCCTCCGTAGAGGCACATTTATTGATCTAAGTTTGCAATGGCTTCTTTGTCTCTAATTTTCTCCTTTTGCCTCAATTTATTTTTTTCTATCTGTTTCTTGTTGACAACAGATATTGTCACTATGTTCAGGAGAGATTTTCTCGTAGCTTCATGGGAAATAGTGAATTTAGTAATGACATAATTCCTTGTCCTCTTCTCTAATCCTTAATGATTTCAACTATAGTCCAAGTTGTTGGGATTTTCATTTCAAAGGAGGGGTGAATTACACATGTCATCCTTATGATATGGTCATTTGATTATTTGAGTCTTTTTACTACTAATTTGATGATTTGAGTCCTTTTGCATTGTATTTTGTTTGCAATCAAAACCTTCCATCCAATACATTGTTAGTCGCGATCTATTTTGTTTAAAATCAAGTCCTCTATATTGTTCATGTTTGTTTGGAAGTGTCGTAGATGTTGTTTTTCAAAGTGCTTTTTGCTTAGAAATGCATCAAAATAATATATTTTTTTCATTTTTTAAAACTCATTTTTGACATCAGCACATCAAAACAATACAAAAACACAAAAATAATAATATGAAGCTAAAACAAAACTCAATTTTTTTCAAAAGGGCAGTCCAACCACAATCCAAACACCCCTTAATTTTGCTTAAATCTTTAGTTTGAAATGAAGAATAGTTTTCTATAAAATGAAGATCGATTTTTAAAGGGAAAATTACCCATAACTTCCTATAGTTTGGTCGAAATTGCACTTACCTACTGACTTTTGAAAAATTATATTTTACATCATTGGTGAATGTAAAATAGATTAAACTACAGGATTTTAGGATGAAAACTGACATGCAGAGCTTTTATAAGTTACCTCTTTCAAATATGAATTTCTATCCCATTGCTTAGACTTCCATCTTATCATCATAGCTGCAAGAAATGCCTTTTCTGATTCTGTTCCAAAATTTTCCACATTCTAAGGTCGAGTGTGCCTATACATCTGTCATTTTACGTATGAGTGTAATTGTTACTATTTGATATTACGCATTTTGCTACCTATTTTAACTTTTTAATGTTTGATATTGATTGACACCTGATCCAATGCTGCATCTATCATTCTATGTATGAACGTAGTGGCTACTTTTTGATATTACGATTATTGCTACCTAGTAACTTTTTAATGGCTGATATTGATTGACTCCTGATCCAATGCTTTCGTTTCAGGTATGAACGTGGGTTTTCAGATGTGAATGATCATATCCAGGTTTAAGATTCTGCATGTTGGTTTGTTGGCCTTCATTTGAAATTTTTGTTGGATCTATCTTCAACTAGTTTCTTTAATCACGTGTTGTTTGTTTGCTAATGTACAGGAAAAACATCGACAAACCCGCAAATATTATGCAACCTATAATACTCTTTTGGAGATTAAAGAATTGATGCTAAAGGAAACTTCTTTATTGAATTCAATAAGTTCACAGGTATTTGTCAAACAACATAGAATCTGCATCATCTTGCATCATCACTGTTTCTTTTTATGAATTCAGTTCTACTAACAAATGCATTTATGATGCTCTTTGACTAATCCTCTTTTAATTTGTGTGTCTTTTTTTTTCTTGCTAATTAGTTGCAGCAGTTTGACCTGTTAAGGAACAAAGCGATGCATAACTAAAATTATTTGACTCTGACTGGAATGCTATTGTGTTGTTATATGATATCAAAGTAACAAAGACTGGTGCTTATAAGTTCCCTTAAAATGCATTTACCTCACTTCTGGATTTCAATCGAGAAAAGCCCACATTATGGTTATTTCAATGATGTTAAACTTTTGATTACTGAGATAATACGTATAATAGATGTCTTCACTTGCACGGATCTGGCCATGATCTGTTAATTTCGATGTTGCTGACTTGTTTTGCATGTTGAATTCACAGTTTCAGGATGCCATTACAACTACCAATGGTTGCACAAAACTGATTGCTTCCATGGAAGGAATTGTCAAGGGCAGCCAACAGGTAATTGAAATCTTTTCTTATATATGAACTTTAGTAAGGTGAATTGAGAGTTCATTAATTTCCTGTGAGGATAAAAGGGTCTGGATGCTTGACAGTCAGAAAAGAAGGATAAGGTCCATAAAAATTTGGTCTATTTTGATATGCCTGCCTGTTCTATTTGTTTTTCAAGAGAGAACCATCCTCAAAGTAGTTTATTGATATTACTAGCACTAGTAGTTTGGTGGAGAAATGCAGTTTTGGCCTACTTTAAGTTCTTGGATGTGTTTTCATGTTCTTTCTTCAAAATACTGCTCACTTTTTTGCATGATAACGATTTTAATTATTTGAGGGAGTAATTACTACCGCATCCATCTTGCAGAAGCTGCAAAAGGTCGAACTTGGGCTTCAAGAAGAGCAGAAGGTTTCTGATGCTCTCAAGAAGAGGTATGCTGCAGCCATTGCAGAGCAAAGGCGCTGCTATTCCCTCTTGAAGGCTTTTCAGGTAAGCACTGGTCATTAAACTATGCTAGTCATAATGGTTATACTATGCAAGAACAAATTTCACAAATACTTCACCGTGTCTATCTGATATTAATTCTTGCTGGTTTCTGATAGTCTGAGCAAAAAACATTTTTAAGACTTTTACAAGAATGCAGCTTAATGTTATTACTCCGCTATCCTTCCAAAATTTCAATGCTGTACATCATTTTCTTTTAAACTTTGGCAATGTATGAATATGCTTGGGCACCTCCGAGCCTGGATTTTTCTTGGCAAAAGAAAAGCTATTTATTGTCGATGAATTAAGTTAATCATGCGGAAATGCACTGGTTTATTTTTAAAGAACTATAGAATGGCTGTTGAGTGGTTCAGTGGTGAAAGACTTGGACTTGCAACCACAGGTCCACAAGGGCCCAAGTTCGAGTTTTGAGAATAGCTCCTTCATACAAATCACAATTCTTCCTCCTGGGGCTTCATTTAGATAGGATGTTAACTGGTAGTGATGCTTATTAGACAGCACTTTTATTTATGATATATGCTAGTTTGTCATATTTAACAAAAGGAAATAGTTACCTCTTTAACAAAAGTGGTTCACGAGTACGACCTATTTCATTTCAATTTCTTTCTGTCACTACACGTGCACGTGGAAATTGTTGCTGGACAAGAAAATAGAAATTCAGTGGGGCCTTTTTTTTTACTGTTTTATTTATTTATTTATTGTGGTAAAACAAACTCTGTTCCTACTTTGCCCAATTTACATCAATAGAGGTTTTTTTATTTCCAGGAAGAATGTGCAAAGAA
>Ga0307514_10006544_pt1 | contig 10130 bp, 9 predicted proteins | sample 16_EM_MG_FD_203088 | JGI IMG/M metagenome (GOLD analysis project Ga0307514, IMG submission 203088) | Populus trichocarpa ectomycorrhiza microbial communities from riparian zone in the Pacific Northwest, United States - 16_EM | ecosystem: Host-associated > Plants > Roots > Unclassified | place...
AGCACAGAACAAGAGGGTCGACACGTGATCATCACGGCGTTACAGTCACGTCACGCTCTTACCGTAAAATAAGGTTTTTGGGAATAAAAGTCACTAAGACCCTGGACGTAAACGCCCCGGGAATAAAGTATCGGAGAATGGGAAGGAAGGAACCTGTGAGAACATCAGGCTTTTGTTTCCGGAGATAACGGAGAGAGGGATAATCGATCTGGCCAATTATGTCGAAGTGTACGTTCTGTAGATATGACAAAACCCCTCTCCCCTCGCTTCGCCCCGGCATATTTCGTAAACGGCACAGATCATTCCCGGACCGTAAGTTCCAAACCTCATTTCTTGCACTATACAGCGGCCGTTGGAATGTAAATCACATCTTCTATAGCACAGCGTGAGATTGGTGTGAGATTTATACTTATCCTGCTTTCCCCTGGTAAGACTTTGACGGCCACTGATCGGTTCAAGTTCCGAACCGTACATAACGGCCGGAGTTGCAAACGTGGGAATCCTTCAAAACAGTAAAAATCGTTGTATGGGAGTGTGTGGGATCACTCGGAAATAGTCGAAGGGGCAATATAATGAGAATGCATTATGTATATAAATGAGTGGCGGTGGAAGCGAAGGAAGCTGGGCGCTGAGCGCTGAGCGATGGCCGAGTGGGTCCAGCCCAACAAAGTCACCTGAACGTCGATCGGGTCCACCGTCTAGGCTCTGGGACTACGACGATCTAACATGGTGTCCGATGGATGCACCTCCTGGAACGACTTTAGACTCAGAACCTCTCACCTCCCATTTCTGTGTGGAATGAGGGGGCGGGCGCGACCCCGGTTCTATTATTTTGTCGGTGGTTCATTTACAAAACTCGGGATGTGGATCAATGACGGGTGGTGAGAAAAATGGAGTGATGTGCGTGGAGAGAGGAGGTAGATAAAGGAAATCATGCTCGCAGTGGGGGGGAAATTATGGGAGAGTGTCGATATCAGAGAGTTCAGAGGAGACGTCGAAGGGAAGGTTTTGGTTGTCTGCGGAAGAATGCATCTGAAGAACCCTTGGTGACCGTGAGCGAACACGAAGAATCAGCATTCATGACAAAGCTCACCGTCATCATCCAACTCATTGAAACCGAAAGACTGTTCCTTCAAGTGTCACCGTCGATCTGCCGGAGGAGTTCCCTAACTTCCTCCACGGCATTCACAGCCCCGAGCTTCTCAAACACGTCAACAGCACACAATGCCTCAGTTTTCGCCTCTCCAAACCTACGCTTTCCATACCAAATCCCAGCATGTACCCACATCGCGCAAGCCAGAAGATACGTATCGTGGTCATTGACTGCATGTAACTTGGCTCGTTCGATGTGAGCGTGGGCGTCGCCGAACCTGCCTTGCTTGGAAAACTGCAGCGCCAGGGAGTGTTCAGTCCAAAACAGCAGGTTGTGCCAGTTTGAAAGAAGACGTGATTCCGAGGGCCATCTCGTAATGGTGAGTTGCTTTTTCTGTATCGCCATTAAAGCGGTATACATCGCCAAGGAGATGATGACAGTGGCAGAACAAAAATCGTTCGTCTCTCCCCGAGATAAGATCGATCGCGCGGAATGCGGCGGCTTCTGCGAGGTTGAGCTGTTCGTAACGCAACGACCGAGCGAGCTCGATCAAACACCGTGCTTGTTCTGCTGCGTCACCCAGCCGCTCAGAAATCTCCAATGATTCTTTCGCTCGTCGTGCCCCTTGCTCGTAGAGGCCCAATAAACCATGCACGACGGATAATTGTCTCAATGTTCGAGCGAGTTGACGGTCGTCCCCCCGCTCTCTCGAAAGTTTTTCGGTGTAGAAGAGGAGCTTTATGGATTCCATGTGATCGCCAACTCGCAGGAGTAATTCCGAGAGCTGGAGCAAGCACTCTAGCTTGGAGGGGTGATCGCCTGCGAGTGCCCCGATCCCCGGTCCCAGCATTACAACCCGTGGTTTGTACCAAACAAGATGCTTCATGAAATCGGCACAAGCATCCCATACACCGCCAGATGTCGCATCGACTACTGTGAACACATCGAGCAGATGCTCGACATTCGCGTCCTCGGACGTGATCCATCTCGCCTCTTCGAAGCCAGGCCAGCCAGGCTTGACGTCAACTGACAATCGGCTGAAGTAACGTTCCTTTATCGAACAGAGGAGTTGGGCTGAAATTGGATCCTTGGGGGAAAGGTAGTCGCGGAGCGGCGCGAGCATCGTGACGAAGCCGTCGCTTTGATATGCCAGAGAAAGAACACAAAACCCGTTGAATATGTCCTTCCTGCCGGCAATCATCGGAAATAACCAGTCGACGTTTTTCTCGTCAACTCCCTGAGGGAAGAAGGCGACGACTTCGAGAAGATCACGGGCATCGGGACCTAGTTCTTGGAACATCAAACACGAGAGGGACAGCTCAATGGCGGCTGCGAGACTGTTATGATGCTCCGTCTGCAGCACGTCCATGCGACGTTCACCCCATTCACTGGTCAACCGATCAATATCCCACTTGTTGTGATGGGCGACCGTGGCAAGTAAGGTGATCGAGAGCGGATAGGTGTCCGAAAGCTGTTCCAATATGTTTTTGACCCGATCGGATCGTCCGGAGCGCTGGTAGATGCGGTGAAAGGTGTCACATGCGGCTTCCATTGATAGCGTCGGAACGTCCAGCCACTTGCAGTCGGGGGGAACGGTAGAGATCCGGGAAGTTATGCATAGGCAAACGTTGTTCAGCCGACTGAGCTCCACCACAACCTCGTATATCTTCTTGGCGCTTGTGAGATGTGGGTCGAGTATAGATTCCGCGTTGTCGAGGACTATGAACATATCCTTAGAGAATAGTAATGGTCGCAAGGGGGTCAGGTCCTCGGGGTTTTCGATCACTGCGCCAAGAACTTTCGAGAGCTTGCGGAGGAAGTGAGGGAGTGATGGGGGGAACTTGTCGCAACGGATAAACCGACGGTCTTCGCCGAACCGCCGTTTGATGCGATCGTCGTGGAGGACAGTTAGAGCGATGGCTGTCTTGCCGATTCCACCAGGACCAACCAAAGCGATCGGGGTGAGGTGTTTTGCAAAATTTACAATCTTCTCAATCAACTCGTCACGTCCAAAGAAGATGCTCGGTGGTAGGGGTGGCAATTCTCCAGAATTGCTAGTTGTAAATGTAAAACACTGTATTTCCAAGCAGCCGAACTTCGCTGACCTGTTTTGAATCTAAGTGGTGATCAGTGATTAAGATTGTTCAGTGATGGACGGAGTACAAGTGACACCCACAGACGGAACTTTGCCACCATCCTCTCCCTGGCGATTCAGTATGCTACAAACCATAGCGTTTGTATTGGGAACGTCACGATGAACCTTAACAACGTCCTGGTTAATATCAGAGGTCTTTTCGTGCGCGTGTCTCGGCGTCGGAGGTGGTAATTCTCCAGGTGCGCTGTAGTTGAATATTAGACACCGAGTTCATCTACACTCGGGATTACTAACCTAGGGTGGGTCTAGGTAGTGCTAAGTGATTACTCGGTGATAAGCAATGCAAGAGGGACTTACCGCCGGATTTCTTGTGGCCATATCCTCCCCGCCCCCCAACGTGCGATGGATGTCGGAAACGCCGTTGTCAGTACTTGAAAGTTCGACAATCTCGAGTTCGGTCTAGGAACGGAGTTAGCAATGGTCATAAAAAGTGGCAGAACACACATTAAAGACACCAAGAATCCTGTTTAGGCCCAACCTCCAAACAGCGATCGCCTCGTTATCTTTCTTGTGGAAACGCCGGGAGATCGCACTTCGTTTGCTCCACTTAATAATGTTCCTCTGGATCTCGGCCACATTCCTGCGGTAGGAAATTCTGGGTAAATCACCCCGCGGGGGGCAGCGCTGGTTCAACTCACGCCGTCAATTCCTTAATCGCCCCGAGGACAGACTGGGTGAGTTGATCTACTCGTCTTCCGCTCACCCCCTGGTCGAGGGCTTCGCAGACTTCAGCGCAGGCCAGTCCCAGTTCGACGCAGTTCACCTTGTCAACCGCCGATTCCTGTGTACATCAGTTGGTAATCGACCAACATGGGCCTGAAGGAAACCAACTATGATTGTCGCGAGAAGACCGCTGGTAGAGCTGAATGCAGCCTTGACGGGTGGGATTGTTGAGACATCCTTCGCCGTATTGAGGATGTCGATGGCCGCGTTTAGTGAGGAGAGAGCACCTTCCCTCCCCTTCGGTGGTTGGGATTTGGTGGTCATAGTTGGGACTCGAGGTAGCAGCGAGAAGGCAGTGCAGCGTGCAGGTAGTGAGGAGGAATCCGAGCCCTAATAAAGACAAGCGTAATCGCCTTTCTCGTGCAAACAAATACACTTCGAGATACCGTACCAATCCGACCAATCCGATGGAGTGGCTGCCAACGACAAAAAAGTTAGGTCCGATGACAGCAGTGGTGGGCCAGATGGCCATGACGGCAGAAACTAGATGCAACGAGCCTCGATATTAATGTGGCATCACCAAACCGAATCCTATCCCACCGGCGGGGACATATTTTATCCAGATTCCGCCGATTCCAACTCATATCGGAGACTCGAAGGGCTCTAGAGACGAAGGTTTTGTTCATCTCGGATGTCCTTGAACTCGAAAATTTGACGACATCGAGTCGAGGCTAGCGGCCGGACTTGCGATTGATGACGATGACCAACCGGCCGATCACCAAGGATCTTGGATTACTCCCCCAGCCAGAAATGCTTTGCTTGCCACAGGTACTAACGGTGTCTCCTTGCTTGATTGTTACCTCAAGCTTAAGTCTGATTCCCCAATCACTGACCTCTCCGCCGATCCCCCACGCTGGCCGTCATACCAACTATCCGACCGTACTACTTGTGACCCTCCGCTCGCCGTCGTTCGCGGGCACAAACATTCCATGATTCGCTTTTGGCGCACCGTTGTGCCGTTCGTTGTTTGCCAAATGTTGAACCACCTTTTCACCCTGTGGATACGGCTCGTTATCAAACCGATAGGGAGAGAAGGGTTCGAAAGAAGCCCCGTTCCCGGAGCGGGTTGAACGCCTTGGATAGCCCATCTCTCTGGGCAGAGGGAAGAATCAGAGACGTGATAAAGACGGGCGAGTGGAATTGAAGGCCTCAGCAAATAGTTTGGGGACCACCGCCGAAACAGTCCGCAACTGCTCTATATGCTTTTTAGCCTCTTCAAGGGTAATGGGTTCCTGTACCAAGTTGGGGAGAGAAGCGGCGGGTGCCTTGTCCCTCAATAAACCCTTTTCCGACCAAACTTGCCCTCATGGCGCACTCGCTTCGAATCAGAGACGCGCAATAATTCATTCCTATCACCGAGGGGGAAAGAGATTAAATTGATCGCTATGTTGGATTTCCAACATATAAATACTTGCAAGCACGCCCACGGCCCAACGCAACAACTCTCTTCATCCCCCACGTCTCCACTGTCGCCTACTCTCCCATCTCTCCAATTCGATGACGGACGGACCGGTACTTGTGATCAGCGTGTTCGTGGTCGTCCTTTGGATCGGGTACATCGTCCGCTCTGCCATCCACCGGGAGTCAAATCGACTTTCGTCGTCCCTCACCACACTCGTGAAACTCAAAGAGGCGGTTTACGGTCCTCCTCCTCCTCGACCCCCGCAGGTCCCGGTCCCAGGCCAACCAGCAGCAGAAAAACAACCTGACCGCGACATGTCGCACGATCAGCTGTCGGATCAAGATCTTCTCAGGAGGTATGGGTTCTGATTAATATTTGACTTCTTTTCTCACGCCAAGACTTCTGAAGGGCAATTGAACGAATGGCGGCGGCCACACTCATGTTCAATGCAAAAAGGGTTCCGTGGTTGCATGCTGATGTCCGAGAGGCAATGGCACTCGCGTATGCGGATGCTAAGCAGGTAGGAGTAAGTTTTTCGAATTCCATGGATTGGTCACGAGGTCTGACAAATGGCAGGCTCGGAAGATTCGGCCGACTTAGACTCGACAGTGTCGTTCGCCACGACCATTTCCGTAGATGTGATATTCGTAATTAGGTGCCGATCGTGCAATACATGTAAATACAACGTTCACCATGTTACATTTGGAAGTAAATACCAGATTACTTTCCCTTCCAGCGTGCCAACGATATCGTGTTCCGCTCGACTCGCAAGCAGATCAGAAGTTGAAGCATTCGAAATTGAACACTACCTGGCGTCGTTTTCCCAGAGATTCGACCAAGGGGTGAAAGAGGTGTTTTCGACTTGGAACATCAAAATGTCAATTTTGTCTCCCCGAGACGATGATCCCGATTGTGCGCACTACAATGAAGACGGGGAAAGAAAGGAGGGACACAGTGGTGATACGCGGAGCCGCTGGTCTCTGGGGTCAGAGGATCGGCGTGACTTTCAGTTCCATGACACGAAGGAAATGTCCGTTGCCGATAGGCGTGTCAGCGCCAATGGGACTTTTGTCAGCAGGTGCGGATTTTCCATCCCTCTCCGGATATTCGTCCCAAGTAAGGGAGAACGGGGATTTATCGGATTGCAAACAAAACGAGAACGTCGTACGGCACTTGCATTACGTCGGATCTACAAGACGACGCTGGAGTATACAAACATGGCGAGGTACGCAAGAAATATGTAGAGAGGGACCTCAGTGGGCGTCATCCAAGGTTTGTCGCCCTGGGGATCAGCAGGACCCCAGACCTCGAAGGGATCCCGCGATACTGAATCTGTGAGCGTTCAAGGGGTCACCCGGTGAATGAGTTACGAAAGCAACATGAAATCCGTACAACTCACTCCTAGTTGATGGAACACCTTGTTGAGAGTTGAAATCTGTGAATCTTCTTCGCCCGGTTCAAGGTTCAGGGAGTTCGCGAGAGATACCAATCGTGTCTCGCTGGCAACCACAAGATCCTGAAAGCAGACGTTGGGATCCTCCCCATCGACGACCCAGGCCTCTTTCTCATCGAGGTATTTTGATTGTAGTAGCGAGTTTTCGGTTCTCGCATGACTACCATGTAATTGGTTAGGGCTCAATGTCAAATGCAGAGATACTGGGTTGGACTCACGAAACTATCATGATGGTTTTGAGCGCACCGTTCTTCCGTTCGTTGTTTGCCAAATGATCGTGATAACGTTTGACCACCTGTTCAACCTGTGGATATGTCTCGTTAAAAAGATGGGGAGGGAGGGGTTCGAAAGAAGTGTTTACTCACCTCGATAGCCACCCTCTCCTTTACTTTTTGTTCTGTGTATTTTCTTGCGGCGGCCCCAATAACCTCTCGGTTCTGCTCCCAGAAGTTTTTCTTCAACAGCTTGATTTGTTCGTGGAGCGGGTCGAACGCCCTCGTGAGCCCATCTCTGTGAGCCTCTGCTTGGCATTTGAGATCGTCCAACTACGGAGGGAAAAAAAGATAGTCAGGGACGTAATGAAGATGGGCTAGTGGAATGCGGACGTACGGTTTTGTGGCCTCTCTGGACGGGGGCGGTGGAAGACAAGGCAGAAACGTGTTCTCCGACGAGGGCGAACAGTTTGGCGGCGACCGCCGAAACACTCTGCAACTGTTCTATATACTTTTGAGCCTCTTCGAGGGTGATGGGTTCCTGGGTCTTCGCCCCGTTGTTCCCGGGGGGGACCTTAGTTTCGGCCTTGTGACCTCCTCGTCTTTGACTTTCGTTTGGCATAATTTTCATGAATCAAGGGGGGAGGGGAGGAGAGAGAAGCGCGAGGGAGACTGTGGCGGGTGCCTTGCTCCTAGATAAACCCTTTTTCCAAAGGTCTTTTGGGCCATACCAGCTTCCAAAAGCGAAAGATTCGATCCTTCTTACCAAACGCGCCCTCATGGCACGCACTCGCTTCGAATCGAAGACGCGCAACAATGGGCAACAGTAGGCTTTATGCATCCCCATCACCGAGGGACAAAATTTACGGCTTGTTTTGAGAATGCGATAGGCCATTATGAGAGAGAGTGGGAATGATCACATCCGCATGAACCGAGGCTCGTGCGCAGCCACCCTAAGAGCGTAACAGTTTGATTTCTTTGTTCATACCAACCTTATACCGCGCCTATCTTAACTTCTAGCATCATATACTATCATTGGGTACTTATCAAGTACCTATCTGTATCGCAAGGAGCGTCAGTTCGACGATCTTTCCCAAACGTGAGTAACTCACGAGGCCCAATCCCCCTTGCTCTGACCGCACGGAGGGAGCCGAATATAGCCCACCACCTTCGAGGGATAAGCTGTCGCGACCCGCAGCTAGAGTGGATATACACCCCTTTCAGAGCCGGAAATAGATCTCGACGGGCAAGTATGCGGTCAAAGTACTGCCAACATTCAGTGTTAAACGCCTTGACCCTGGGGTAGTTGTAGATGATGGTAACATTGTCCACCCTTGGAAGCGGAGGAAGGCCGCTAAAAGCTTCCTCCCAAAACGCTGAGTTCGTTTCGTTGGATTGCGGCCCGATCGTCAGTGATTCCAAACGCCATTTTCGCAGATGTTCCATGAACGCTTCAAGCCGACGTCAGAATCAATACAACCAACAACTCAGCGGCTTGTGCATACCTTGATAACCCCCTGATTCCGTGCACGCCATTTGGCATTGTTCCATCGGCGAATCAGAGACGGCCACTGCGACGCGCCGAGTTTTCTCCGAATTTCCTACGTCGCACACCAAGGAAGTGAGCGATTTCACATCCAGAGCAGCGTCCTCGATCAGGTTCGAAACGTCGATCAACAAGCCATTCGACGAGGAAGAGGAGAGCTGGAGATCTTTAATGCTGAGTTGATGTTTAGGGAGCCTGGCGAGTGCGTTTTCACCGGTATCTTTTTCACCGGTGACACAATCCCTGATGAAGAGGAAACCACAAAGCGGGAAAGAGCGAATGAGAGATATCATCTCTTCGTAGGAAGAAAAATGACATCCGTATAACCCGAGTTCGGTGACTGTGGAACCTAAGGCGACGATGGTATCTCTGAGGCTCTTCTTCTGGCTGTGCTCGACAAAGTGGAAGGGTATTTCCGAAAACCAAAGGCGGTTCAGAGTGCGATATTGGGCGAACGTTTTCAGGATGACGAGGTACGCGTCCCAATACGCTTCTAGTATCACTCTCTCGTTGTTGACGCCGAGGTCGAGAGAACGAACGTGTTGGAATGCTCCTTTCGTGATCAACGGGGTGCACTCCTTGAGACGGTCGGCGGCGTCGATTCTGAGATGGCGGCCGAGGAAAGAAAGGGAGACGTGACGAAAATCATGGGCTGTCTGGGAGCAAGCACGTAGGGTTGCCTTGTCGTCCACGAGGTATTGGAGGATCATCCGGATTATCTCTGGAGGAAGAACGCGCCAACGCGGTCTCATGCTAAAACCGTAAATGGACGATTTGAGTATTTTTACGCGTGAAGGCGTAAAGATTGTGCGACCCACTCTGAGACTTGAGCTTCCTTGCCTTTTTTCTTTGTTGTCCCATTCGCCATGATGGGCGAAGGCGGACAACCGATCGTTGGCGCTTAGCAACCACAGTCATCGCCAACAAAGCGGACTTTGGATCAATCCGCCCGAAACCTGCAACCGGGCGTCTGTACAAGCGGAGGCCGCTCGGCCCGGTTTAAGAGACGGGGAATCCGATGGCATCTTCCGTATAGTACCGGTCTGGATCCCACAGATACCTAGGCGGAGTCCTGATAACATTATCTAGTCCGTCATAGACTACCATTCAAAGCCAATATACAAGATGAGAGGTGGCCCTACCACTCCAATTCCTGATCGAATCTAGCCAACGTAGCGTTCGAGTCTTCCACATCCTTCTGGGCCTTCTTCCTCATGTAGAAGATCGGACAATCCTTACTCGTGCACAATACGTCCTAAGACCAGAAAGAATGTCATACATTAGCACCGGGACCTGTGTGTAATCAACGAATCGACCCGCGAAGCACCGACCTGATGGAGGGATCCCTGACAACGCTGACATTGCGTCCACAACCTCGCGAACCGCGTCTGCAGATCAGAAGCCGACTTGATTTGTTTGTGGTATAACTCTGGCAATCGTTCACGGCAGTTGTGGCAAACGGCGCCATCTGAGGTGGGCATCAATGAGCCCCTTGTTATCCTTGCCCAGCTTTCACGGCAGGTGCTCACCTGGGACACTATTCGTA
>Ga0307514_10006545_pt1 | contig 10128 bp, 7 predicted proteins | sample 16_EM_MG_FD_203088 | JGI IMG/M metagenome (GOLD analysis project Ga0307514, IMG submission 203088) | Populus trichocarpa ectomycorrhiza microbial communities from riparian zone in the Pacific Northwest, United States - 16_EM | ecosystem: Host-associated > Plants > Roots > Unclassified | place...
CAAAAAATACTAATTTAATATTTTTTCAAAATAAATATATTTTTAAAATATAGATAAAAACACAAAACCAATCATATTTAAGAAATGTCTGTGAGTAAGTTTCAATTTATTTTTTTATTAAAATTTAATTTTTTTTATTTTTAAATTGTTTAATGTATTAATATTTTTTAAATAAAAAATATTTTAAAAAACAATTCTATCACCTTCTACCCCTCTATTTTCATGAAAACACCCTCGTATGATAGTTTAACTCTAACTCTCTCCTCTCTCGAATGTAGTTAACAGAAAACACCCTCGGTTCCTCGAGTCCTCCCCAGTAACCTAGTTTACACAAACCAGAAGAAACAAATCTTTGACTCCCATTTCCCTTTCTTTTATTTTATAAACGTCGTCGTTTCATTCTCTCTTCTCAAATTAACTTCACTCTAACCCCTTTCTTCTCTTCCAAAATTCTAGGGTTTAAAGATTGAGACTTTCATCAGTTTGGATAGCTGCAGCTGTGCGTTTATGATCGCAAGTTGCTGTTTTTAATTCAATTTATAAAGGGTCTAGCTTGGTATCTACAATTCAAGTGTTTTCTTTAGGGTTTGGTCGAAGGTATTGTTTAGGGTGATATGAATAGTGCATTTAGTGAACAGATACTTGCAGATAAGCTTTCCAAGCTCAACGGCACCCAGCAGTGTATCGAGTGTATCCTTCTTTTTCTTGTATTTTTAATTAATGAATTCCGCATCTTCTTTTTAGTTTCTTTGTACAGCTAACAAATCGGAAAACTTTTGTGAATGATTTTGTACTTTATGCTGTTTCTGGACAGCCCATTATTTATATTACAAAAAAAGGACAGTACATACTACATAGAGTCTATTTTGATTTTCTAATCTATTCCAAGGTCACTGTTTGATGTACTTTGTATTGATTCTTTTTCATTTGGTATTTCTGCTTTAATGTTCATGATGAAGTTAGAGGAATGGTTCTGACATGTCTCAGTCTATCTCTGACTATTCCTGTTTCTTACCAAAATTATCGAGTAATTGTTTTGATTATGTGTTGACTTGGTATGCGTGCTCCCTTAACTTTATTGCATAGCTTTGTCTCGGTGGTGCATACATCACCGTAGCGAAGCAGAATTAGTTGTTGAGACATGGAATAAACAGTTCCACAACTCAGATATGCTCAAGAAAGTACCTCTATTGTATCTTGCAAATGACATCCTTCAGAACAGTAAGCGGAAAGGAAATGAATTCGTTGCGGAGTTTTGGAAAGTTCTTCCTGCAGCGCTAAAAAATGTAGTTGAAAAAGGTGATGATCGTGACAAGAATGTCGTCTCTAGATTGGTAAGTTTTTATTTTTGTTGGGGCAGCTGATTCAAACATTACGACACAGCACCATTTTTTCTGTATAAAAAATGTGCTCATAAAACTATTGGAATGCAAAGGGATGCTATTGTGGATGTGGAACATAGTTAATTAACGATTGAGGCTAAGAGTCCTTTCTCTATCATATATTTCTCTTTGCCAGTCTCTTGTTGAGCAATGCCTTATTTATTGCCAGTCCAGGATTTTGTCAATCCTCATTTAGTTGGATTTGTTACATGTAATAACATAGCTGATAAATAAAAGTGCATCCTATGCCCAAAAATAACATGGGTGGAAACAAAAGGTAACTGAATGTGATTATTATGTTAGTTGAGCATCGACAGATGTATAAGATGCCAACATGATGCTGTTGATGTGCTTATTGGTGTAGTTTCTCTTAAGATTACTGGACTTGTGTTCACGTGATCACCAGGTAAATATATGGGAAGAAAGGACAGTATTTGGGTCACATGCCCGGAGCCTCAGAGAGGTAATGCTTGGAGAAGATGTACCTCCACCCTTGGAGCTCAGCAAAAAACGTTCACGCACTGTGAAAAATACAAAGCGAGATTCACGATCCATTAGAACGGTTGGACCAAGGACCTTGTTTCTTTTTTTCTTCTATTTGGTTTAATGTGCTTGTATTGTTTATGTATTGTCATCCTCTTTTTTCCTGATCTTTTATCTCACTGTTGTGTCATTGCTCCGGGAACCAGAAATTTTCCATTGGAGGTGCTGCTGAAAAAATAGTATCGGCATTCAATTTGATGGTTAGTGAGCAGCCCAATGAAGAGGCAGGGATGAGGAATTGCAAGTCTGCAGTTCGTCGTGTGAGGAATATGGAGAAAGATGTTGATAGTGCCTGTAGTAATAACGGTAAGAGAAATGAACTTGAATTTCATACAGAGACAATTAAAGTGGTTTCTTGGGAATGTTCCCCAGCTTTTCAGACATTGCATGTTTCTCCTGAATGCTTTCACAGCCTGAGTTTTGACTTTCAAAATTTGTGGGCCTCTGAAGCACAATTCTTTTTGCTTAGATAAAGATCCAAAACGAAAAACATTGGCTAAGGAGCTAGAGGATAATGAGAATCTTTTGAAACGAAGTATTGAGAAACTTAAATCAGCTAAAGCAAGTAGAGCAGCGCTTGTCTCTCAGTTAAAAGAAGCTCTACAGGAACAGGTATCTGATCGACTCATCACCTTCACTTGCTATTTGAATGTCAATTATCAGCCTATGCACAGTTTGCCTTTATATGGAGTGTTTGGTCAGAGAGAATCTGTGATAAAACTGTTTTTGGCCTCTTTTCAGAGCAAAGTTGCTGGAGATTTTATAGATTTTCACCAGCAGTTGTTGAGCATGATTGAAATGCCCTTCTCTATTAGTGTTATTTTCTAGTAGAGGAGGATGTCTTGCCCTCCTTGTATTCTTCTATGGATATTTTCCATTGTTTTTGTGAATAAATGAGATACACATGTTTTTGCAATTCTGTTCACTTTAAATTTTACTCGTTTATTCATTTTTATGTTTCAGGAATCTGAACTGGAGGGAGTTCGAACTCAGATACAGGTATGGATTTTGCACTTCCCGAGCCTTGAACATTTATTCTGTTTTCACTTATTTTTTGCTGGGTTTTGATAGTCAAATGGACATATAGTAGAATGTGCATGTATGTCACTGTGTCAATCTTGATGATTTTTTTTTCCTGATTGAATATCAAGATAGTACATTTATGCAATGATTCACGTTCTAGTTAATTGTTAGCCTTTATGAATGCTAAATGCCTTTTCTGTGATCTGATTATACTTGCTTGGCTGCTGACATCTATTGAAACCAGTGGCAAGGCCACCTTATAACTAGGGGTGTCAATTGACATCCCCCAATTAGGAAACATTCTTAGAAATATGTTTGTCTTATTGCTAAAATTTATGGTTTTTTAAGTTCATGTACCAAAATGACTTTGTAGCAGAATTAAATTGTATGGGGTCATTTTAGGAGATTTGCCTACAAAATTAATTAAGTACTATTAAATGAACATTAAATTGGTGTTTTTCTATCTTTTTCAAGCATTTTACCTTGTATAGGATACACAAAATCACCACTTTCCTTTAAAATTTAGTGATAAAAAATTCATTAACATAAAAGAACCTTTTCTAATCTAAAAATTTAGTATCATCTTATTTACCAAATTCAATTATGCTTTTTTTTTTTTAAGAATATATATCATGTAGTCAGCTTAAGTTCTTGAAAAGAAGTCATAGCTTAACTACATGATATATATTCTAAAAAAAAAAGCCTAAATGAATTTGGTAAATGATTAAGGTCCACTCTTCTTTTTAGTTCTCCATTTCTTTCTGTTCTTTAAAGTATTTTCCTTCAAATAAGATTTTAAACCTTGATCTCCAAATTAATGAACTGTTAATTCAATTCTAAATAGTTTATTTTTTATAAGATATTATTTACTTTTATTCACTGTCTATTTCATATGTTATGTTTGTTTTAATTACATAGTCTGATTTTTTATACTAATATTATTTATTAGTGAATTGGTTTATTGACAACTTGATGTTTTAAGTTGATTATCTATTATAGACAAGGATCAAGGATCCTTAATTGACCCTGCTGGAAAAAAATTCGGGCATGTCATAGGTTGAAACTGTTGTCATGGTTAGTTGGTAGTCATATAATTTCTGGAAATGTAGATGTACTAGACTTAAGTTATATCATAAATACTAGCCTATAAACATGATAAGTTAGGGCGAACATTTGCCAACAACTGTTGAAGGCATTGATAATGTTTAGTTGAAAATTCATACCTTCTGTTACTAGGTATTCTAGAGTTCGAGTGAACTTACTAATGGTGGATCCTGGATATCCTTTGTACTCTAATTAATTTGGAGGAGCATATTTGTTGATATGCCACTGTATGAAATGCAAAAGATTTTGCCTGTTCTTTATACCCTTGATTGAACCAACAAACCTTTGATTTTTTGTTGTTTTAAAACCAACGCCAGTCTTCACATTCTCTTTTAACTCTTTGTTTTTTGGATGCTCAATTAGTTTACCTTTTCATATACCCACAAAGAAAAACTTTGGCCTGCACATTCTCGTAACACTGGCATATTCAATGAATTTTCACAATTTTGGATGTTTTAAAGATCAGTATGCTTTTAAGCCGATTTGAAATGTGGGGCCCTGCAGATGCAAGAGGTTTGATAAGTTGTGATCTATCTACCAAGCATTGCTACTCAGAAATCCTAATTCCAGTCATCTTCAGTAATCTAGACTCTTGTTTGTCATCGACAGGGCTATATCTTAGTGTCACGATGATTCATGGAGCAGTTGTTTTATTTATTTATTTATCTTGTCAATTTCAGGATGCACAGGCACAAGTAGAGGAAGCCAGCAAGATGCGAAGGCGGCTTAATGGTGAAGTATTAAAAGCATCTGGTACAACTACAGTACCAGTTGATTCAAATGCAAAAGCAGGACAAACACCCAAGAGGACAGCTGCAGCTATTGCTGCGGAGGTTGCAGAGAAGCTTGCAGCTTCCTCCTCTTCTCAAATGATCATGCACGCTGTTCTCTCTACATTTGCCGCTGAAGAAGCAAAGAATGCTCCAAAACCTGAAACCTCCTTACCTGTTTCAGATCCAAATGTTTTTATGCTAGCTCAGCCACTTACTGCTCCAACAACACATTCGTACCAGTCAGTTTTGTTCACCCAACCTACAATGCAGAACCAGACTCCGACCACTCAATCTCAATTTCACATTCTTCCCAACCCATCCTCTCAGCCTTATATACAGCCAGGGGGAGGGATTGCAACCCCGTATGCTTATGGTAACTTTTCTGTGTTGCCTCCAGGACCACCCCCACCCCCACCCTATAAGGTAAGTCAAACCGTGCCCTTGGCTCAACAACCATCGCAAATGCCTCAGCAGCAACCGTTACCAGTGGCACAACAGGAGGCCCCAATAAACCAGAAACAACCCAGGTCTTTAACTCAACAAACCCTGGGTGCTAATTTCAGACCTCAACCACCTGGATTGGAGTACTATGGCCACCCATCTCATTCTTAGTGAAAAATCGTACTTTTAGGTAGCCAGATGTAATTATCTTGTTTCCAACAGAATGAGTATCTTGAGTAATTTGAAATTTAGTTCATGCAAATTGTTCTCGCAAAGGCTCCTGCACACAGAAATGTGACAACAAGTACAAATGACTCGGCTGGTAAGCACAGATTCTTAATTATTGAGAAATCATGATTGATTATCCCTTGAATACTTGTCGCTTGATATGACGATGTACAGGCATGCTAAAGAGACGGATGAAAAATGTTAGAAGTTAAAACTGAGTAACAAGCATTACGCACAACTATACATACTCGTTGAAACAGAGAAGCATGGAGACAACGGAATATCGAGAACCTCGTGTACAGCCCCTTCTTCCAGCTGCAGTGCTGAACAGATATCCATGGGAAAAGCTAAACTACCTGCTCCTCTCTTTTTCGCCATCCTTTGCAAGTATAGTTGTCAGATTCAAGGCCTCGATTATAGATTAACTAGTTGGATTGACCCAGGAGATCAAACATTGATCATATATAAATATATTAACTGTCAAACTACATTGTAATTACATCCACAGTCGATCGATAATGGCCTATACGAAGAAAAAATAGGTCAATGATTCGAACCCAACATTATACGAAGAAAAAATGGGTCAATGATTCGAACCAACATGCCACTTATGCTTTTCAATATGTGTTATTGATTAAATCATTAAATATAATATTAAAATCAATTTATATTTTTAATGATGCAGTGGGTTGGTTTAAGTAGTTCGATTGTTATTTTTTTTAAATAAAATCTTGAGAGTTTGAATCTTATAAATGAAATATATCATCAATGAAAAAACTTTATCCTTTAATGGACCGACCGGACTCGATCAGATTAGTTAAAGTCTAATAAATTTTTAGGTAATACAATTTAAAATTAAAAAAAAAACTTTTATTTTTAAAGGAAGACACCAAGGATTTTTCATGTAAATCCATAGATAAAACTACTCGATCATCTTTCAAAAATGGATCCAGGAACAACATTTATCGCATAATCCCTAGAGGCCTGAGTTCCGGCCTGTATTTAACCAGGATAATTTCTTACTATTTTCCTCTCTGACCACATGATTATTATTATATCAAGAAATCATCTTATTCAAAAACTTAAATAGAGATGAGACTTTAAAAATAATTTTACACTACTTTCTAACATGATTCATATGAATAAATTACTTCAATTGTCTTGCATGTTAGTAATCCTAGTAACTCAGTTATTCACCGGTCTTTGGATGGATGTATCAGAACCCAATGCTTTGTTTTTGCAGTATTGATCAGTGGAAGAAGCCATTGAGACACGAAATGTTGTTTATAACCTACAATGGCCACCAAATGGTGGCCGAGTTCGTTGACACTCGGAAAGTGAAAATGCGTGTGGATGCTCCTCTTCATTCTCCAGCTGCGCCAGTCACTCCTAGTGCGGCTGCACCTGCTCCGTCCACCCTGCAGCCACAGCCAGCTTTATACTATAGGAAACAACTTCCACTTTCACAGCAACAGTCTATCCCACCCCATGCCGGGGAACGAGTCGATCATCCTCCACCCTCTCTCCTTCCCGAGAAACATATATGATCCACCAATTATGGAAAAGTTGACAGTTAAGTCACCCTTGTATATTGCCACTCTATACATGAGATCTTCACCTCAGACAGCTACTCGAGTCACTCTGGACGACCTCATTCGGATCCTCAACCGAATTCCTTGGCATGGTCAATATGTTTTAAATAAAGCATCGTGCTGACTCTAAAGATATAATATCTAAGTTTCATCCTAAAATCACCTTTCACAGACACATTCTTTTTCTTACAAGAACAATACATTGATGTGGTAAATCCTGATGACTTGGACACAATTTTCTCCATGGCCTTTTGCTTCTCTTAAGAATATAATTTGATTTCCCACAATAGTTAAAAAAACAAATTGTAGGGATGGGATTAGACTACTTTTATCTTCGAGGACTAACAGATAGAAATAATAACACATGCGAACTGCACGTGGGCAAGCAAGCCATTTATTAGCTAACGAAACACACAAGCCCTAGTGCTCTGTACATCTGCCGTCAAGCTTCTAGGGTTTCTTTCAGCTTCTGATTCTAAATCTCAATAAACCCTAAGCGCTGTAAGCTTTTTTACGCTCTCATAGCATCTCAATAACGCAAATTCTTCTATTTTTAACTTAATTTCCCATCAAACTCTTATTTTTTCCAGGAAAACAGCCAAACAGCATCAAAATGGTCACAGCCAAGAAAACTGTAATCCCTTTTCTTCCATTTCCTCTTAATTTCACTTGTTTCTTTGTTTAATTGAAAATTTGATTATTGATTATTGATTTTGTATTTTAATTTTTTTGTTGCTGCTGTTGTCAATTTTATAGAAGAAGACCCATGAGAGCATCAATAACAGATTGGCTTTGGTGATGAAGAGTGGAAAGTACACTCTTGGTTACAAAACTGTGCTTAAATCTCTAAGGAGCTCCAAAGGTTTTATTTATTTATTTAACATTACTAACTTTTAATTTCTATATCTGAGATCTTAATTTTGATTATTTTTTTGTTTAGATTTTAATTTGGGGTTATTTGGTGATCGATGTTTATGCAGGAAAATTGATTCTATTATCAAACAATTGCCCACCTTTGAGGAAATCCGAGATTGAGTATTATGCTATGCTCGCAAAGGTTGGAGTGCATCATTATAATGGCAGTAAGTTCTTGCTCCCTTTTTATGGGCTTTTATGTTTTTTTTTTGCGTCAACATCTATTATAGATAGAGAACGGTTTTGGTTTGGTACTAGTAGTCATGCTATAACTTTAATGCATTCATATTAGTGGATATCATGCTTGTGATTATAATGCTGTAATGAATTTTGCTTGGTTTTATCTGTGCTGAAACATCATGATTTTGTTTATCGAGATGATGCTCCTTTTTTTTTTAACTTTTTTTTTTTTAAAGATTTTGCAACCTCGAGTCCTTGACCGTGTCTAAGAATTTGAATTTGATTGAGTCGTTGCTGAACTTTCAGTCTGTGCAGTCATTATTATATCATTATGTGTAGCCCCTAGAAGTTTGAAGAATTCTTTATTAGATGCATGGAACATAAGGCGCATGAAACTTGTGACTTCAATCTGAATTTATAGACCTTTGACAAATCTATGTTGGGAAACGTACATGGTTTTGAGACATCATATAGACCAACTCTAGTCATCTTGCATCTTGTTACTGTTTGCCATTAATCTCTTGGTTTTGTTGTGCCTCGGTACAATAGCTGGTTCATACATTTAGTTATCTAGGTTTCACATGTTTTTGGGAAAAACTCATGTACTCCATGAGTACCCGACATCCATTTAATATTAACCACATGGGCAAGTTGATATAGTCACGTTGAATTTGATTTGCTTTTCATCTTCGTTTTTATATTTTGTTTTCATTTTGTTAAATCACTTAGTATCAATTTTGACATGATTGTCAATGTGTGTAAATGGCTTCATTTAAGAGGATGTTTTGCTGAATGATGAGCACCCCTGGAATATTGGAGTTTCCCCCTGGAGTTTGGAAATAATTGTCAGGCCTTGAATAATCAAATGATTTTGATTTTCTTACCGTTAGCAATAGGCAGGCTATTTTGCCATGTTTTAGTACTAGTGATTTTGAAACTGCACTCTTGTCTTTCCCTCGCCTCCTTCATGCCCCTTTTTTCCTTTTTGCAGACAATGTTGATTTGGGAACTGCTTGTGGCAAGTACTTCCGTGTATCTTGTCTGAGCATTGTTGATGCAGGTAATGCATTAAAAGATTATTATGTCTTGAACTGTATATTTTGGCATTATGTTGATGCCATTGACATTTTTCTGATTGCCACTCGTTTCTTTTGTGTTACAGGTGATTCTGATATCATCAAGACAGTCCCTGGTGATCATTAAGCAGGTCATTCTTCCAGTTCTGTTAATTTACCGCAGAGATTTTTTTTCCCCTTCCAACTTTAGAATAGTTTGGAAACTACAACAATTGTCAATCCTTCAGTTTTGGATTTTATTCCCGTCTGCTGTGCGCACTCAAGTGGCAAGTTTTGATTCAGATATTTGATACAGCAAGCTTTCTATTATGAATCACTAGTTTTCTGAAATTACCCATCCAGATATGGCTCCACTCATGCGCTCACGATTTTAGCGTAGCAGTAAAAAAATTGAAAGTGTAGTTGATTCGCGATTCTATTATATTCTTGGTTGTGAGTTCATGAGTGTTTTTTCCCTTTTGGTAGCTCTTGATTTTGACATGTGCATGGTGAGTTAGTGATTTGGTTCTACCATTGTACACTGTTTTCATGTAGCTGGCTTTATGCTAGCTTGAAAATGTATAAAATGATTTATTTTTTTAGATTTATTTTTTATTTTTAATATAAACATATAAAATCATCAAAAATACTAAAAAAAGCATCAAAACAATTTATCACAAGAGCATTTCTAAAATCATTATCAGGTGCTATCCAAGTTCATTGGATTTAATAATTTTTAATTTTATCTTTTTTAGAAAAAAGTTAAAGGATGTGATGAGAAGTAAAAACAATTGAAGACAAAAAAATTAAATAAAAAGAGGCTAGGTGCGTGCGCCTCATGTGTGGACCTTCAGCCTCTAGCCTTTTTTTTTTTTTTTTACTTTTTATAATG
>Ga0307514_10006546_pt1 | contig 10128 bp, 8 predicted proteins | sample 16_EM_MG_FD_203088 | JGI IMG/M metagenome (GOLD analysis project Ga0307514, IMG submission 203088) | Populus trichocarpa ectomycorrhiza microbial communities from riparian zone in the Pacific Northwest, United States - 16_EM | ecosystem: Host-associated > Plants > Roots > Unclassified | place...
CCTCGCGATCTTGTACAGTTTTTTTTTACCTCAACAACACTTCGGATTCATACAGTTCGAAATGAGCGAATCTCATTTGAATTTCACCCGTTCTCAACCTGCGTTTCATCTTGTTTTCAATTGACCCAGACGGGTATTGTTGAAGATGGGTTCGACTGCAATGGCCAATTATGATGTCCGTTGTACCGCTTGAGCTAATAACTACCACCCTCAAGGTATTTCGCCGAGATTTCAAAATCTATCAATGTGTCAGCAAAATGTTTGTGATTTTACTCTGGTCCCAAGGGCTTTCTTGAAGTTCGGATCACAAAGTGTCGAGAGGATTGGGATTGATAACCCCTGAACTTCATGGGCAAACTTCTTGATACATTTGAATGGCCTATGAGCGCCTTGACTCAATGCCTCAGGCCTAGTGAGAGCTCTACTTGGTTGGTCACTAGTCACTGTGACGATCGCAAGACTTACAAGGTATGTACTGTACATGCTCAAGGGTTTACTGACAGTTGTCAGGATTCTTGATGCATCAGGAATAAAGAAATGATACGAATAAGCATGTCGAATTGCTACGTATGAATGTATCAGCGCTGTTCGGTCCTCTGTGTCCTGTGGCAAGTACCCTCTCACAGACTCGGAGTCTTTCTAGTCTGACTGATCCGGCCCTTTTTTATTTGTTGATGGGGATTCTTTCCGTCTGCTCGAATCTTTGTTCCCATCCACTCTTTTCTTCGCCCGCGAGATGCCCGACACCGAATGAAAAATCTTCATGCCTGGTAGCCTATCCAAAGGGGCGACTGCCATTCCAGAATTTTCTCTTCAGTCCTGAGCTTTGATATGTCGTTCCCGAAAACAAAGACGAAAGCCTCCTTGGTGGGCCTTCACAGGAAATCTGCTGCGTCTGCGGATACGAACGCGTCAGCGTTAGCAGAAAGTACTATCAGTTTAGGACAGATTTCCCGATTTCCAGAACCCCCTTCATCCATTCCCAACTCCCCGACGAACAGTACGTTTTCTTCTTCAAAGCCTGTGGCCATTCCAGCTGCAGCTGCCCTGTCTCACACCTCCGCTCGTTCTCGAAGATTACCGCATCCACCTAAATCGTTTGTTCACCATATCGATTTGACTCATTCATTCAAGCAATCTCAGCTACCTTCTGGCAAAACCTCGTCTTCTAGAAGTACTCCGCAAACATTGACTTCACACAGCCTTCTAACTTCCTATGATTGGCACGATGGCGCATCGAGTATCGATATTGACGGTGCAGATGATCACCTGTTACCCACCTCCTTTATCACCTCTTTATTGCAAGAAACTAAACTCAAACGAGCGTCGACTTCAACGAGCATTGCTTTAAGTGGAATATCTGATACTACATTTGCACCGAACGCGAAAAACGCCCAACATGGCCATTTGTCGCCTTTCCCTTCCACTCGCTTGATGGGCGCTTTCCCGTCACAAGCATCCTATTCTCTGTCGCCCAATCTTCTCGAAGATGAAAAATCTACCAAATTAAAGGTCCAAGAAAGCCTGGCTTCAACCGGAGCTATTTTTAGGCGGCCTAGCGCTCGAGCGAGCACGATTTCCACACTAAGTGGACCATCATCCATTCCAGACACGGATACTTTCAGAAGCGGGGACAGGCTAATACAAGAGCTGCCTCCAGTATACGAGCAGGATGCTACCGATCTCAGGGAATTTAATTCCAGCACATCCAGGCATAATTTTCTATCCCAAGACCTCATGTCTTCAACACAGAGACGACCTTACAATGAATCGAGGCCAGGACTTGCTACTCGAACTTCAATGTATTCTTCCAGAAGTACTAGAACTTTCTTATCCCATGTCTCAAGACGCCTCTCTTTTCGGCGCATGTTCGGTCAAAAATTAAAGCCTTTGCCCCCTGTCCCCCTTATTCCTGACATCCCCTTTGCCGAACAGCAAGCTCATCAACAAATGGAAATGTCACAACCGCTGCCCGAGTTGATTCACCGAGCTAGCGCGCTTAGAGCGATGTTGGAGAATGGAACACGGCCTCATAGTAGCGATGGCAGTTTCCAGGTGTTGAGCCTGCGCGATACATACTATAACGACAGTGCCGGGGACCCAGGCTGCGTGGAACGAGAAGTGCGAGATCTATCGCGGAGTGGACGAAAATCATCCGAATACCCTTGGTATCAGAAATTCTGGCGGTGGTATATATCTGGTAGACGGACGCGGGACAAGATATGTCTCACTGTTTTTGGGGTTGTCATGCTTCTTGTAGTGGTTGCACTCGTCGTGAGCCAATTAGCGAGAAAGAGGAAGCGCGTACAATCCCAATGCCAAGGGGCTACCGTTGGAAGCACATGTGACATCAGTGAGTATTCTCGCACTATGCCCTACTTGCTTGAATTTATTTGCCAACAGATGCCAACTGTATTTGTACGTCCACGTTACAATGTGATGGTCTAGCGCAAAGCGTCATCAATCTTCTACCAATCGTCAATACTGCATTCAAGTCTAATTACACCGCAGCTTCTGCTTACTCCAGTTTCTGGTTGATGACAGGAGGCTCCCAAAGTAGCAACTGCGCTTCGCAGGCTATTCTTTTGGACGTCGGTACTGGTCTCGATCAATCAACCTCGACAAATCGCACACAGTGGGTTCAAAGTGCGTTGTTATGGAATGCTCTTCAATCTCAAGACTTGGCCGCCGCTTTCAAGCTGCAAAACTTTGTTCAAAGTCTTCCGTGGAAGCTGCTTGAAGGATCTGATGGCCCCGTCAAGCATGAGCAAATATCCAGCTTTTCCATAACATCGTCGGGTTATATCTTTAACTTCGCGTCGCAGACAGTTACACAGCCTCCTGCATCGTTTGTAACATTGGGACAGCCATCTAGTCTACAAATCCAGAGAGTTAGCCCAAATGCGTTGGCCGTTCTTGACAGAATGTATACATATGCGCAAGGTAATGTAGCATTGCAAAATCACTTCGATAGAACTCATTCCATATCTTTCCAGCTTCTTCAAACCAACGGCAAAATGCTCTCCAGAAATATTGGACTTCGGTGTTACTGCAACGCGCAGATACACTTGCCGTCTTCAAGTCTGCCCTCTCCGCTTCACCTGTGATGCTACCCTTCAACGCAACTTCGAGAGCAATACGCAATATTTATCCAACGTCTTCCTCGTCGCTCTTTCCGCCCCCTCTTTCCTGCTTTCCCGGTTTAGATCCCTCCACTCTCCGACAACTTGGTGTTTTCGAAACGACGATCTTTGGTTTGTCAGATTTGACCCAGCAGACTCAATTCGACCAAACCTGCTATCACGACCGTCCTATTTATGGTGTCTTAGATATTTTACAACTGCGACTTCCTTTCCGTGACGATAGGACTTGTGTTGCCCACCAAGCTGCCGTTCTTGGTCGTGATACGCGACCAAGGGCGGTAATCTCCGTTGGTGAAGGTTTTAGTGGGATTTTCAATGGAACTGGCAGCCTCACTCCTTCGCAGTTGGACCCCCGTCAATACGGGACTTTCAATTTTTTGGACCATGTTGTATTACAATACCTTACTTCCATAAGCGACATTAATGTCGCCACCGCTTTCATTAAATTCGTCCTCGACACAGTCAATATGGTGGCACCGGTTCCACCCAACCCATCGTCCCTCCTTTCCCAAGCAATGCAGACTCTGCCTGTCATCGAAGTTATAGTTTTCGGTGATGTTATGACCTCTGAGCTCTCCTCGACTGTTTCTCCGTTCACTACGGATTCTGGTCAACTGTTCTTCGGCTCAGACGATGGCTTTGCGCTCCGAAATTGGACCATCAACGTAGCTCATGCACCCGTTGTTTGGACTGAGAATTCCACTTCCACACTTGTCGTACGTGATGGGTCCTTGGGTGATAACCCTATTACTCAAACTTGGAATGCAATTTCAATGGCGTTGACCAGGCAAATTCCCAACATTGGGCTCGCTAACATAACCACAACACTTACAGGAACTCAAAGTTTCTCGCCGTAATTCGGGACGTATAATAGTCAAATCTTCGCATTTTATCTGTCTTTCCTTAAGCATCTACTATATTCCCGCTACCTTTAGGCAGTGGGTCTTAGGGACCTCGATTTGAAAAAATGGCAGACAGTTGCATTCCCGGGCCACCGCGTCATATCACGCCACCTGTCTATATCTGGATTTGTTTAATTTTGTTTGCCAAGTCCGTGCACATTGTGCGAAAAACCAGATTCCAACATATTATTGACGCCAAAGTCGAGCTCGATGACACTACCATGTTTGGATCCCATACAACATGGCTGACGCTCACGAGTGTTGAACAAAACAAGCCGTCTCATTATTGAGCTCATTTACTATCAAATTAATTCACTATTAACATTGTGTTTTGTATGCCTTTCATAATTGTGTCATCACTCTCGTTAAAAAAAAAGAAGGTTGTGTTATGTATGCGTTTCGTTTTGTCTCATACTTTCACGAGTAGCGGGCCTTGCCGTTTACCGGCCCTATTCTTATTTTTATCTTTGTAACGGTAGCCGTTGATGTATTACATTTTAAACTTGAGAATCGAGTCACATGTAACCTGTTTTTGAAAGGCATAATTCAGCTGATCGCCGACTCGCCTTTAGACTAAGATGCCCAAGGTAGCCCAACAGCCAACGGAACACAACACAAGCAATCCCCTCCTTACATCTGGTCCAAACCTCCATCCAAGGACCCTCAAAAGAAACCAGGTGCGTCCCTTTCAGTCCAAACAAAACATTGCTTAGATTAACAAATCTTCACCGTGACATAAATGAGGCTTGCCATCAAGTGAGTGAAAGATGCATGCATAACTGCGCCAATGCTGAAATGATCTGAAGTGCCGCCGAAGAAAACTGGTGAGTTTTCCAGTCTTTCAACTGATTCAGTTTACTGAGTTCAGTTAAGAAATGGTTTGTTTCAACATAGGACAGGTTGCACTCCTTCCTCTAAACTTGATTCCCAGCGACGCGAAACGCCCATGTTCGACGTGTGTTCGCTCACATACGTATGCGCTATCCCATGCTGCTGAAGGGGCATTAGTCCCCCCAAATCCAGTATGTACATTTGACGAAAGTGAGCGCGGAAACCCCGTCCAAGCCCAGGATTTAATTGAGTGACTATGATATAGTCGTGGATGAACAACCTGCTGCTTCCGAGAGTTCGAATATTAGTCCCGAGAAACTGGAGAACAGAATTAGTAGGGCGCTCTGCTCGATCTAGGACAATAACTCAATGGTGGATCTTAGCCGAGTTGGAAACGCTTTTGCGACGGAAAGAGCATGATTTTGCCAGTTTGCAAGCCAGTACTTCTCCTGAACATGAGCCAAACAATCGTTCCCTCGGTATAAGTCTATTGTATCTAAATTTGTGTACTTACTTGTCTAATTGACACTTGAAGTTGCAGGTTCAATTGGAGACTCAGATGGTGCATCATTGAGCAAATTCGGTAATCTAGCTCGTGCCAGCAGCGAAATGCCTTCGGTGGGAGAGCCAAGGATTGGTTTCGGTAGCTTCGATCTCATTCAGCACAAATGGCCTCCCTCGTTGCCCAACTCAGAACTCATGCGTCATCTGTTCGTCTTGCCATTTGTTCCATTATACTATTTCATACCTCTGAACGCAACTCGTTAGAGTGGATGTATTCTTTCTATTCCATCCTCACGCGAATTGGTTGTTTCACGCACCGACTTTCTTCTATTCTTTGTCGTTCCCTCCATCTCACCCAAAATTTCCTGCACTTCCAGTCCTCCACGCAATCTGTGCCATCGGCAGTTTATACACTGCCTCTGTGACATCACCTCCAGATCCTGATTTCTCTGAAGTATCTCCGGGTATGTATTGCCGCTTGTTCAGTCATATCTCAATTGTCAACGAGTACAGATGAGATTTTTCTGGAGCGGTATAGGTTGAAGGGAAAAAGACCAGATTCGTTTGCTGAAATCCATGCTAAACTTACAAAAGAGTTTGTTGACCATTATACTGCAATTGGGGAACAACTTTTTCAAGTTCTACAAGGTCAGCCCCCTGCAGCCTGATATACGCTACATGCCTCATTTCTATGCAGCCAATATTATTTTGACCTGGTTCTATTGGTCACATGGTAGGTGAGTATCTTCTGCGAAATCAAAAGGTCAATTTAACTTCGTTTGACAAGATGGGTGGATGTATGTCCATTGCCTTCATTCCCATTTTCGTATTGATGTACACTCTTAGAGTTTTATCTGTTCTGCCCATTCAATGCGTCTTTCAGTGCCCTTTGGTTTAAACATTTGCCCTCCGTTTCATTCGATATCGCTGTCTAATCGACCAATATCAATTTTACCCCCTGCCCAGACAATTGTGGAGGATGAGACTAGACGGAACGCATTTTGGCTAGCTTATGCCACGGAACGTCTTTATTGTTTTGATAATGGCTTGGCTTTGAGTTTAGATGATGGTGATGTCTCTCAGTTGTTGCCAGTCAGAGGAGACCAGTTCATACAAGGTGTAAGTTTTCAATAATTTCTCAGGATGGCATAGTCGATAACATTTACCAGACCCTTGTACCACCCGTGGAAAGACAATGGGCACAATCACCTGATTTGCTCCTTACTCATTCCGAGAACAACCCAGTCGACTCGTTTATCCTCTATATAAAGGGTTCGATTTTGATGTGTAAGTCATCTTGGATTTTCAATTACGCTATCCATTGACATAGCCAGCCCAGGTCAAGACATTCAATATAAGATTCAGATCAAAGCATTTCGCGGGTAGACTCTCAGTCGCAAAATCTCATGATGATAAGGTTGGAATTCCAATCAATCCCCGAGATTCCGCATCTTTCATAGAACTTGACCGTGTTGTATCGTCCTTCCGAGCGTCTTTCCCTTCGCATCTCAGAAATCCATTTGACGATGCTGTCTTAGACAGCCAACTCTATATTGTATGTCTGATGCCGCATGTGTAAGCTAAAGAACTTTTTTTCTGTTCGACTTAGACAAATTCATTTTTTGACTCCAGGGCCACCATTTTCCTTCACGAACCACACGCAGAAGTCCAAAGCACAGAATGTATCTCCGCCCTTAAAATACGATCTTCGGCCAGGGCTATTTTGGAACTGGTTTATGCCTTACAATCAACCAGTTATGACATCACGCTTCTGGATAGCTTTGGCATTGTAGGTCCAGTATTCTGAACCGGTCGTTCGATACCAACAGATTTTAGTTTGGTTGGTACACTGGTGCTCGTGTGCTCATCTGCTTTTTGAAAGCTGCCATTGGTGTTCAGAGCCTAGAGCAAGGTATAACTCTACACTCGGAAATCAAGTACATTCAGTACGTATCTGCCTTTCTCGGACGTGCAATCATTTATTTGCGCTGCAGCGAGTCGATAGCTAAGATTGGTCAGCGCATCCCTTTGGCCTGTCGATTTGCTAAGAAGCTAGAAAGTCAACTCGCCAAACGTTGTGGAACGTTTCAATTTTAGTTCTCTCACTAGATGACCATCTTGTGAAACGTAGTTCAAGTACTGGCTTGCTCATTCGCTCAAGTATTCTGGTTTCTTTTGTTTGACGACTACTTTCCATGTATGAGAGCAAGTGTGGATCAGAAATTGTCCGGTGAGGATGAACTATCGGGTCTGAGCAAGAGCAGCCTCGTGTCAATCGTTGCCTGTTGCGTTATCTTTGTTACATACCCAGGTGCTTGCAATACACTTCTGAGCATCACGAACTTGGGCATCCGCGTTCAAACATCGATCGATGGTCAGCGAAAAGTTCAAAGTAGCCATATTAGGTCCACTGGGTACAAATTCTCATGAGGCATTTCTTCGTTTCACCGTTGTCTTCATGTCGGACGCTGACGCAAAGCCCGCAGGCAGCTGCCAGTGTCTTTGGTCATCATGCGACATACATAGAACGATCGTCGATAACAGGTACTACTTCTCAGATTACGCCTCATAGATAACTAAAATATTTGTTTTTTCAGATGTTTTTAAAGCCATGTCGGGAGAGATCCATGTTGGAGTTGTTCCACATGAAAACTCAATCTTCGGGACAGTCGCAGAAACGTATGATCTCTTACGAAGTTCATCTTGCTTTATTCGTGGAGAAGTTACTCTCCAAATCGACCACAGTCTGCTAGTCAAGCAGGGAGTTCAATTACACCAAATCAGAAGGGTCTTTAGTCATGAACAGGTGCGATATAATTTGCCATTGCAGAGCATGATTTTAAGTCAAAGGCAGGCTCTAGGTCAATGTCGTAACTTCATCTCTACAAAATTGCCAGGAGCAACCGCAATGAAGGCTTCTTCCACATCATCTGCTGCAAGGGATCTGCTTAACCAGCCGCCAGATTGTGCAGCAATCTGTTCAAAATTATGTGCCAGACTCTTTGAAGGTTTAGAGGTCCTCTTTACCGGGATACAAGACATACAATGTGCGGAATATTTGTCATTGTGCGATCATTCCAATGACAATAAAGTAGCGAATTTTACAAAATTCTATATTCTTTCTTCCGAAAAAACTTTGGAGCTTCCTTCAATACCTTGCCGTAATTTTGAAATGAAGGCATTACTCCGATTGTCAGCGCCAATATCTGCTGATTGTCAAAATCTAGTCAGCTATCTTAAGGTTCTATACCTCCCTGTTGTCCGTATCAATGCTCGGCCTTCGCCTGACTCGATTCCGTTCAAAAATATGTATTTCGTGGAGACTTGTCGCAGTGATAAAGAATCGTCTGAGAGTGTAGAATTCTGGAAAGTAAGTCTGGAAAAGGCTATGCTAAGAGTGAGGACAATAGGGGGGGAAATAGACCTGGCAGGCATTTGGTAGTGGCGATTACATAAAGTTTTGTAACACGCAATACTGTAATTCAACTTTTGTCTTTACGCCCTTCTCAGTGAGTATCTTATGCGAATTCTTGTCGCATCCATAACACCAAAGCTGACCCTGAGCTCAAAACACAAGAATTTTTTGTGAAGCGCTAAGCCTTTCAAATGACGACAAATCCTCTTGCTGTACCATCAGCCCTTCAAGATGTCATTGATCCTCGTTTCCACCAAAGTAACTTCCCTGCGGAATTGTATATAAAAACGGAACTGGGTCTGAAACTTGACAAAGGTGGGTAGCTTCAGACTTTCTCGATTATGTTCTAAATTCTGCCAGATGATCAAATATGTCGACTGGCACTGACTCAAGCAGGGTGTCCTTTAGGACCACTGCACTGTCCTCTTCGTCATACCACCCCGTCTGCACTCAACTTCCAACCCCCGAGGCAGTTACCAACCCACCCGCGTGAACGAGACAGGCTTTCCACTGTCTGCAAACATTGGTTACGGGGTCTATGCAAGAAAGGTGATGCATGCGAATTCTTACATGAGTATAATTTGCGGCGAATGCCAGAATGTTGGTGGTTCGCAAAATACGGCTACTGCTCTGCTGGTGACGAATGTCTATACGCCCATCCAAAGGAAAGAAAGATAGAATGCCCAGACTATACCCGAGGATTTTGTAAATTGGGTATGTTTATGGTTTATAATCATGTCTTCTCATTTTTTAATATCCTTAGGTCCAAATTGTCCAAGGAAACACATACGCAAAGTTGCATGCCAACTGTATCTAACGGGGTTTTGTCCCCTTGGACCAGAATGTCCCAAAGGCCAGTAAGCATCTTTTCCTGTTTGTTTTAATGCATTACACTTAAAATATTGCGAGTCCGAAACCAAACCTCCCTCCGTCCACAGCATACGAACTGCCAGACCCTTCTGCAAAAGATCTAGGACCACCGCCGCCGGGTTATGGGCGCTATATGGAATATGAACGTGCAGGGGCTGGACCTGTTGCTCAGAATGGGCAGACGAATACGCTAAGTGGTTCCCAGAGGCGCAATTTGGATGAAGTCTTGTGTTTCAAGGTAAATTAATAGAGTTTCTTGATCTTAACTATATTCAACACCTTTCAGTGTGGCGAAAAGGGCCACTATGCAAATCATTGTAGAAACCGCAATGTGCCCGGAAATAGGGGAGGTACTGAACGTAGCAAAAGATTTGGAGAGTGAGATAGAGTGAGATTAATCTTCGGTCAAACTTGCCCGTTATTTACACAAAATGTAGATTGAATAGTTGAATTCTTAATCGAT
>Ga0307514_10006547_pt1 | contig 10128 bp, 11 predicted proteins | sample 16_EM_MG_FD_203088 | JGI IMG/M metagenome (GOLD analysis project Ga0307514, IMG submission 203088) | Populus trichocarpa ectomycorrhiza microbial communities from riparian zone in the Pacific Northwest, United States - 16_EM | ecosystem: Host-associated > Plants > Roots > Unclassified | place...
AGATCAAGTGCAGCCGCATTCAGGTCCATCCTCACCCATCCGAAGTCAATTTTTCCACCTTGAACCACTGACACCTCGCGGCCATGCTCGCAAGCGTTCTCACCAAGGCCATCCCGCTGAACTGGGGCAACTCCCTTCTTCCTCGAACCCGTCCCCCAAAAAATCACGACATCATGATCCCTCTGCCCAGCCTGTCCAGCCAGAGTACCCACAGCATTCGCCGGTCAACTCTTTACAACAACAGCCAGGTCTATTCGAAGAAGGAGAAAGCCCTCCCAAGTTACATCCATATTATGATCCCAATCACCGTTTCTGCTACGGCTGCACTGCATGCCCAAAGAGAAAATTTTTTACCCCCAAGGCATTTGGAAATCATGTGTCGGAAACACACATGATCGACATAGGTGGCGGTCAAGTTGAATGCCTCACTTGTTCCAAACGAATGGTGAAAAAAGTTGGTAGCTTACATTGCAAAAATGAACCGGGACACCCCGAGATGCACGACTTCACACCACCTGTTGTGCAGCCAGAGCACCCACAGCATTCGCCGGTCAACTTTTTACAACAACAGCCAGGTCCACCCGGAGAAAGCCAGTTACATCCACATGATAATCCCAATCACCCTGACTATATCGGCTACGGCTGCACTGCATGCCCAGAATTAAGATTTCCTACCCCCACCAAATTTGGACGTCATGTGTCGGAAGTGCACATGACTCGCATACGTGCCGGTCAAGGTAGCACGAAGACTATAGTCAGATGCAAGACTTGTCACAAAGAAATGGTGCAAAAAGTTGGTAGTGAACATTGCAAAAATACAATCGGACACCCCAAGATGTCCAAACATGGGGCACAACCTGTTGCGCACCATTGAAGAAGATGGATGTAGTAGTGGGTCCATGACAGGTTTTGACTTCTGCATATAAACCGTCGATTTAGTACTCAGTGGGGAGATTGTGATTTAGACAACTTGTTCTTTTACCATGTTGTCCTTTTACATGGTAAAACATTTTTAAGGTGTAAAAGTTTGCTATACAAATGGAACAATATCTACCTCCGAGTCGATGTCCGATTGCATAGCTCAGTCATCTGTTGCAACTTTGTTCAACAGGCAAAGTACTTACAAGTTATGAGTAAGTTAGGGTAAAAGCCGTCGGAGACCGCAGATGAATAAGATAGACTCAAAGTTGACTAGTACTGCAAAAATCGATACTATGTCTCATTCAAAAATCACGCCTGGGCTCATTTTTTGCTCGGACCGACCCATGTTTTTCAGGGTACATGGCGTTGATCGTTCGTCTCGCGTAGGTAGTTGCCATGCGGCACAATGACAAACCAGCTCAGTTGGCAATAGATTAGTATAAGAATGGTTCTATGTAGGGATGGATAATGAATTACTACTTACGATGCTACACGAACTATCAGATTTACTAAACTCTTCATAAACCTCGGTTAGATATTGTTTCGACATCCCACCATGGTAATGCCTGACGATTTCTTTGTTGCGGAGTCTTTGTGGGAGACGATTGTTGATGTGAATGGCTGCACTGGTGCATTCCTCGATGTTGTCGTGGAAAACGAGCGTCTTCGGTAGCTGGAGGTCGACAGGAAAATGTTCAGGGACGAGAAAATCGATATTTCGGTAATCTGAGGGATCGCCAATGATCGGGTGTGTAGCATAAACAGTGTTTGGCCTATTCGATGACAATTTAATGTGGCAAAGTTCACCTTCGTTAAAGAGTAGGTGTTTTATGAGTGTTCTCTTGATATGTTCAGGCTGAGTGCCCGAGAGCGCCTGAAAAACAACATTTTTGCCGAGTTTAACACGTAATTCCCCGAGCTTTCCCCAAGCCGGACGAAAAGCAGGCAAGCCATAGAGATCGCTTCCAGCAGTGTAAATAAAGTGAGCCTCGTCCACACAGACACGAACGATCCGCTTTCGAAATAGTCGATTTCGATCGACAAGCCGCGTAAGACGAGGTAAGTGGCCAGCCATCATAGACAGTTGTTCTGGCTGAACAATAAGCGCAGAACTTGCCTTCGCAGATGTCCTGGCACATAGATACTGTAGCATTTCGTTCAATTCGTCAGTCACACGTCACAAAGCAAGTTGACATGACGAAGTTTGATCCTCCTGGTGTCCCACCGAGTGTTGGCGGTCACATCTATGGCCAGAGGCGCCTTTCTGACAAATTTCAATTTATGTCCGTCACAATTCTGATGATGACGAAATTTGGTTTAACTGGTCCCACGTCACACCCCCTGACGAATTGAACGAAATGCTACAGTAGTTAAAATATAGGCCAGTAGCTTTGCTAGCTATCTAACCTTCCAGAGTTCAGGATCGTTTGGTGTATCCTGGTTGATAGCAACAGTTTTTATTCCATACCGTTCGAACTCGAGTACCTGAACAGCCTGAAGACGCTTGAGGGGTGACATCTGTTAGAATAATCAAACCACGCCGGTTTGAGCCTATCCACGGTTATCTTAATAAGTACTCGCTACGGTTACCTATAGTATATTGAGATCATTAGTTCTAGCTTACCTTCCTCATCCGGACTCTACCCTGTGTATATAAACAACGCGGTATCATATGAGAATATCATCTACTTATTTCTACAACTTGAACATCAGGAAACCTGCGCAATCCTGAAAGTCACTTAAACTGACTTACATACATATATAATGTAGATTAACAAGTTTCAAGCTGTAGAGATTGCGAATCCCGTGTCTGGTTCTTCTCTATTCCTCTGCCATTCCGAGCGCAAAAATTCGGCCAAATAGCTGTGTTCTCACTCAAAGGCAAAAAATATGGCCAATTCGGCCGTTTTTTAATGTGTGGGATCTTATCTACACTCTCTACCACTCTGAGCATAAAAAAAACATCCGAATTGGCGGTGTTTTCTGTATTTTACCTTTCGTCTTTTCTCCTCCCCCTCTTCCCCCTCCTCTCTTTGAAAAATACGGCGGGTTTTTTTGGGTTGTTCTCTTCTATCTCTCACTCCTACCCAAACATGAAAAACGCGGCCGAATTGGCCGCATTATCCATGTCTGTATTCTTCTCTATTGGGAAACGCGCTAGGACCCAGAAACTCAAACAGGGGTTGTTCTTTTTCGTCTGACTCCCATAGTTGCTCTAGCTGTTCAGAAGACCATTCGTTCAGAGCGTGATCGCCCCAACCACCGGCCCCACTACCCCAGCCTGAGCTCGCACTCCTCCAGCCACCTTGAGCATCAGCAGCGTCTAAATTTTCGGCGTCGGTTTTTTGCTTCTTCACCTGAGGCTCCTCCGATCATTTCACAACCACAACTGTGTTTGGAAAATCGTCACCCGCATTTGCAAATGAATATCCGAAACAGCCGTTACACCCAATGCCGAACTTATCAGGAACGAGTTTCATAAATGACGCGCTATTTGGAAGTTCGATAAGTGCAAATTCGATTGTATCCAAAGAGCGACGTAGACGACGGTCGCAGTCGGACTCCGGGAAAAACCTTGCTCCTTGAAAGAAATTTAATAAAAAATTGGAGAAGACGAGGGATATGTATTCATTTCGTGGAGTGCCTTCTCCCTTACGAGTCATGTCATGGGGCGTCTCCGGTACCCTCTCTTGCTAACGATCGTCACGGATTGCATTCTCGGGTACTAAACCGACAACGGATGTCGTTTAGGATTCCTCGGTCTCTAAGATGCCCTACATTTAAAGTAAATCTGTCTCGAGTCTTTCATTTTCTGTCCCGTGGCGTGTTTCCACGGTGCACAGCGGCAATTATATCCGGGCTGTGTCTCGCCGAGGTGTCGTTCGTTTCCTCTTTGTTCGACCGTATGTTCAATAGGGAATTATGAGCAATCGGTCATACTCGTTTTTGGACCGTCTCTGATTAACTGAAGAGCTTGACGCAAAAAATCCTGTGTAGAACTTGTATATTGCCACAAGAGATAGAACGATTGTAGAACGGTCTATAGAGTGCACAGAAGTAGCAGAACGGATGGGCACGAGACTGCGGGCGCCTATTTTTCGGAAACGAGGCTTTGAGGTGTGCCTTGGCCATTAGTTTGAGCAGCCCGCATCAGAGTCTGCCAGGGAATCCTCAGAGTCGGAGATGTGTTGATGGGCACCCGGATACTCGCAATCTCGACGGCTGCCCAAGTTCTTGTGAACATGGGTGCGACGCTTTCGGAGCCCGTTTAACACGATTTTCAATGCTTGAAGCATGAGGTTAATTGTGGGAATGAAGAGGAGGACTTCCTGGGGTCGGGTTGATGCAGAGTGCATCCCAAAGAGAGAGGGTCAACCTTTCCCATATATGAGACAACGACTTAAAAAAGAGAAGCGCCGACACTCGTTAAAAGGAATTGAAAGCGCACGCCGGTAATTATTCTTGAATCTGAGCCAGGCGCGTTCATGGTGGTGGAAGGAAGCGTGTGACAAATTGACACACGGCGAGCGCTATGTCACCATGTCCACGCTTGACTTTGTTCCACGTTCAATTAAACGCAGAAGAGTTGAAGACTCCTCAGCAACCAAAGCTCAGAACCCGCCTATCACCTCCATTCAGAGTCTTCCTGAGGTCGATGTAGACGCAGGCACCGACTCCCTTCCACGGTCAATCATTGGTGATTCATTCAAGCGTCAGAAGAAGCAACATCAGGATGTGGAACCTTCTATAGACCAAGCAATTTTGGTTTGGTTGGCTATTTCTGATTACTCGCTTTGGCTAGATGCAAAACTTCGGTGTATGGTCAATTTTGGGAGCACCGATGGAGGTCATAGCGACGAGGTGGACGATGCTGAAGGTACATCTACGACGGTCTTAGATGAGACGGAAACACACAGCGAATCCAACGATCGAGGATGTACGTCTCTCCCCTAGTTTTCCTATTTCACTTTTGATTTTTACTCGACTAGATGTACCATTAGACTATCTTTTCAATGATTCCAATGCTTTCCGTCTTGTATCCCTTATTCAACCATACTGTGATCTGAAAGAAACCGTGTATGTGAACGCACTGCGGAAATTTGCTGCAGGAGACATCGATGTGCGGTATATCGTCGATCCAGAATCTTCATCCACACGTTCATCAATACACCACAGGCGCAGAAGGATTCCACAATCAGGCCATGAAGTTCGAAGGAATGACTTTGCTTCCTTGAAAGATTCTGCATTCTCTAGGTTCAGTAAAGCAAATTGGGATGAATTAACTGTGTACATGGTATGTCCATGATATTTGTCACATAATAACCTCACCATTCATTTTCTTTGATTACAGGAAAATATACCAGCACAATTTCGCAAGGTCCCCGCAATAGCGAGATTAACAACAGCACTTCTACCTCATTCATCCAAGGGTTCGAGCTTCAGAAGAGTGCAAAACGTCACATTCCCCTTGCATCATCGGGATCAACCAGGTTCTATTCCAGTATGCAAAGGCTTTGCTCTTGTCACTCTCTCAACCAAAGACGATGTGCAGGCTTTAATGGACGCTTGGCCTTGGGAGAGAACTGGAAGAACACATGGCCCGTCAAATGATGATACCGTTATGGATGAGAAGGCGCGAACAAGTACCACTCAGAGTCAGGAAATGAAGTCTGCGATCAATTTCGGCTTGAGGGTCTGTTCAAAGGCTCGATGGGAGGGGTTAAAGGCAGAGTATCTACTCTATCGCCAACGACTGGTGGAGGAGATAAACCGGTACCAGGATGGGGAAGATACGTGTTGTAATTCAAAAGGCAAGACGATCGTGGATGCGCAGCATTCTAATATCTCAGATACGGCGAGCGTTGCTGTGGCTGGCTCTAAATCGGAAATGATTGTAGCTCAGGAGGACAGCCGACTAGGACTTCATGCAGATTCTCGATATCCGTCTGGATGCCTTGTTTTTGTACGTCATGTGCACCCTGGAACGAACAAGACGACACTCCGCTCTCTCTTCAAGCGCGCATGGAAGGGAGAAGGAACGAGCGAAGATTGTGTAGATTACATTGACTACTCAAAAAACATGGATTCGGTAATAAAAAGTCTCTTCACCCTTTTCTCTCCACGTCACTCACTTTTTCCACAGTGTTATATCCGTTTCAGCACGCCAGCGAGCGCAGAATATTTTGTGGACTACTTCTCAAGTCACTATATCATCCAATCCCATGGTCTGGACGACTTGGGTTCAGAGGTCGTATTACAAGAAGTGGATAGCGCTTCAACTTCAAAACCTATTCTTCCGGAAACAGTCCTCGGAAAGAGAGAGGAGATCTATTGGGAAAAGGTTCCGGAGAAAACGAGGAAGCAGGCTGTAGCGAAGACCTTGAAAGTGATTTATGGAGATGACAATGTAGATGGTGACCTCGCGTCGGAGATCAAGGACAAAGAGGGTAGCGGTCAAAAGAAGAGAAGGAAAAAAGGGAAGGGCTCTGATTAGATATATGGAAGAGCTGGCTTCGACGGCTAGCGCTGACCTCCAATGTCCGCTGTAGTGTAAATTCTGAAATCTTCCTTAAAATGTCAATGTTTGTCCCAAACGGAAGATCGTATGATTGCTTGAAAATGATCGATCATGGTGGTTAATGGAGCTATTTTCATTGGACGAACATAGACTAGGACAAGAACATCAAAACCTAGACTCGTACAAGCATGTGCATGGTCAAGACATAAGCGCTACAACTATCAATTTTACAAACGCCTCAAAGACGGGAAACCAAAGGGAGGTGAAACTTGTGGTCTACAGAGAAAATAGAAATAAGTAAGTGGGTACACTACAAGAACTAGGATAGATACGAGATAGCGGAATTATCAAGCCTCGTTCATCAGTCGTTGCCGAACAGCAGCCAAAGCCTTCCCGAGATGGTTTAGTCCATTTCCGTCCTCCCCCGATCCCCAGAAGGCATCCTCCGGGTCCACATAAATCAACCGAGCAGCACCTGTTGAGAGAAGCAACGAACGCAGATTCGCATGCTGTCTGAACTTTTGATACAGTACATCTTTCATCTGTTATAAAGAACTGCAATCAGCCCGCGTGATTTGAAAAACGGGGCAAACAAAATCTTACCTTCTCCAGGAACACACTTCCCCAATCTGGTCGTGCAAATTCATGGGAAGACGCTGACAGTGGGTATACTTCTTCAGCCCGCTCAAAGGTTCTAATCTTCTCGGCTATATCTGGTCGAACATCGATAAATTTAAGGGCCTCATGAAGGTGAAGCGCTGTCGGGTAAGCCCTGCCCTCCCATATCACCCGATGAGGTGAATGGTTCATGAACACCGAGTACTTTCCTGATTGGTCAAATCGAATGGCTGGCGGGCTGCTTGGAATGGGGGGAACAGGTGCAGGATCTGAAAGCGTCGAGTTCGCAGCAGGAGCAAAAGCAGTCGTGTTTGTGGGTGGTAGACCGGCTGCAGCGGATGATGTGCCCTGGTTTTGCGACGGGGCGTCTTTGTTCATAAACACGGGTATAAACCGTACTTGTGGTTGTTCTGGCGCCTTCTGCTTGCCCTTCCGACTAAATGCCCGGAGAATACCGTCCTTTATCGACTTCTTGCGTTGCATTGGTGGACCAGCGGGTATTGTCATGGGCAGGGTCGCATTTTGAGTTGGGTAGGTTGCAGTGAGCAACGCTGTGGTTTGGGGAAGTGTTAGTAGGGATTTGTAAGGTGTCATCTCATAGAGGTCTCGTGGTGGAGGTGGTAGTGGGTTGCTCAATGGGGCCCGAGGCCGCCGTCCCGACGGTCCAAACGCAGCACGGCTGGCTGGCTCCAGAGGATCAATGGCATGCGCTAGGTCAGCGACGATGGGTGGAGGAGTTGTATAACGTCTCGTTGAACGTCTAGAGGAAGAACGATTTGCAGCTGTGTTGGCGCTTCGAGGCGGGTCGTCGTCGTTGTCGTCCGCGTACAAGTCATCATCCCCTAATGGAGGAATGAATGGCGTTGCTGTTCTACGAGGGCCGCTGTGTGCGCTATGCGCTGCGTGCACAAGATGAGTAAGAAAGAAAAGACAAAACGAGAAGGTAAAATAGAACACCAACGTTGCATGGGAGGGATGAAGGGAACATTGGCTCGCGAATGAGAATCTGGCCGCACTCGTTGTGGTGCTGTTACCATAGGCAATTAGGGCGACATTGACAACAACAAAAAGTTGTGTACTCACGTTCTGCTTGCGGCATACCAGCTGCTCCGGCGAATCCTCCTACAAACCTGTCTGAGTTCCTTTGTCTCGACCTGCTGCCCCTGCTTGACCTCTTGAAATGTCTATCTTGCGGTAGAAAATTCAATAAGGGAGGAGGCAAGTATGCGCCCTGTCCAAAATGTGTAGCCGGTGGTATGAAACCTTGGTTAGGATACATCGGTTGTCCGTAAGGCGCATATGGGGGTGCAAAACCAGGTTGTGCACCAGCGTACGGCATTGAATATGGATGACCTCCATAGGGATATTGGGGGTTTCTATTGTTATTGTTTCCAAATCGTGATTGTCCAGAGCCCATGTCTGGCCCAGTGTATGGTACGATCAAACCAGAGATGTGGAGTCGGTGACTGAGAAAATGGCCAACGTGTATTGCAGAAGACGTAAAGAAACTGTGCCACATGTTAAGAAGCAGATCGATGATCAAAAATGTGTCTGACTCACTGTTGTGTATGATGATAATGAAAAAAATCTAGTCGAGGGTATCGCAGCTCGGAAAGAAAGAGAATGTACAAATTTTACGAAAATGCTCAAGTCGAACGCATTGCCAAATCGGGAAGTTTTGAGAATGCCGCACACACGTTGTCCGTTTTGTTTGGCCTCCTTCGACATTGAACAAACAATGGAGCAATTCTTTTTTGCATTAGATTCTCTGTTATCTTTTTTTATCTGACAGAAAGCAAGACTACTTGACCACATTCCGAATTTTTGTTGAAAGAACAAATTTTTGCATCCACTGGCAGTCTCTGTTGAATCTTCTCTGCCGCACGAGCAACGCTGTGGGCACATAGTATGCAGTAAACAGCATTGGATATTCCGGCTTACTGGTCAATGTCATGGATCAGTTCAAGAGTCCTTGTGCATTGTATCACGAGTTCAAGCAAACCGATATTGACTTTACTTTTGCTCAGGATGGCTCATCAATAGGAAACATCCACACCGACGTCTAGTCCTTTTCTGATCCCGCAATTATAAATTCCGGAACCTTAGCACAGTTCATCCGATGAGGGACGGTAATATTGAAGTCGTGCCGCGCTGCATTGAAATTCCTTTGAGGTAGTTCAGGAGTGCAAAATATGAGGTAGATCATATCGATTGTTGGAAAATTATGGAGGCCCAAGGACGGGGTTAATTACTAAATGCCATCGATCTCGATCAACGCTGACAAGCCGCTAAGCATGTGCAGAAGGCATGGTAACCTGTAAGCCTACTGGAACCAAAATGCGACCAGGCCCTCAATACCCTCCTTGACGATTTCGTTGATTCGTTGAGCACTTGCACAAAAACGGTTGTGATAATTCCTTTTCATATTGGAAAAGATCAGTTATATGATAGAACTTGAAAGATATAATGTATTAAGCTCCGACAAAACCTGAATCGTATCATATATCTCGCGATGGATCGTCCATCTTGTGACGGGTCGAAAAAGATCTTGAGGTTATCCATAGAAAAAGATCATAGTTTCTATGCCTGCAAGGCTGAAGATTGTAAATAAGCCTTCAGTTTTTCCAGAGCTTTTCCCCTATGTGAAATCTCGTTCTTCACATCTGAAGGCATCTCCGCGTATCTACATGCCCATAGTCGGTACGGCAGTTCAGGTTGGTTGAAAGCGACTCGAAACGCACGTCATGTCAAAGCCCAACGGTTCAAATATAGGATCCCATCCAAACACTTTCGATCCACGCGGAGGTACGATCGTACCCTCCGTTCTTCCTTCAAAAATAATAGGTTCCATACCTTTTGAAACAAAAAGAAAACAGATTCAGTATTCAAGCACCAGCGTCTTCGTTTAATCAAAACCACAAAAAAAAAAAGCGCACACACTCACCCGGCCCCGAAGAATACGCAAACGTACAAACTGCTTCCGCCTTCTTAGTATCAAAGCCGACCAATAGCTTGTTCAAGCCGTCGTGCCCGATGGAGGACATGAACGACTTGATGTAAGGTCCTGGGAG
>Ga0307514_10006548_pt1 | contig 10128 bp, 20 predicted proteins | sample 16_EM_MG_FD_203088 | JGI IMG/M metagenome (GOLD analysis project Ga0307514, IMG submission 203088) | Populus trichocarpa ectomycorrhiza microbial communities from riparian zone in the Pacific Northwest, United States - 16_EM | ecosystem: Host-associated > Plants > Roots > Unclassified | place...
CCGGCAGCGCCCTGGGTCTCGCCCTCAACGGGGCGCAGGCACTCCTGCACGTTGCCGAAGTCGACGAACGGGGCAGGGATGAAGGAGCCGAGACGGAACAGCGCGACGATGCCGAGCGTGAAACCGATCTTGCGACGCAGGTCGGGCGTACGGAAAATCCGCGCGACAGCTCTGAACACGAGTCCTCCAGTTATCTCAATGCGGTGCAGAAGTGGGGCTCCGAAGAACCCCACTTCTCAAAACAAGCGGCCACCACGGGCGGCCACCGTCTGAATTACTTGACCGAACCGCCAGCTGCGACGATCTTCTGCTCAGCAGAGCCGGAGACCTTGTCAACCGCAACGTTCAGCTTAACCGCAATGTCACCATCGCCGAGAACCTTGACCTTCTCGTTCTTGCGAACGGCGCCCTTGGCGACAAGGTCGGCCACCGTGACGTCTCCACCCTTGGGGTAGAGGTCGGCGAGCTTCTCGAGGTTGACGACCTGGTACTCGACGCGGAACGGGTTCTTGAACCCGCGCAGCTTCGGGGAGCGCATGACGAAGTTGACGCCACCACCCTCGAAGCCAACACGCATCTGGTAGCGCGACTTGGTTCCCTTGGTGCCGCGACCAGCGGTCTTACCCTTGGATCCCTCACCACGACCGACGCGGGTCTTGTCCTTCTTCGCACCGGCAGCCGGGCGGAGGTGGTGCACCTTGAGCACCTGGGGACGCGAGGCCACGTCAGCGGCCGGCTTCTTCTTGGCGGGCGCCTTGGCAGCGGCGGCCTTGGTGGCCGGAGCCTTCTCAGCAGCAGCAGCCTTCGCCGCAGGAGCCTTCTCGGCCGGAGCCTTGTCAGCAGCCTTGGCGGCGGGAGCCTTCTCCGCTGCGGCCTTGGCCGGAGCCTTGGCAGCAGGAGCCTTCTCGGCGGTCGTCTTCGCAGCGGCAGCCTTGGCCGGAGCCTTCTCTGCAGCGGGCTTGGCAGCCGCGGCCTTGGCCGGAGCCTTGGCAGCGGACGTCTTAGCAGCGGCGGCCGGAGCCTTAGCAGCGGTCTCCTTCTTGGGAGCTGCAGCCTTGGCGGCTGGAGCCTTCTTCTCTTCAGCCATTAGTCAATCTCCTCGACCTTGACAAGGTGAGCAACCGTACGCACGTAGCCACGGTTCTGCGGGGTGTCCTCACGGACAACCGAGTCGCCGATGCGGTGCAGCCCGAGCGAACGCAGCGTGTCGCGCTGGTTCTGCTTCTCACTGATTTTGGACTTGATCTGGGTTACCTTCAGGCGCGCGGCCATCAGACACCTGCCTTAGTTTCAGCCTCGACCCGCAGAAGGCGGGCGGGGACGACGTGCTCGACCGGGAGGCCGCGGCGCGCAGCAACTGCGCGGGGCTCCTCGAGCTGCTTGAGGGCAGCAACGGTCGCGTGCACGATGTTGATCGTGTTCGACGAGCCGAGCGACTTGCTCAGGACGTCATGGATGCCAGCGCACTCGAGTACGGCGCGCACCGGTCCACCGGCGATAACACCGGTACCGGCCGAGGCGGGACGCAGCAGGACGACGCCCGCAGCAGCCTCACCCTGGACGGGGTGCGGGATGGTGACTCCGACGCGGGGAACGCGGAAGAAGTTCTTCTTCGCCTCCTCGACGCCCTTGGAGATGGCGGTGGGAACCTCGCGTGCCTTGCCGTAACCGACGCCGACGAGTCCGTTGCCGTCACCGACGATGACGAGGGCGGTGAAGCTGAAGCGACGACCACCCTTGACGACCTTCGACACGCGGTTGATCGTGACGACGCGCTCGAGGAACTGGCTCTTCTCGGCGTCACGGCTGTTGCCGCGGTCGCGGTTCGGGTTGCGCTCGCGTCCGCCACGGCGAGCCTCGCGAGGCTCGTTCGTGAGGTCAGCGGCGGCCGGGGTCTCGACGACCTCGGTCGTTGCAGCCTCGGTAGTGGCCTCTACGGTCACGTCCTGCTCCTTGTTAGTAGTTGCGTCGCTCACAGGCTCAGACCTCCCTCGCGGGCGCCGTCGGCGATGGCCGCGACACGTCCTGCGTACTTGCTGCCGCCGCGGTCGAAGACAACTGCCTCGACGCCGGCCTTCTTGGCGCGCTCGGCGACGAGCTCGCCAACCTTGCGTGCCTTGGCGGTCTTGTCACCGTCGAACGTGCGGAGGTCCGCCTCGAACGTGGATGCCGAAGCGACCGTGTGGCCCTTGGCGTCATCGACGACCTGCACGAACACGTGACGGGCCGAACGGGTGACGACAAGGCGCGGACGCGCCTCGGTGCCAACGATCTTCTTACGGAGACGGGTGTGGCGGCGAGCCTTGGCTGCCGACTTGCTCTTGCCTCTAGTTCCGAGACCCATGATTACTTACCTGACTTTCCGGCCTTGCGGCGGACTACCTCGCCTGCGTAACGCACGCCCTTGCCCTTATAGGGCTCCGGCTTGCGCAACTTACGAATGTTGGCCGCGACCTCGCCGACAGCCTGCTTGTCGATGCCGATGACGGTCACCTTGTTGTTGCCCTCGACCGCGAAGCTGATGCCCTTGGGCGGGTCAACCGTGATCGAGTGCGAGTAGCCGAGTGCGAACTCAAGCGAGTCGCCCTTGGCCGCAACGCGGTAACCGGTTCCGACGACCTCGAGGCCCTTGGTGTAGCCCTCGGTCACGCCGATGATCTGGTTGGCGATGAGGGTACGGGTGAGGCCGTGCAGCGAGCGCGATGCGCGCTCGTCGTCGGGGCGGGTGACCAGCAGCTGGCCATCCTCGAGTGCGACCTCGATGGGGCTGGCGACGACGAGCGAGAGCTCGCCCTTCGGGCCCTTGACACTGATGGCCGAGCCATCAATCTTCACGTCGACGCCGGCGGGCACGTCGATGGGGAGTCTTCCAATACGAGACATGACGGATTACCACACGTAGGCGAGGACTTCCCCACCCACGCCCTTCTTCGTCGCCTGGCGGTCGGTGAGCAGACCGGAGGAGGTGGACAGGATGGCGACGCCAAGACCGCCGAGCACGTGCGGGATCTCCGTGGACTTCGCGTACACGCGGAGGCCGGGCTTGGAGACGCGCTTGATGCCAACGATGGAGCGCTCGCGGTTGGGGCCGTACTTGAGGTCGATCGACAGCGTCTGGCCGACGCGGGCGTCCTCGACCTTCCAGTCCGCGATGAATCCCTCGGACTTGAGGATCTCGGCGATGTGCGACTTGAGCTTGGAGCTCGGCATCGACACCGTCTCGTGGTACGCCGAGTTGGCGTTCCGCAGTCTGGTCAGCAGGTCTGCGACCGGATCTGTCATTGTCATGATGTTTTTTCCTAATCTCGGCCGGTTTCGACCTCCCCCAGCTCCTCAAGAGCACAGATGGAAGGTCGACCTTGTCGATCGTGCGCCGAAAGGCCGGCGCGGGTGGGTTCTACTGCTGGTTCTCGTCGGACTTGAACGGGAAGCCGAGCGCCTTGAGCAGCGCGCGACCCTCGTCGTCGGTCTTGGCGGTCGTGACGACGGTGATGTCGAAACCACGAACGCGGTCGATCTTGTCCTGGTCGATCTCGTGGAACATGGACTGCTCCGTGAGGCCGAAGGTGTAGTTGCCGTGGCCGTCGAACTGCTTGGGGCTCAGGCCACGGAAGTCACGGATACGCGGAAGCGCGAGCGTGACGAGGCGGTCGAGAAACTCCCAGGCGCGGTCGCCGCGAAGCGTCACGTGAGCGCCGATCGCCTGTCCCTCGCGCAGCTTGAACTGAGCGATCGACTTGCGGGCGAGCGTCACCTGCGGCTTCTGGCCGGTGATGGCGATGAGGTCCTTGACGGCACCGTCGATGATCTTGCTGTCACGAGCCGCCTCACCGACACCGGTGTTGACGACGACCTTGACGAGACCAGGGATCTGGTGGACGTTGGTGAAACCGAAGTCCTTCTTCAGCTGGTCCGCAATCTCGGTGCGGTACTTCTGCTTGAGGCGGGGCTGGTTTGTGCCAACCACCGCGGCAGTCTTGGTTGCCATTAGAGGTCCTTACCTGACTTCTTTGCGTAGCGGACGCGAACGGTGCGCTTGACACCGTTCTTCTCCACGGTCTCTGAGCGGAAGCCGACGCGGGTCGGCTTCTTGGTCTCGGGGTCGACGAGGGCCACGTTGGACACGTGAATCGGCGCCTCGTGAGTCTCGATGCCACCGGTCTTGGTGCCGCGCTGGGTCTGGCCGACGCGAACGTGCTTGGTGACGAAGTTGACACCCTCCACGATCACGCGGTTCTTCTCTGCGAGGACCTCGATGACACGACCCTGCTTGCCACGGCTTCCGCCGCGCTCCTGGGTCGGTCCGCTGATGACCTGAACCAGGTCACCCTTCTTGATGTTCGCCATGACTAAATAACCTCCGGGGCGAGCGAGATGATCTTCATGAACTTCTTGTCACGAAGCTCGCGGCCAACCGGTCCGAAGATGCGGGTGCCGCGGGGGTCGCCATCAGCCTTGAGAATCACCGCAGCGTTCTCGTCGAACTTGATGTACGAGCCGTCGGGACGACGGGTCTGCTTGCGAACCCGAACGACGACAGCCTTGACGACGTCGCCCTTCTTGACATTGCCGCCGGGGATCGCGTCCTTGACGGTCGCGACGATGATGTCACCGAGGCCGGCGTAGCGACGGCCGGAGCCACCGAGAACGCGGATGGTGAGGAGCTCCTTGGCGCCGGTGTTATCGGCGACCTTGAGGCGTGATTCCTGCTGAAGCATTTACTTGGCCTTCTCTAGGATTTCGACCAGGCGCCAGCGCTTCGTGGCGCTGAGCGGACGGGTCTCGCTGATGAGGACGAGGTCGCCGACACCGGCCGAGTTGGCCTCGTCGTGAACCTTGACCTTCGAGGTGCGGCGGATGACCTTGCCGTAGAGGGGGTGCTTAACGCGGTCCTCAACCTCGACGACGATGGTCTTGTCCATCTTGTCGCTCGTGACGTAGCCGCGGCGTGACTTGCGGTAGCCGCGGGTCTCTTCCTCGGTGGCGGGAGTAGCCTTCTCGGCAGTCTTTGACGTTGCCATGATTAGGCCTCCTTCGTGGTCTCGGTGTCGGCGTCGGCTGCACCAGCAGCGTCGGCCTTCTTGGTGGATGCCTTCTTCGCGGGCTTCTCGGCGACGACGGCGACGGGCGTGGCACGAATGCCCAGCTCGCGCTCGCGCAGCACCGTGTAGATGCGCGCGATGTCGCGCTTGACGGCGCGAAGTCGGCCGTGGCTCTCGAGCTGGCCGGTGGCCGACTGGAAGCGCAGGTTGAACAGCTCTTCCTTGGCCTTCTTCAGCTCGTCGACGAGTCGTTCGTCTTCAAAGGTGTCGAGTTCGACAGGAGCTAGCTCCTTGGATCCGATCGCCATTATGCGTCGCCCTCCTCGCGCTTGATGATGCGTGCCTTGAGGGGCAGCTTGTGAATTGCACGGGTGAGTGCCTCGCGTGCAACGGTCTCGTTGACACCGCTGAGCTCGAAGAGCACGCGGCCCGGCTTGACGTTGGCGATCCACCACTCTGGCGAGCCCTTACCGGAACCCATGCGGGTTTCGGCCGGCTTCTTGGTGAGCGGACGGTCTGGGTAGATGTTGATCCAGACCTTTCCGCCGCGCTTGATGTGGCGGGTCATGGCGATACGAGCGGCCTCGATCTGGCGGTTGGTGACATACGCGGGCGTGATTGCCTGGATGCCGAACTCGCCGAACGACACCTTCGTGCCACCGGTTGCGTGACCGCTGCGACCGGGGTGGTGCTGCTTGCGGTGCTTGACCTTACGTGGGATCAACATTGTTATGCCTCAACTCCTGCTGGTGCCGCTGCCGGCGCGTCTGCCTTGGGAGCAGCGCTACGGGGAGCGCGGCTGTCGCGGCGGTCTCCGCCACGGTCGTCACGACGCTCCGGACGGGTCGACTTCTGGCTTGCCTGCTCGCGAGCGAGCTCCTTGTTGGTGATGTCGCCCTTGTAGATCCACACCTTGACGCCGATGCGACCGAAGGTCGTCTTGGCCTCGTAGAAGCCGAAGTCGATGTTCGCGCGCAGCGTGTGCAGCGGAACGCGACCTTCGCGGTAGAACTCCGAGCGGCTCATCTCAGCGCCGCCGAGACGGCCGGAGACCTGGATGCGAACACCCTTGGCACCGGCGCGCTGCGCACCCTGGAGGCCCTTGCGCATCGCGCGGCGGAAAGCCACGCGAGCGGAGAGCTGCTCCGCGATGCCCTGGGCGACGAGCTGAGCCTCAGCCTCGGGGTTCTTCACCTCGAGGATGTTGAGCTGGATCTGCTTGCCGGAGAGCTTCTCGAGGTCGGCGCGGATGCGCTCTGCCTCTGCTCCACGGCGGCCGATGACGATGCCGGGACGTGCGGTGTGGATGTCGACACGAACCCGGTCACGCGTGCGCTCGATCTCGATGCGGGCAACGCCGGCACGGTCGAGGCTCGTCTTGAGCAGGTTGCGGATCTTGATGTCCTCAGCGACGTAGTCGCTGTAGCGCTGTCCGGCCTTGGTGCTGTCAGAGAACCAGCGCGACACGTGGTCGGTGGTGATTCCGAGACGGAAACCGTAGGGATTTACTTTCTGGCCCATTACTTCTTTCCTGCCTTCGCAGTGGATACAGCCTTCGGTGCGGTTTCATCCGGCGTCGAGAGCTTGATCGTGATGTGGCTGGTGCGCTTGAGGATCTGGAACGCGCGGCCCTGGGCACGCGGCTGGAACCGCTTCAGGGTCGTTCCCTCGTCGACGAACGCCTCGGAGACGAACAGGTCCTGCTCGTCGAGGAAGCTGTTGGACGCATCTGCCTTCACACGAGCGTTGGCGATAGCCGACGCCACGAGCTTGTAGACAGGCTCGCTCGCACCCTGGGGGGCGAACTTGAGGATCGCGAGAGCCTCTTCAGCCTGCTTTCCACGGATGAGGTTGACGACACGACGAGCCTTCGTGGGGGTGACGCGAATGTGCTTCACGCGAGCGATGGATTCAACCATTTCTCTGTTCCTCCTTACGCCGCCGCGTTAGCGACGACGACCCTTCTTGTCGTCCTTCTCGTGTCCACGGAAGGTACGGGTGGGCGAGAACTCGCCGAGCTTGTGGCCCACCATGGACTCGGTGATGAACACCGGGATGTGCTTGCGGCCGTCGTGCACCGCAATGGTGTGACCGAGCATGATCGGAACGATCATGGAGCGGCGCGACCAGGTCTTGATTACGTTCTTGCTTGAAGCCTCGTTCGCCGTGACGACCTTGCGGAGCAGGTGGTCGTCGACGAAGGGGCCCTTCTTCAGACTGCGTGGCATCTTCTTGACTCCTACTTGCGCTTCTTGCCGGCGTTACGGCGGCGGACGATGAGCTGGTCGCTTGGAAGGTTGCGCTTGCGCGTACGGCCTTCCTTCTGGCCCCAGGGGGAGACGGGGTGACGTCCACCGGACGTCTTGCCCTCACCACCACCGTGCGGGTGGTCAACGGGGTTCATGGCGACACCACGGACGGTCGGGCGAACGCCCTTCCAGCGCATGCGGCCGGCCTTTCCCCAGTTGATGTTCGACTGCTCGGCGTTGCCGACCTCGCCGATCGTCGCGCGGTTGCGCACGTCGACGTTGCGGATCTCGCCGGACGGCAGGCGGAGCTGCGCGTACGGGCCGTCCTTGGCAACGAGGCGAACGGACGCACCGGCGGAGCGGGCCAGCTTGGCGCCACCACCCGGACGAAGCTCGATCGCGTGGATGACGGTACCGACCGGGATGTTCTTCAGCGGAAGGTTGTTGCCCGGCTTGATGTCAGCGGTCGGACCCGACTCGATGATGTCACCCTGCGACAGCTTGTTCGGAGCGATGATGTAGCGCTTCGTGCCGTCGACGTAGTGCAGGAGCGCGATGCGCGCCGTGCGGTTGGGGTCGTACTCGATGTGGGCGACCTTGGCGTTGACGCCGTCTTTGTCGGTGCGCTTGAAGTCGATCACGCGGTACTGGCGCTTGTGGCCACCACCGATGTGACGGGTCGTGATACGACCGGCGTTGTTACGGCCACCCGTCTTCGGCAGCGGACGAAGCAGCGACTTCTCCGGCGTCGAACGCGTGATCTCCACGAAGTCGGCGACGGACGAACCGCGACGACCAGGTGTCGTGGGCTTGTACTTGCGAATTGCCATGATTTATCTCCCTGAGCCCTAGCCGACAGCCGTGAAGATGTCGATCGAGCCGGACTTGAGCGTGACAATGGCGCGCTTGGTGTCCTTGCGCTTGCCGATGCCGAACTTGGTGCGACGGGTCTTGCCCTGGCGGTTGAGCGTGTTCACCGAGTCAACCTTGACGTTGAAGATCTTCTCGATGGCGAGCTTGATCTCGGTCTTGTTGGCACGGGGGTCAACCAGGAACGTGTACTTGCCGTCGTCGATGAGGTTGTAGCTCTTCTCAGAGACGACGGGCGACAGGATGATGTCGCGCGGGTCCTTGTTGGTAGCGACGGTCATTCGCCGGCCTCCTTCTTGGTCTTGCTGTTCACGAAGGTCTCGAAAGCGGCCTTGGTGAAGACGATGTCGTCACTGAGGAGCACGTCGTACGCGTTGAGCTGGTCGGCCCAGAGCACGTGGACGGTCGTCAGGTTGCGGACGCTCTTGACGCCGAGCTCGTCTCCGCGGTCGAGGACGATGAGCACGTGCTTGCCGGCGATGCCGGCGAGGACCTGTGCTGCACCCTTGGTTGATGGCACCTTGCCGTCGCCGAATGCCTCGACGATGTGAAGGCGGTCACCGCGGACGCGGTCGCTGATGGCTCCGAGGAGCGCAGCGGCAATCATCTTCTTGGGGGTGCGCTGCGAGTAGTCGCGGGGCGTCGGGCCGTGCACGATGCCACCACCGCGGTGCTGGGGGGCGCGGATCGATCCCTGACGGGCGCGACCGGTTCCCTTCTGCTTGAACGGCTTGCGACCGGCACCGGACACCTCACCACGGTTCTTGGTCTTGTGCGTACCCTGGCGCGCTGCTGCGAGCTGGGCCACGACCACCTGGTGGATGAGCGGGACGTTGGTCTGTGCGTCGAAGATCGCCGCGGGAAGATCGACCGAGCCGGTCTTCTTGCCCGAGGTGTCTACGACGTCGAGGGTGTTGGCGGTAGCCATGTTCAGGCTCCCTTCACAGCGTTGCGGACGAAGACGATGCGGCCACGAGCGCCGGGAACGGCACCCTTGACGAGCAGCAGGCCCTTCTCGAGGTCGACTGCGTGCACCTTGAGGTTGAGCACGGTGACGCGGTCGCCACCCATGCGACCGGCCATGCGCATGCCCTTGAAGACACGGCTGGGGGTCGAGGATGCGCCGATCGAGCCGGGCTTGCGGTGGTTGCGGTGCGAGCCGTGGCTCGACGAGACGCCCTTGAAGTTGTGGCGCTTCATGACACCGGCGAAGCCCTTGCCCTTGCTCGTGCCGACAACGTCGACGAGCTGGCCGGCAGCGAAGATGTCGACTGCGATCTCCTGGCCGAGGCTGTAGTCAGCCGCGTCCGACGTGCGCACCTCGGTGAGGTGGCGGCGCGGCGTGACGCCGGCCTTGTCGAAGTGACCGGTCGCTGGCTTGTTGGCCTTGCGCGGGTCGATCTGGCCGTAGGCGATCTGAACGGCGCTGTAGCCGTCGACCTCTGGGGTGCGCAGCTGCGTAACGACGTTCGGCGAGATCTCGACGACGGTGACGGGAACGAGCTTGTTGTTCTCGTCCCAGACCTGCGTCATGCCGAGCTTGGTGCCGAGGAGGCCCTTGGTGGTCTTGGTGTTAGCCATCGGTCGCCTCCCTAGAGCTTGATCTCGATGTTGACGTCGTCGGGCAGGTCGAGTCGCATGAGCGAGTCGACAGCCTTCGGCGTCGGGTCAATGATGTCGATGAGACGCTTGTGGGTGCGCTTCTCGAAGTGCTCGCGGCTGTCCTTGTACTTGTGAGGGGAACGGATCACGACGACCACGTTCTTCTCGGTAGGAAGGGGCACCGGTCCGACGACGGTCGCACCCGCGCGGGTGACGGTGTCGACGATCTTGCGTGCCGAAGAGTCGATGACCTCGTGGTCGTACGACTTAAGTCGAATGCGGATCTTTTGTCCCGCCATGACTGACTCTCTCTCTTTTAAAGGCATCGTGGCCCGCTGTGCTGTTTAGACACACGGCTATTGGAT
>Ga0307514_10006549_pt1 | contig 10127 bp, 9 predicted proteins | sample 16_EM_MG_FD_203088 | JGI IMG/M metagenome (GOLD analysis project Ga0307514, IMG submission 203088) | Populus trichocarpa ectomycorrhiza microbial communities from riparian zone in the Pacific Northwest, United States - 16_EM | ecosystem: Host-associated > Plants > Roots > Unclassified | place...
ACTTGTGGATATCATCACTCCAATGTGGCCTACAGAACCAGCGACAAAGAACCCAGCTCGTCCGATCTATCAACAGCTAGCAGTGGCTTTATATATTCTTGGGAGTACTGGAGGGGGGGGGTTAGAGTGATCCAGAATTGCTCTGAATATATCAAACAGAGGGGTTGAATGTTGCCGAGGGTACTGACTAAGCGGGGTCGAGATAATTTAATGTGACATTATCTCGTTAACGGACTCCCGAGTCCCGTTAAAATTTAACCGTTAAGTTAATAATTCATTAAGGTTTTGGCCAATCAGCGTTGAGGCCAAGGTGCCCAGGCGCTACCCAGGCGCTGCCAAGGCGCTTCATAACTGACATTATTTTAATGTAAGGATTGATTGACTACCCCTACTATGTTGCCGCTGGCGGTTGCGCAAGGGGCGTTAGTTGGTGATGTCAGAGGCAGTACCGTATGGCTATGGCCCCGCTCGATGGATTTTGCTGCTCTCTTCCCTACCGTGATATAGCTGAATGAAGCTTATTGCAGGCAATCGAAAAGAAGAATACCATGTTTAACTTTCTTGGTTGACTTCAGATAACAAGAACGTTCGATTAACTATCTACTATCTATTAGAATATGGAAACCTTTAACATGAGAATCCTCCCACTCTCACCACATCCAGCCAAATGATTCATCCATGCACATGATTTACTTGGTGCAGAAATTCACCCGCCCTAGTGCAACAACCTGATCGTCCTATTTCCCCGGTCCAACAATATACCCCACTTGCAGCCATGATAATAAACTGGGTGACCCGACATAGCTTCAAGTCAATACATAAACATCTTCTGAAGATTGTATAAATGCGTACCTATGGTGCAACTTAGTATTGGAACCATACAAGGAATATTTCGTGGAACCTCACTTTTGCTTTGTAAATTTTTACTCTCAACCTTCGTAGGCACACCCGGGGTTCAGCTCCCTCGCACGGGAGGCATATGAATCTGCATTCACAATACCCCCCCTCTGTATACATTTCCAAGGCCAAATACCGATACTACTGGTCTTCTGTCTCCGTGGAATGAATAGTGACAATCGTAGAGAAATCCTTTCTGTGGTAGGGCAAGGTGCAATTTTTTTCCTTTAAAACTCATTACGTACATACCGCCCCCGTCATGAGTCCATAGTACGAACCCCGGAACCGGGGACAAAGGGGTAGTTGCATATGGCGTTGGACTTTTGGCAAGGAGTATTATTGCATATAAAGCAATGTATAGTTGCAAATACCCCCCTTACAGTCTCTCCTTGTCCACCATCCATCACACAGGCAGCTCCTGTATTCGCAGGCGTGAGGGGGGCATTGATAATACTGAAGTGACCACCAACCTCACCTCAGACTTTGGGGTTATTGGTGCCGAAGTATTTCTCAAAACTAGGTGAAAGTAATATATATTAGTGGTCAGCGGAGCAAATAGTTGATAAACAAAGATATCGAGGTCGTGTGGTGAAAATCTCTAGGAACCTGAACTCACAGTTTGGCACCGACTTACACTGGTATCTATTCCCTTGTGGTGATTGCCGATTTCTCGAGTCTGGGTAAAAATATGTTAGCGACCAGGGGGGTAAAGAGTCCAACCCATCGACATCACAGGTGGAGAATACCTAGCATGCTGAACTTACAGCTAGGCAGTCACGCTGCTGCTAGTATACACCACCGCAGTTTCCGGAGCTCAAGTACCCCCATGATGGCAGGTTCCAAAATCTTGCAGATAGATATTGTTGCATGTAACCCGGTCTAAAACTAGGCAGATGGGTAGGATAGCCATGATGAGGAAAGGAGGAGAACCCTAACGGGATACATCTCTGGAAAAATATACCCTGAAAGCACTCGGAGTTTGAATATGAAGATGGCACATAACTTTTGGTCATCGTTGGTGATGAGGGATGGATCTATGCGTAGTTGCGGGAGTGCCGATTTCTCACTTAAACCCCCCCTGCCTCGCTCATTCCAAGTCAACTGAAGGAGATGGGAAAGACAGCGATCCCACCTACGTATTTGACGGGTGGACCCCGCAAAACGCGACTCACTTCTTCCGGTGCCCGTGGGTAGGAGATGGGACAGGCAGATAGTGGAAACAGGCGCATGAGGATGAGGAATGGTGCGCGGCAGTGGCGAGATTCATATGTTAAAGCGGAGACGTAGTGCGGGGGCGGTCGGTGGTTGACTCTCTCTTGTTCGTTCTCCTTACTTTTATATCGTAAATAGTGGGGAGGGCAGGGACTGGCCCGGGAGGGGAGAGAGGCATCTGGGGGACCAGAAGGCTGCAGTCCATCGTCATAGACTAGATAGGCTGTATACGATTAATGACTCCTTAAAAAAACAAAGAGATGAACGTGGTCACAGGGCAGAGCTCAAGAATGAGGGAAGTGAATCACATGTAGCGGGGATAATGAGCAGTCCTGCGAGAGGGGGTTCCACACAATAGGCAAGGCGGAAGCCGAGACGTGCCCATGCGGAGTGACGGGGACAGAGTCAGGACGCTAGGAGGACCTAGACAAGGAGGCCTGGGTAAGAGACGAGGAGGAGGAAAGTGAGAACGACAGAGTGGACGGAGTAAAATGTTTCTTCGGGTATCTAGCCCACCAGTTTGAACGGGGATGGCCTTTCCAGAGGCGTACACACAGAGGGGGGGAATTCATGTAAATAGCACGCGGTGGCGAGGGACGATATCGATTAACTGACCCAAAGCAGAATCCGTCCGGTTTTTCCAGCGGCGAACCATGGTTGGGCCCCCGTATGGGGTCTCCGATGTGCGTAATGTGTTTTAAAAATAGAATAAAAATGAGATGGGGTGTAGAGAAACAAGAATTACCTCACGGGTGCAGGCGACGTGCAGAAGTAGGCGGAACCGGGGCAGGGACTGGCCCGGGTGGTGTTAAGGCAGCTGGCAACAGTGCGCCGCAGTCCATCGTCATAGTCTCTATAGGCTGAATACGATCAATGATTCCTTAAAAAAAAAAAAGTAGGCGGAACCGACTTCGGGGATGATGAGGTATCTACGCCGTACGTATGTACCGCAGGGGGAACGAGAGAATGAGTATGTGAGGTGCAGGTATGAAGGGTAGGCAGTGGGTATGAGTAAAGAAGGTCGGGAGGAAGAATATCCATATGTTATTAGAGAGGAGCTCGATGTCAGTGAAAAGCAAGGCTGTGTGCCAAGTATTGGGGTGCTAGACGGGGCTGGGGTCGAGGACGTGGAAAGTCGGCATTATAGGCATACAAAAAGTTCAAGGGAGAGTTGACACGAAGTACGTATACGGACAACAGGTTCACAATGTTAACGTTGGGTTGACGGGGTAAATCTTTACTTAGTTGTAGTCGTTGACGTTTATGTATGACGTTGACCTTCCACGCCCAAGAGGGTCTTGGCATGAGACTCTTCACAGCCGCAGCACTAGCTGGGCGCTATGAGCGATTACATGGCCAGATCTAGAAGCTAGTATAGCGTAACTATAGCTACTAGCTATAGATCGACAAACCAGCCCCGCGGAGGCTGATGAATCCAATCTGGTTGATGAATCGAGAAACGAGTAACAAACCGACGACGAGGAAGCGGCTGATCTAAGTAGCAACATGGTTTGTCATCCTCAAGTCAAGGAATAGTCTGACTAGTCATGGCAACTAGTAACTAGTTGCCTACTAAGTACTTAGTAGGCATCTTCGCTAGACTAGCTTAGCCAGTCACTTGAGAATTGAGAATGTCTGTTTGAGGGGGAGGTTACATGTTGCAGAGGAGGCTGTTCCACAACACCGACGATGATTGGGATCGTGGATGGTTGAGTGGGGATAGGACGGTTGGGTTTGTGTGTTATCACCGGCGTGATTTTTAGTTAGGGGATGGGATGGTTACCTTTGGGAGCAACCTGCACGATTTTGTTAATTGTAGTCAGTGTTGGGCGCTGGTGAGGTGTGACACCTGGGCGAGTTTATAGTAATTTTCTCTTCTTGGGGAGGTTTTTAGGGGCAGAGGCTGGCCCAGTTGTTGAGTCTAGGTACCTGGGACACCAGGCCGCTGCAGTCCATCGCCATAGTCTAGATAGGCTGAATGCGATCAATGACTCTTTGAAATGAAAAAAAGAAGAGTAGCATGTCCATATGCTTACGAATGGCGAGGAGGAGAAAATCAAGCAAGCTATGATGTAGCGAGGCCAGTGAGCAGGTAGGCAGGGTGTGGTAATGGGGTGTGTTGATGGCGTTAGCATCTTTAAACCTCGGTGGCGAGCCCGAGAGCCATCAGGGATACCCTATTTTAGCTCGGGAGAGTTGAATTGAAGTTGGTCTTACCTTTGTTCTATGGCGGCTAGTGCAAATGCAAAGGTGACCGTTTGACGCCACTACCAGAACTGTCTAGCCTTACCAGCAGGAATCAGGCCGATACACCTCGCACATCTACGATGGTTCTCAGGAAGGACTAGGCTACGTGGTGACCGACAAAGGACCGCAACGTCAATGGCTGCGGGAGACAGGGAAGACAGAAGATCCATGGTGTGTATGCGATGGTGGACGCAGCAGAATGCTTGCCCATCTCCAACGATGCCCCTGGGTAGGGGACTGGATGGGAAGGTCAAGCGAGCAGATGTGGAGCCCTGAGAAGTGGTGTGAGAGGACCGGTAGTGGAGTTCATTTTGTAAAGTAACTAGTAGATAGGCGGAGAGAACGGGACTGGCCCGTGTAGAGGAGAGAGGCTATCTGAGGGAACCCGGGAGCTGCAGTCCATCGCCATAGTCAATATGGGCTGAATGCGATTAATGATGACTTAAAAATAAAAGAAAAACTGTCTAGCCTTACGTTATTGGATGCGAGATGGTCGTATTCTCTTACTGTCTGGTTTGTATTCCCACGCCGACGGGATAAGAGTGGCCGCACTCGGAGAGAAGCTGACCGCGACTACTTAGGCAAGTAGGGGAGAAGACAATATTCGATATTGCTTGCCAAATGAAAACAAGCATGTGTAACATGGGTGCTGTCATAAGTGTCCGCAAGATAATTCAGCTGTGGCTATACCGACTTTAACTATGGGATCCAGGAGACCTGGTAACCACACCCTCGATACAAGGAAAATGGCTATAACGAGAGTTTGTCATTTTCCTATATGAATGAAGATGGGACAAGGGCTCTGTTCCTTATCTCGGGAGAGTTCTTGTTTTAGAAGTTGCGAATATCAAGCAGTCAATCGCCATAAGATAGGGTGAATGCGATGAATGATTGTTTAAAATAAAATAAAAATATCAAGAATGCAAGGTAAGGTGACCCAGTTGCATCATGTATGGAAAATCATGAGAAAAGATTGAATGACAGAGGAATATCTAGAAAGATAGAAAAGATAAAGTGGCAGCTGAATTAAGAGAGATTACATGTCCGAATTAGAACACCAGTTGTGTTCAGGGTAACCACGGGTACGGTGGATCTATACGTTCTTTGTTTTTTTGAAACACACTTTTCATATGCAGACCATCTAGGCTATTATAAGGGACAGTAACTACATATTGCTATCCTTCCTTGCCGGCCCCCCTGCTCTCTACCATACATCTCGGGGAAGCCGATCAACATGGGGAAACAGATCAACTGGGTAAGCTGGCGATATCCGATGATTTTGTGCCCGATACCCAACTAAATAAGCCCAAATTTTGGGGATGTATTGACAATATACAGTCGAGCCTCTATATTAGCCAGCGTCGGGGCCGGAAGATCCGATGCTATTAGAGAGGTTATGCGTTTATAGAGGTTTTGTCTAGCCATAGACCCAAATTCGGGCCAGCATGCTCAATGCTAATATAGAGGTCCGACTGTATGGTAGTTGCTTAAATGATTAGTACTTTGCCTAGTAACTTTAGCAGTATAGGCAAATCTTGCTATAAGGAAGTGCAGAAATCCGGCTAATTTCTTCACTATGGCGAGGTTTCCTTATAGCGTGTAGTCACGTGATGAATAAGCGAGGGGAAAACTTCCGCCGATCCACCAATTTGTCTACGGATTAGTCTCTCTGTTAGTCAGTTTGTACTTGTATCTACGGCATCACTTCAATCTACCTGTCACGCAAACATATTACTCTATTTACCTCAATTATCTCTACCGACTATATATTACTATGCCTCCACAACGCATATTTGGACGTACAGCATCAGAAAAGCGGAAGATCTGTCAAGCTCGACAGGCCAACGAGCAGGAGAAATGAATTTTGCAAGTTATCTGCAAGATCTTACATTTTACTTTCAATCACTTTCAGTTTTTTTGCTTCCAATTGTACCCGGGTCTTCTCCTGAGATTAATATTTCTGATCTTATAAAATCCCCTTCCCATGTTCAACGGTCTCTCACTCAGCATTTAGATGCACACAAGACGCAATCCCAGCTTGATAGTTGGCTTCAGCGCTCAGCTTAGTCTAGTTATACTCTTATATCTTGCTACACTCTGTCGCAAATTGTATTATATCAAGTATTTTTACCTGTAGCTAAATTAGTAAATCGCACAAGGTACTTCACTTTCACTATAGCCCTTTTTTCACTATAGCGAGGGCGAAATAGCTGTGTGCAGAAACAATCCGTGGCGGGGCTTCTGTATAGCAGGGTTTTCCGTATGTCGGGGTTCCTTATAGCAAGGTTTGCCTGTACCTGCGTTGGAAGACGACACTCCTAGCAGGACTTTAATCTTAGGCTCCTATTCTACATTGCCTTGGCGTAGCTCCCATGATAGTTTAATGGAAATTGAAGTTGACATTGCCATACCTCATCAGCGGATATGATCCATGGTTTACTGAGCTCAAATAGAGTATGGTGGTGCAAAGCGCTCATCACAGAGATTGGCATCATAGATTCCGACATCCCCAACTTCAGGTAAGTCCACGGTAAATTATAAATTCGTAACAAATATAGATATCCCCCGCTCTCATACCAGCTCAGATCACGGCGTGCCCTTGCCTGCCAAAGGTCTTCGCCGGCCCATAGGCCACGACCTCACCCCTCCTACCCCCCCTTGCACTTTACAGGAAAACCACCAATTTGCTCCCTGCTTCCAGCCCCTTCAATGCAAACCAGGAAGTACTACCTATGTGAGCCCCGGCCGCTCTCCGATACCTCCGAGGTAACTCGGCAATAAATTATTAAAATAAAGAGTTCTATGCCAACCAGAATCAAGAAATAATTCGAGGGTAGGAAACAGTAACCACGATACAGAAACGTAAAGTATATATACACATCTTGTCCAAACATTAAGTTCCCCACAACTGCCCCGTAGTAGGTGTACTTATGCCTACCACCTCCGCATTCAGACTTTGCAGTGTAAAAATCAAAAATCATGGTTGGGGAATCTTCCACTCCAGAATCTCATTCCGCAAGACAAACCCTCTTGGATTCAACGAATATAAAAAATGGCAGACGTACCCTGCCGCAACGAAAGTGAAACAAAAAAATTCCTTGCTGCGTGTAGATGCCCTCCTTTCTCCATGCCCTAGATGAAGTGTCTTGACCCAGGTATATCCATATTAATCGTGTACCTGTGCCTGAGCCGGCGGTTGTGGCACACCCGCATACCGCAGCTCTGCTGAGGTTTGCGCTTCTGCAGGCGAGTTGAATACCGAAGATTGTACCACCACCATCCTGTTCACCTCAATCCTTAGCTCATGCTCTCTTTCCGGCCCTGTTGATCCTATGGAACTTGCATGACCCATCTCCTCGGAAGTGTTATCACATGCTAGCTGACTTTCACTCGTATCCCATGTGGCATTATTGTTCCATATGGTCCCATTTTTCCCGTTCCCCTTCGAATTCCCCCCACTTTTAATTATGGTAGTGAGGCCACTGTGTCTTCCTAAGTCGCTGCTTAACCCGAATTCTTCGAGATGGCTTCCGAATAGTGAACGAGGATTGGTACTTTTCGCACGCTCACGTGGAATGCCGCCGCCGCTAGGTCCTGAGCCAGGGTTTCCGGCTCCGATGCTACTTAGACCGAGAACTTTTCGGAAGAGGGGGCGGAGGGTGATACAAGCGGACGCAGTAATACCGAGACCAGTTTCCGCGGTTGACCAGATGGCGACGTCGGTAATAGTGAAAAGGAAGTCGTCCGTGCTGCCGGCCATAGTGTGGACATAAGGGAATCGTATAATGGTTGCAGTGGAAGCACTGTTGAGGCCACTACAATTAGTTCCATAGAATTCCAAGAGAATAAATATTGGTACCCACATTCCACCAAGACCTAAAATACCCATCACCGCAAGTTTCGTCCGTAGAGTCAACTGTAGCTTCCGAATCATGAAAATTGGAACAATACTCATAGTCCAATCCCCCCAGCAACTGATGGCTGAGTATACATATGTTGCATCAACAATAACTCTCGGAGTACATTTCCCAGTTGCTCCCCTTCCTTCGTACTGAGTCCAAAAATACGATACTGGTTGACACTGGAAGATGAAAAGAAAGAAATAAACAGTGCCGAACACCTCGGTGACAATTATGACTGTTAAGATGATGGCTTTGTGATATGTCTCGACAGCAATGTGAATCAAGAACAGCCCAATACTCATTTTCAGAATCATGTTTGCTGCGGCGTACAGGGGCTCGCATGCCCACCACCACTGTCAAAACCCGTGAGTATTTCCTTGGTGTCTGTTTTAAATTGGCTTTTGATCACTTACTTTTAGTGCTAAGGGGAGTTCTTCTGGCGGAATAAGCCAGACGTGTTTCCCAACGCCATACCTCACTCCGACCATGTAACAGGAGCAGGAGGAAACGAAAAACACCTGCCGCCAATGTCAGACGTGCCTCGAAATTGTTGTATGAAGTGTAAACCTACATGTGCCATAATTGCAAGCCAATCCTCCCAGCCAAACGACTTGACCACTCGTATTCGACAATAACATCGTAAAGATACAGCCACTGTACTCAGGGAGAGAAAGAAGATGATAACAGCCACAGCCTCCCCTGACCGATCACCCGAATTACCCATAGCTGCCGATGTCGATGTCGATAGCTTTAACACTACATTACTTCTTCCACAAGAAGAATATAGATAGATATATATAGTAAAAGTTTTAAAGAGCGAAAAGAGCGCTAGCTAAGGATTGTAAATTTCCCTTGCACATGTCTCACCCAGACACCTGGCACGAAACCAGAGAACCCTAAGTGGTGACGTTAGTACGTAGTCGCTCCACAACCCTAAGTGGTAACGTTAGTACGTAATCGCTCCACAACCCTAGACATGATCACCCCGCCATTTAGCCTGGTAGTACCAGGCCTGGGTGATCTCGCTCCAGCCTCGCTCCCGGTCTTGTAGGCTATCTGCACTAAAGCTATCTTCGGCTAAGGGAATAGGGGTCAACTTCATGGATTTCTCTTCCAAGACATATTTAAATGTTTCTGTGGGTACGAATGGGTCATTGCACTGCTAAGGGCTCTACAATTATAGGAAACTTGTGGCCACCTCAAATGGTACAAAACTGGGTCACTATCACGATGCACCTGCAAAATTCTCCTTTAAATCTGTAGGCACCACTGCCATTGTAAAACAATACTTGCCAAAATTCAAAGTTCTTATGGAGTTCCAGAAAACTATCTAATGGAGGATACATTTTGGTGACTGCGGTATACCCCACATTACTTAGAAACCGAAACAAGGTGAGGCTAGTAGTTCGCAATTTTGTGGGGACAGGGGAAAAAGCAATACCAGAGTCTGGTGTAAAACCTTTTTTATCCTGTGTGCCGCATAAAATAGGTACATAACAAAAAGCACCATAGTTCATACCACACCACAAACAAACACAAACTAGACGTCACAACGACATGCCACACCTACCCCAGTGTTGTGTCAACCAGACTAAATATTTGCCACTCTGGTCGTCCGTCCGCCCCCTTATCGTTGGGTTCTCTTCATATCATAGCTACCCTTGTCGTTCTACTAGTGAACCGCGACAGTCTTCTGAGCCATCCCTGCAAGCACCCCTGCAACAGTGTCTCTAGCCACAACTCATGATATTCCGTGAGCATGGTGATTCTGGCTCTATACATACCTATGGAAAAAAGTGCGCCCTACAACATGGTAATGCTCATATCCTGCCAAAATCTCCTCAATGCCTAATACTCCCCTTCATGTGT
>Ga0307514_10006550_pt1 | contig 10126 bp, 11 predicted proteins | sample 16_EM_MG_FD_203088 | JGI IMG/M metagenome (GOLD analysis project Ga0307514, IMG submission 203088) | Populus trichocarpa ectomycorrhiza microbial communities from riparian zone in the Pacific Northwest, United States - 16_EM | ecosystem: Host-associated > Plants > Roots > Unclassified | place...
ACATCTGGAGGGGCTGAGAATTTCCGACGACCTTCCCAGCAGGTTTCGTAATCTTTGGCTGAGAGGCGGGATTCTCCTTTGAAGTGGCGTTGGTGGCTTGCAGCGTTGGAGGGGTTGACTTCAAGGATGTCGACACCTTCGGTGGTTTCCGGGTGTTAGCCATGTCGACAAGAAGAAGACTGAGGTGCGTTGATAGCAAGTGGGATCACAGGGAGTTCAAATAGATAAAAAACGACACCGCCTTATAATTATAAATGCCAATGTTGCTGCGGCTAGGGCTCCAGTTCTGAACCGACGAGGTTTCCTGGGTCAACGTTATGCTGCGGAGCAAAACTAATCAATAGCCAATTGCAAGACTGCGTGCAGAACACATGAGAGCTCGAGGGGTATACGCATACCATTATCGAAGAAGGCGGAGTCGGATCAATATCCAACCGCGGCCGCGCGCGCGCTAGCATATGGATATGTCAAACACCACAAGATTCTCCAGCTGCTGTGCACGGGCACTACTGCCAACAGCCACCGCAGTCAGCCTTTAATGAAAGAGGGATGACGCTTACTGTATTTAAATGCGAACATCGGCAAGGCGCCACCTAATCTACTCGATGTCGTCTTCACCCACTATGAGCAACCGCGATCCCAGCCGTTCCAACAATCGCGACAGCTCACCGGTACCAGAACCTTCGATGTGCGACTGTCAGAGTCAATTGAAGCATTATGACATGAATGGTGATCCGCATAAAGACTTACGGGATGCGTGCAAGCGTTCCATGGGAATACCTGTTGAAAATGTGCCGATATCTAAAGGGAATCGCGATCGTGAGTTGAATCATATCCTATACACAGATGGAAAATTAACATCTGTTGAAGATGCGTCAGCAACAGAGTCGGATCCTGAGTGGGATCTCAAACGGCAACACTGTAAGACTAACCGATTTGAATCTACAAAGCTGACGGTGCAGCAGTGAAAGTTATTCAAGCAAAACGGAAGGACTTGGGGAATCCGAGTCAAACTAGCACCAAGAAAGATGACACCATCGTGGATAAAGGTGCAGAAGACCCACCTTGCACAAACTATCAGAAACGTAAAATGTTGGACAAGGAAACAGATGCCTGGACCGTTCATGTCAAGAAAAGTAGAGTAAGTGTTCGGGTATTGATGACAAGCTTATCTTACGGAGATTCGTTAAGAAGGGCATCCGCATCAAGCTTCGTGATGGGGAGAAGCGGTCGAGGGTGAGGATATCAGTAGATAGTAGCAACTAGCTCTGGTTTTTCAGTGTAACAGACCAAGTGAAGGCATAGCAAACTTAATAAGATGTGGCCAACTTGAAGGGTATCACCAACTCTATTCACTCAAACTTGTCAGAATTGTAGAATAGTAGAAGAAGTGTGCAGAACTTACTAAATTGCTACATGATTTCTTGAAGTAGAGAATAGTTAGAAAGGTTCCATGTGCGAAAAAAGATTGCAGAGATTCGAAAAAAAAAGGGCGGGCGCCAACAAGAAATACACCCAACCTAATCATCCTTCGTTGCAAAGAGGCAATGGGGGATCTGGGCTGCCCGTCCAAAATAGTTGAAGAATTGTTGACAGTAATACTTTGCAACAAGGTTCTCAAACGCCAAAGCAGCCTGTTTAGAGAAATTGCGGACATTCTCCTCTGAAGCTTCAAAAATTTTAGGTTGGTCGCCCCTCCACGATTTCATGACAAGAAATAGGGCCCTGATGCAGGCGAAGCGCTCGCCGAGGTCGTCTGCCGCCAATCCGCAATTTCTTGATGGAATGGTGACGTGTTGGAATGATTCAATAGGAAAACACTTTGTAATCTTGGTCTGCCTGTCGAGTAACTGCGCAGTATCTGACAAGTCCAACTCGGCACAAGCACGATGGTCCAGTGACACCAATTCACGGATAAAGTTGAGTTCATACAACTCCCATAGAATTTCTCGAATAACACCCTCTGGAGGCAATACTCCTGGTGGGTACTCCTTGTCCTGCCAAACAAACGGGCCCGAAGATTGTTGCATTTTCACTCCAGAGTAAGCATCGGACTGAGGTATAATCAAGTCCAAGGTGTCGCGAATACGTTTTGCTGCTTTGGTTTGTCCGCCCGCGGGAGCTTTGAGATTGGCTGCGAGAAAGGTGCGCCAGTGTTGATTCGAGGTAGCGAGAGATGGCTCTTTTGCAAGACGCATAAGCCAAGTATCGCGAAGTCGCAACCACGGCTCAATATATTGGACAGGGGCCTTCTTGCCAGCAACCGGAGTTATAAAAAGACCAGGATCAGGGAAGGTATAATGGCCATAGTGTATGAACGTCTTGGATGCTTCGAGGAGGCGAGATGGGGATTGGTCGACGGCTTGAAGTCCAGCACTCCAGGCAGGGATCGAAAATGGTGCGAAAGGGCTGTCCAAGGGAAGGAATTTGTTGCGACCAGTGGGTTGCATAGTTCGAGGCGTCGAGGCTTTGAGTACAAGTGAGAAAATATACTACAGAATCATTACAGCATACTCACAAGACGTTACAGGCCTTGTGGACTGTGAACCTTCAGGAAGAGAAATTTTGTCGTGTTCAGCGGATTGAATAGTCGAGGGTTTCGCAGCTTTCAGGGTGGTAAGAAAATGTGTTATGCCAAGATTGAATCCACTAACCTTTCGATCGATTCTCAAAAGGGTCTTTGAAGACCAGCCACGTTCGCGAATATGCAAGAATGGAGGCATGTCTCTGATAACTGGTCATATAACCGCAATATATCGAGGGGAAAGGTGGATCATGTTCTGAAACACACAAAATGTCGGCAGGACTGACATGGGGAACGATCTCTAATATATTGCATGTGAGGGGAGTTTCCCAAGCTTTGTGAGGTCGAAGGAACCAAACGGGTAAACCTGCGGAATGGAAGTCCTGCACTATACGGGCTACATTGGCGAAAACTCCGATGCAGTTCGCAACAGTGGTAGCTGCAGGTTTTTGGCCGTCCATCCGCGGTTTATACAGCAAGAGATAGTCTAGGCAACCGCGAACTTCGAGGAAGTACCGTTGAAATTCGGTGAGACCAAACCTCATCTCAGTGAACGTGGTCTTCAACGAACTGAGGCGGACGAAGGCATCTTGCATTGCTTTCACGATGGACAGAAGATAAGCGTTGGGAAGGGAATCTGTGCAAATCTGTTTGTAATCCTCGATCCTACTCTCCAAATCCCTCTTTACCGCATCCAATGAAGATATCTTGGACTTCGATAACTCGCCCAAACCGTCCATAATGCTAGCGCCAAAGGATTCAAAGTCGTCGGAAGTTGGGTCCCACCACATGATTGAGAGGGGATCCAGGGGATCCTCGGGCTTCCTCGGGATGGCACCAAGGTGAGGGTATTCGACGATCCAGGGTTGTGGCCATAGCGAAGGGTCATCCGGACCATAGCGGAAGTCAGCATGGAGGTGGACTTCTCTCTTTTGCATAGGTGGAAGAAAAATACGACTTTGGTTGGGAGTTGTACAGACAAAATCCTTGAGAACGGAGGCAACCCTTCCATCAAACGGACCAAGAGGAACTGCAACACATTAGTAACAATTCTAGCCAGTTAGATCTAACATACCATCAGGATTTGAGTTAGCAAGGAGTACGTGTTCACTGAATACGAATGACATGGAATTAAAATAGAAATTCGTCCTTGAGGGCTTTGGCCAAAAAAAAAATGAATGGCCAAAAGTTAGCAAACGGGTGTCCAAATATAGTTGATAAGGAAGGGTCGATGCGAAGTCTAAACCCTGAGGCCGACGCGAAGTCTAAGCCCCCGGACGACGCGAAGTCTAGTCCAAGTCCACAACTCGGGAGAGAATGGAGCGTACATGTTCAATGGGAGAAAACGCTTTGGCTGAAACAAAATCAACTGGGAGGCAGGAAAGGGTCAGTTGGCATGCCAAAAAACCTCAACCTGCATAAAGTCAATGAAAAACTCACCGAACTGCCAAGGTAAACGGGGCACAGTTAAGTGTGAAAGGGTCGACGCGAAGTCTAAACCACAAGGCTGACGCGAAGTCTAAAACCTAAGGCCGACGCGAAGTCTAAGCCCCCGGACGACACGAAGTCTAATCCGTTCGAATGAATTCATGTTCCAACGAGGTGCTTACTGAGATATCGATATCGACGGAGAAGACAAAAAGGAACTGATTATGTAATGTAACCTTAGTTTGTTTACTGAGGCTTGCAATGGTTTATTGCTGATGTAATGAGACGTGGGCTTGTCCGGATCCTCATGGTGAGTTTCGTCGACAGCTACAGGTTCAGCTCAAGTTAGACTACGAGTCGCTTGAGCTGTGGACTAGACTTCGCGTCGTCCAGGGCTTAGACTTTGCGTCGGCTAGGGCTTAGACTTTGCGTCGGCAATATGGATGCCCGGGTATAGACTTCGCAGCGGCCCAAGGTATATATATTTCTTTTGAATTAATACTCATACCTGTACAGCTGCGCAGATACGATCTAACACCGGTTTTATATAGACTCACCGCAACGTCTACGTATACACACTTATCGATATCAGGCTATTCGAGCTCTAATCCAGCACTGATCAACATGTTCGACCGTTTCACAGACACCTTCAAATCTTCCTTATCTTCTGTCACTCGCACTCTTTTCCGACGCAAAATGCCCACCAAAGTCGACCCCGTCCTTCCTACCGGACCCCAATCTGTTGAGGGGTACAGTGTAATGCTCGAAACTATCCATCGCTATATCGGAACCAAGCGACTTCGATCGTGGAAAGTTACCAAAGTAGAACGGCTCAAGTCGGACAGGCCAAGCAGACATGAATCTGCGAGAGCATGGGTGCGCGATCCAGACGGGCAAATGAGTTTCGTCATATTCGAGAGAGCGGGCGGCGAGCCCATGGGATCTGTATCCCTGCCCGATCTCCTCAGAACATCCCGCAACACATCAAAATCTCCGTCGACATCGAGTTCTTCATCCAGCCTCTGTCCCGATCTCATGGCCATAGACACGGTTATCCCGATGGAATATATGAAGTCACGTAAGGGCGACAAAGTGGTTGGTACGTTGGAATTCGAAGATGAATACCCATCCCTTTACGAGGTCGCCAAACTGGCCGACATAGTCCACAAGTCGGCATCCAAATACCTCCTTTTCTCGGATAATTGCTACTATTTCGCCGCTACAATTATCCTCGTACTCGCGGCAATCTACCGTTCAGAAATGGATATGGCTACCTCTGCCGGAAGATGGTGTGGATTGGACTTGACTTCCGGGCGCCGGCCGGACATACCTCGTCTTCGTGAACAACTCAAGCAAGAGACCTCGGAGTCTGTAAGTTGCTTTCTTTGTTGAGGAATTAATTACTGATGGACTCGAGCAGATTGAAGGAGTCGAGGAGGAACTCAAACAGCTCAAAGAGGGAAAGGGAGAAACAACTTGAGAAATCACGAATGAGAGGTTTTTCTTTTTTTTTTTCCTCTATCTTGGCTGGCCCGGGTTGCTACTTTCTGTATCAGTCTGTGTATATGGTTCTTGCACTACGATTGCCAATACTTAAATTGTTTTTCGATTGGTCTCATCTAACTGGACAAACAAGTAAACAAACAAACAAACAAAGCTGCTCGTCAAACCAGGGTACTGGTCCTCCAACTCCCTCGTTTACCCGTCACAGCTTAGACTTCGCGTCGGTCGTGACTATTTGACCTAGACTTCGCGTCGGTCAGGCACTGGATCTAGACTCCGCGTCGTCCAGTTGTTGATTGATTAGACTTCGCGTCGTCGATCTCATTTTTGGGACAAAACTAATCCAAGACCCTCTCTGACAACTCCACACTCCCCTCTGCATTCGCTCTACAATCCTTTTTCCGACTCACAAGCTATCCCGCCGGCGGATGCTTCAACACCTGTGTTTTCTTTCTTAGGAGAACCTTTGCAGCGCGTACGCCTTCTCTTTTTGTGCTTATTTACTGGTTCGGGCTTTGACGTGTCTTTCAGAATTCGCAAGATCATCTCACTCTCTCCTTCTGTATTACGACTTAGACTTCGCGTCGGTTGAGACTTTGACCTAGACTTCGCGTCGGTCCAGTCGTTGATTGATTAGACTTCGCGTCGTCAATCTGATTTTAGGACAAGACTAATTCAGGACGCCCTCCAACGATTCCAACTTCAATATGCTATCATTTAACCGTTTCTTCCAACTCATCGGTCCAATTCTTTCTGTCATCGCCTCGTTGCCACGATTTCTGCCTGCGCATTTCTGGGCTGTTCACCCTCCCGCAGCCTGCTGACCTATAAATTCCATCGAGTTATACGACCCGACTCCCTCAAACCTTTCCCGTACCATGGCCAAGGCTAAGGCAAAGAAGGCAGCGAAGAAGATCCCTTGCACATGCGGTTGCGGATTTGACGTTGCTCCCTCTACAAAGCAAAACCATCTAAAAGGCAAAGGAACGACTGCGCTTCGAGCCAGAGTGTTCGCAGAGACCAAATCGTTGACTATGGTTGATGGTCCGCAACATGAACGTCAGAACAACAGGAATCGAGGATCCGAAAAGCGGCCTACTTCCAATCCTGATGAGGGAGGCGTTCGCAAACGGCTCAAGGCTTCTCAACTTGAGTTAGGTGCAGAGCTCAATGTTCCTATCTTTCAAGCCGACATCGACCCAATGGATCAACTTGAGGCGAGCACAGAGCCTGAGTCTTCCTCTACCGTTCAAGCGGGTCCACTTCCTGCTGTATCAACGCAGGCGAACCATGTTGTAGAAAGAACTAGGCATGCGATAGAACAGCGTTGGGGGGGCCGTCAGAATAACCTTTGTGAAGAAGATCAGGACGAGGATGACGAGGACGAGGACAGCAATCAAGACGAGGACGAGGACAGCGATGAAGACGAGAACGAGAACGAAAGACCTGGCCTTTCCGCTTGGGACCTGCTTGGTGAAGCCTTTGAGCGGGAAGCTGCCGCATTAGGTTCGTCGTGAACTTGTGAATCACCTACCCAACTAAAAATCCTTTAGATGGGAAGTCCCTTGCAGAATCGGACCTCGACCTACTTCGCCCTTATGTACTTAAAGTTGAGGATCACCTTTCGGATCGCACCTTCAGCCGATTTGCCAAGACTTTCCCAAACTCCAGCCATGACACCCTAAAAATGACCAAGAAGCGTGTTCGATCGCTTGCTGGATTTAAACCTGTACGATACAGCTGTTGCATCAATAGCTGTGTTTGCTTTACTGGACCCTATGAGAATCTTGCCGAATGCCCCAACTGCAAGGAAGCACGGTACAGGGCCAATGGAAAGCCACAAAAATACTTTGATTATCTCCCTGTCATTTCTTGGTTACAAGCTATGTCGGCGAATGCTACACATGCAACGAAGATGCGCTATCGAGCGGAGTACGTGCACGAACCTGGTGTTATCAAGGATGTTTTCGATGGATCTCATTATCAGACTTTGCTCAAAACTGTTGTTCCTGCTGGTGAGAGCAACCCGTTCTTCTACTTCTCGGATGAACGCGACATTGCCCTCGGCCTTTCAACGGACGGTTTTGGTCCCTTCAAGAAGCGCAAACAGACATGTTGGCCCATCATCCTTTTCAACTACAACATCCCTCCTGAATTCCGCTTCCGAAAGAAGTATTGCATTCACGTTGCCACAGTCCCAGGTCCCAAAAAGCCTTGGGATTGGGATTCATTTTGTTGGCCGCTCGTTCAAGAACTTATTCAGCTGGAGATGGGTGTTAAGGCTTTTGATGCGGTCAGCCTTTCGCTGTTTTTGCTCCACGCTTATCTCATCCTGGCATTTGGCGACATTCCCGCCATGGCCCTGATCATGCGCATGAAAGGGCAGAATGGGATCAGCCCTTGTCGGATATGTGACATCAAAGCCATTAGTTTCAATTCGAGACCTCACTATGTCCCCCTGCGACGAGATAAGGTTCCTGGAGCTCAACCTCGGCGATACGACCCATCAGACCTTCCTATCCGCACCCACGACAAGTTATTGAAACAAGCAAGCAAAGTCGAAATGGCTTCCACTAGCGCAAAGCGTGAGGAGCGTGCTAAAAAATACGGCATCAAGGGCGTCCCTGTTCTGAGTTGCATTTCCTCAATTTCGTTCCCTTCCTCATTTCCCTTCGACTTTATGCATCTTATCTGGGAGAATTTGATTCCCAATCTCATCGAGTTCTGGACTGCCACCTTCAAAGACTTGGATCATGCAGACAAGGACTATGTGATCGAAAAGCATGTTTGGGAAGAAGTTGGAGCTGCTACAGCAGCATGTGGGGCAACAATTCCTTCGGCATTTGGGGCTCCAGTGCCCGACATTGCAACAAAGCGGCACCTTATGAATGCCGAGATGTACGCCAACTGGACGCTGTTCATCGCTCCGATCGTGCTACGTGGAAGGTTCAAAAAGCCTCAGTACTACAAACATTTCATGCAGCTCGTTGAGCTCCTCAAGCTCTGTTTAGCATTCGAGATTTCGGAAGTGATCTTGAATCAGATTGACGAGGGCTTCCGACTGTGGGTAGAGAAGTATGAACGGTGAGCAGCTCATGTTCCCTCTCACGTATCACACTGAAATAATACAGGCTGTACTATGAAGATGATCCCACTCGACTGGCCGCCTGTGTTTTGACCATCCACGGCCTTCTTCATATTGCCTGGGGTATTAAGGTAGCTGGCCCTGTCTGGACCTACTGGGCATTTGCCATGGAACGTCATTGCAACACTTTACTTCGTTCAGTCAAAAGCAGACGTCACCCCTATGCTTCTATTGCTTCTTTTGTCACCACGACGGCACAACTCGATCAAATACGACTATTCTACAATCTCCACGATGAGCTGTTCCTGGATCCTGAAAAAAAGGAAAGCAGCGGGCTTGTCCATGATTTGTGTACGATTCGCTAATGATTGCTATGCCGGTGGTCACTTATCCATGAAATTCAAATAGATCCTGAATTTATACTTTCTGTTCGACGATCTGAAATCCTACCTCAGCCAATACGGGACAAAGTCTGGGCCTGTTTAGCCACGCGATTCAATGTCCTCAAGAATGTCGTTCGAACAGTCATCAAACTGGATCAGGAAATTATCCAATTTGGCAAGGTCCGTCGTTTTCAGGGAGGCGATCTTATGACTGGTCGTCATTTTGTTGAAAAGAGCGAGGATACCCGGGATGCATCCTTTGTTCGCGTGAGTATTGTCATCAATCTGCGTCTGCAATTTCTGAGCCTTTTCTCCAGTACACTCTGTATGTAGATCGCCATGCGCGCCACAGTAGGAAAACACCCGACTTCGAGGAGAAGTCATTTTTTGGCCAACTAAACCGTATTCTTGTCCTAGAATTACCGGCCGCACCACGATTAAACCTAGCTGAGCCAATGACAGTTATATTAGCTTTGATTCAGGAAGTCAAAGCGACGTTGAGGGATGGCTTCTACACCTACAAAGAACTTGGCGCGGACGAGGTTGTTGATCTGAAAACAGTACAATGTGTCATCGGCAGAGTGAAGGACAGAGGCGAGTGGTCTATCGTTGATCGGAGTGATAATGTGGTAGCGCAGATCGACTGATATACTGTGAGCCTTTTTTGTTGACCTGTCAAAGCAAAAATGACGAATGTTTTTCGTATAGCCTAAATCGTAAATATTGTGTATATTCCCAGTTTGTTAATTGTTACATTGTTACACAACATCGACTACTCTGCACAAACTGAGGACACAACCGCCAATCGTTCCTACATCCTTATCTTTACCCTACATGCCTCGATTGCCAGTTGAAGACCACGAAGAACCCTTCGAGGTAAGTCGTTTAGAGCTTAATCTGCCTGTGCTAATATTGTCACTAGTGCGGAAGTCGAGTCGAGGTCAAGCGCTCGACTGGGTGGGAGGCAGGGAATTTTCGCCACTACTCTTATTACAAGGGGACTACTGCGGCGGCCAAGAAGAAGGATCGTAAGGTATGACGAACATATTCTACGATATTGTGAAAAACTCTAATGGTATTGTAGCCTATCCTACGTTGTAACAGGGGCCTCGTCGACCTAGACAGTGGCAAATCCATCGTGGAGGCTAGTGTTTGGAAGTCCGGTCTTGCAACCGGAAAAAAACCGAGACTGGACCGGACCAA
>Ga0307514_10006551_pt1 | contig 10125 bp, 5 predicted proteins | sample 16_EM_MG_FD_203088 | JGI IMG/M metagenome (GOLD analysis project Ga0307514, IMG submission 203088) | Populus trichocarpa ectomycorrhiza microbial communities from riparian zone in the Pacific Northwest, United States - 16_EM | ecosystem: Host-associated > Plants > Roots > Unclassified | place...
TATTACCTCCAAAATAATCGCCTTTGGTGAGTTGCCCAACGGTCAGGTCCCTCGGGAGACCATCCTCCCCTGACTGCGTCTGAGTGACGATCGCCTCTCCTTCCTCGACGAAGAAGAATGTATCACCCATCTCGCCCTGCCTGACTACAGCCTCACCGTCTGCCAAAACCCTGCTGACCAGCGCATCCGCGATCTTGCTCTTCTCTTCTGACGAAAGGGAGGACAACAGAGTCACGGACGAGAGGAATTGCTCGTACATTGTCCTTCGCCTGTGTGCAGCTTTGAGGATGATCGTCCTAAACGTGATTCGATCCAGAGACCACAGGGTCGACGGTTCGACGGACAAGACGGTGGCTGCGCGTGGGTGTCCGTACATCAACGCCAGCTCTCCGAACGAGCTTCCCTGTTTGCACTCTGCGACCTTCTTTCCAAATTCTTGGTGGTAGTCTGGCTGAAGGAACTTCTCTTCTGTGGGAGGGGACGTCGGACTGGGCTGACCGGATAACCAGGATGGTGGTAATGGCTCCGGACGAATGTAGCAGTTCAGGTGGCCAGACTCGACAACGTAAAAGTACTCGCCGACGTCCCCTTGACGAATCACGACCTCATTAGCCTCAACCTTCATCTCCTGCATCGCATTCAACACCCCCGTTTCCTGCTCCTCATCGAGGTCACGGAAAATGAAGTTGTTCGCAATGGAGTTCCGGATCCTACGAAGTTGGTCGGGGTTTTTTAGAAACACTGGGAGGGGTTCTGTGGTTTCACTATCGACAGCGATAGATTCCGCACTGACGGATGTTCGCCGGGCGAAAATCGTGGAAGATGGAGGGAGGAGGTAATCTCCAGGTCCGGAGGGGGAGAATTGACCTGGGGGTAGGTTCGAGCTCGAGTTCTGGAAAGTAGAATACAACCCAGAGTTCATCATCGGTTCGATGGGCGTGTTGGGTTCGATGTTGAAGGTGGGTGGAGGGAGTAAATCCTCCGCGCTCTCTTCCAACAACGCGTTTCCTGGTACATTGAGGGTTCCAAATGGACTAGGGCCTCTGAGATTGGCGAGAGACGGGCGATGCCTGGGGGGAGCGCGAGAGTACGGCGAGACCGCCTCGGCAACGGGATCCTCGTATAGTTGGCGATTCGATTGTATCGGGGTGTCCACAAAATGATCGTTGGGCAGCGAGGTGCGGTAGGACGAGAGTCGAGATAGTTCGTTGCGGCTACGAGTTCTCTGTTCCTCCAGACGCTGCTGGAACCAATTAGAGCACCATTGTAGTGCGTCCTGGGGTTGGACACGGTTGGCGTCCCTTGTGAGCTCTGCAATCAGGTTTTCGAACGTCGACGCCATTAGAATTGGATTCGGGGGGCGGGAGGAGACGATTCGAGTAGAAAGGAAGATAAGGGATTTTTATCTTTTGTCAGGTGGACGTGGACAAGGGACAGGGGATGTTACGGTGGCAAATGGTCCTTCCTCCCATTTTCCTTTCTTGCAACAAAGGCTACGTGGGAGTCACCCGATGGGAATAGACAGTAGAAGTCTAAAGGGTCCGATAATCCTAATCATATACTTATACTTATGCCTCTTCCACTCTTTCAAGTCCCCGGCTGGTCGGTTTCGACAGAACCCGCTTCCTCGTCATCCTCGAAAAAGTCTAAAAAACGGAAAAGACCACACGACCACGATGCATTGGATGGGTTCGAATCTGACCTCCAAAAACATATAGATGCTCTCGGCAGAGCCATTGCAGCAAAACAACCTCCGAAGAAAAAACACAAAGGCAAGAGGTCAAAAGACTCGTCTGAGGGGGTTGCGGACAATAAGCCTACCGCTGCCACGCCACCCAAGGCTTCTTCGAAAAAGGCGAAACCGAAGGACGTGAGGACACCTTCAAAGAAGTCAAAGGGGACACATCCAGCACCCAAGGAGAAAGGCACATCTGAAAAACACCGCCATCCGAAGGTGGCGGACTCTGAGGACCCAGGTCTCACTACACTTCAGAATGGGATGAAAAAGAAATTAGATGGTGCACGTTTCAGGTGAGTTACTAGTTCACAAGAGATCCCATTCTCAGATATCTGCTGTGAACCCGTGAATGGCGTGCATTCCTCCCTATTGCATGGCATCTAACGCCTTACTTTTCAACGCGATAGGTGGATCAACGAAATGCTATACAAGTCCGACAGTCGAAAGGCGGTCGAAATGATGCACGAGGACCCCAGCGTGTTCCAAGAAGTACTTCCCCATTCTCTCGTCTCCGGACGCAGTAATGACCGAATGGTCAGTATCACACAGGTTTTCGCCAGCAGGTTCAGTCTTGGCCTTCGAACCCCGCGGACGAGTACATCAGCCAATTCAAGACCTATCCTCGTGGAACGATCATCGCGGATCTTGGATGTGGAGATGCGGCTCTCGCTCGCGCCCTTGTGCCACAGGGAATGAATGTCCTGTCATACGACCTTGTTCCTGACGGGGTGTATGTGATTGAGGCGGATATATGCGCAAGTGTTCCCCTACCCGGCTCGGAGCCAGATGAAGGCACAGGAGAGGGTCACGTCGTGGATGTGGCGGTATGCGCCCTAAGTCTCATGGGTTCAAACTGGCCGAAATGCATACGTGAAGCCTGGAGGATCCTCAAACCGACGTACGTCCTGATATCCCTTCTCCCTTTTGAAAGGAGCTGACCAATTGAACGTTATAGGGGACAGCTCAAGATTGCCGAAGTCTCGAGTCGATTCGAAAACGTTGACCAATTTGTTTCCCTCGTTTCGTCGGTTGGGTTCAAATTCAAATCCAAGGTATAGTATTCCTAGTCCCTATCCAACGGCGTTCCGACCTCGCTGATACTCTTCCCGTACAGGATGAGAGCAACACCCATTTCACGACGTTTGAATTCCGGAAAATCGCTAGGAAGGGGAAGACGGAAAAGGATTGGGAGAAGATCATGTCGAAAGGAAGAATGCTCAAACCCTGCGAATACAAACGTCGTTGATCCTTCCAGTGAACAGTGGCTGTCTACTTTATGTACAACCCATCTTGTATGCCTGCGAGGAAACTTATGCGCACGGCCCACCATGAACCAATCAGGGCTCTTCCCCACAATCGCGGGGGTACTTTAGCTGTCCGCATGATCGAACCGAGGTCGTCCATCCCGGGTGTCCTCCTTGCTCCGCACACCCACCTCTCAATATTTCCCCAGCCCGCGAACGCCACACATGATGCCCGGTAAAGTCACTATCCTGAAACACCCCGTCGTTAACTCTCGCCTCGTCGATCTGAGGCAGACGGGTACATCTCCGAAGGAGTTCCGTCAGGTAAGCCCACTCGCTTTGTGGCCATGATACCCGCTCTACTTCCACCACGACCCGTCCGCCCCTTGATGATGACACGAACGAATTGCTCTCTAACTCTTTGATCGTTTTCACGACTCCAGGGGATCCATGATATCAGCACCATCCTCGCTATCGAAGCCACTCGAGATCTCGAGGAAGAGCCCGTGTCCGGGGTATTCTCTTCTCCGTTCCTCGAGTTAATACGCTAGTTCTGAAGGGAGGGTTACGTAGCTATCACCCATCGGACCATTCATCGGTTCGACGATCAAGCCCAAGATTGGCCTCACCCCAGTGCTACGAGCCGGTCTCGGAATGACCGACGCTTTGTTGTCCGTCTTTCCGTGAGTTTCTACACGTCACTGAATACACAGAGTCGTGGAGATTAATGAGTTTTGCGTTCTAGGAACGCCCCGGTGTATCATCTAGGTGAGAGAGGTTTCACCTACGCCGTTCATCTAGTGGGGCTGAACCCCTTCTACAATAGGTATCTTCAGGGAGAAAGTCAGCTTGCAACCTGTAGAATGTACGTATCCTCCCCCGCCACGTTGGGATATCAATAATCGACCAAACATTATCAGATTACTCGAAACTCCCTTCATCCCCGACCGTCGACCTGGTGTATCTTCTTGATCCTGTCATCGCTACAGGAGGGACAGCCGTAGCAGCGCTCAACATGATCACTGACTGGGGTATCCCGGGTCTGCACAATCTTTTCCCCCCTCTACCACTTAATCGTTACGTCCTGACTTGATCTTCGCTCAGTCACGAAGATCAAGCTTCTCTCTATCTTGGCCTCAGAAATCGGTTTGAAGCACGTCCAAACAGAGTTCCCAGGGTTGGAGGTATCGCTTACACTTCAGGTGCCACCACTTGGTCTAAACGCTGATTCGGGGACCTCGCTGTAGGTATGGGTCGCGGCGGTTGACAATCAACTCACGACGAACGGCCTCATTTCCCCGGGTCTCGGAGATGCCGTGAGTTCTCACTTCAACCTTTGAGTTCACCTTTTAACCAGAACGAAACTTTTTCTACGTGTCCAGGGTGATCGTTTGTTCAACACTCTCAAAGAGTAGGGATGTCTCCCCACACATATCGCACATTGGTTTTCACATCGAAAAAGCATTGCGCATTAGGAGTCCTAAGAAGTAATATGTTTCTGTAGTGAGCTACTCTAAATTTCTAGCCGAAGAGGAACACAAAACCAAGCGAATCCGGTAGTGTGAATCTATCAGTACACCTCCAATACATACCTCTCCTCTTCCTTGAGTCCTTCCAAGTACTCTCCCGCAGAGACTAGATTGAACCCACACCCGCTCTTCACCAAAGCATTGACGAGTGCCTCATACACATCTGGAACAGGCCATGTCGGTCCACACAAATAAAACACGCCTCCACCGTGTCCTTCTTCATCGCTCTCCAGCAAACTCTTCGCAAGAACTTCTCCATCCTCAACAATCTTGTGCTGAATATAGACCTTCTTGGGTCCGTCTCTCGAGAATGCCAAGCCAGCTTTGGTGATAACCCCCGCCTGAATATATGCCTCGAGCTCCTCTCCGTACAGATACTCCTGAGATTGGTGACGAGAGCCAAAGTAGTAGTAGATAGGACCGATGGGAATGCCTTGCGCCGCTTCCCAGGCACGATGTTGAAGGAACGCACGGAAAGGAGCAGCTCCTGTACCCAAGCCGGCGAGAATGAGTGGTTTGCGAGAATCGGGGGGAAGTTTCATCACGCTGGGTTTAATAGAGACGGTGACCTTTTGGCCAGGTTTGAGCCCAGCGAGGTAGCGTGTGCATTGGCCATATCGTGGAGAACCTATTCACATGTAAGGATGAGAATATTCAGCAAAACAGATTGGGTAAACGAAACCGACCTGACGGTGTCTGCCACTCGACAGTAACGACCAAAAGGTCAACCCTATCCCCGACGACAGTCTGAGCACTCGCAATACTGTAATGTCTCGGCTTGATGTCCCCCACGATCTCACACAGCACTTCAACGCCCGGACGGGCACTCTTGAACTGTTTCAACACATCCGCGAAGGAAACCGTGTCAATTTCGCTCATTTTCTTGAAGGTAGACGAACCCTCAGCGCTACCGATGAACAACAAGGCAAGGCGGTCGATCTCGTTCGTAGCGAATGGGGCGAGGTCAGAGTAGAACGACTTGGGTGGCTTGCCGAAGATATCGACTTGTTGCTGAAGTGCTTGGAAGGTCGTTCGTGTATGGTATCGGGTATAGTCTTCGGTTGAAGACGAAGAAGAGGGAACCGGGAGAGTGACGAGACCATCGGGATTGATTCCATACCACTGACAGAAATCCAACACTTCCTGTGCGTCGTTCCAGCCATGCACACCCAACGCTTCGCCAATCGCGTACTTCAATCCAGTACCGGAGGTATCAAATTCGAGGTGGAATACGTTTCGATCATACTCCAGAGGAGTGAGTCGCTTATTGACCGTGCAGGTGACCAAGAAAGTCCTGTCTGGAACCTCAGGTCGCAGGCGAGGATTTTGGGGGTATGGATCCGATGAAGGGGTGAGGGGGGGAGAGAAGATCGATGGGAAGAGGATGTGCTTTGCGGCATCGTGCCATGAAGAGATCTTGGCTCCGTTGACAAGCGTTTCACCTTCAACCTCGGTAACAATCGCATTGAACCCGAATCTCTTGAGAGTTGTTGCTTCCGGAGGAGCTGGGTCTACAAGTTATTTGTCAGAGTGCAACGAGGGGACTGCCACAGATATTGATTACCTTCCGCAGGGATGGTCACTCTGATCAACCCATCCCACACTCCATCAACCAACTTGTCGACCTCGACATTCTCGACGTTCTCAACCGCCCTCGCAATGAGATTGGCTCGGGAAAGTGTCACGATATCGGCTTTGGTCGCTGCTCCAAGGTATAGCCTCAAAAAGGCGATGTACACCAGGACTGGTTCGAGGGCCTTGGCGGCTGGGGATTGGATATCGGAGACCAATTTATTGACGTCGAGAACACAAATCTGGAGCTTGTGTTTGCGGATGAGCGAAAGAGTTTCAGCGGGAAGGTTCACGAAGAGTTCTTGAGCTGTCCATGAAGTGACTACGAGGACGATGGCACTAGGATTTGCGGCCTCCAAGATTGTATGGGTCTTCAACAATACGTGGTCGAGTACTGCGACGAAATCTGCTGGCCGATCACCGCGTGGCAACGCGGGGAAGGTTGCTTTGGAAAGTACAATGCGATCGAGGGCAATCCCATTTGACCGCGTTACGAGGTCGTAGTTGGTTAACAGCCTGCTGGAGATCAGCGATTTTGGGTTTTGGGTAAACGTTTGTTCGATGATCTGGGCGGCAGAAGAGAGCGGAGTTCCGGGTGTACTGTAGAATTGGATAATTTTGGTTGAGGGGAAGGTCGGAGTAGGCGGAGTGAATTGTGGGATGAACTCGGAGATAAAGCTCTCCAACGCCGTAGGATTGTCTAGGAGTGTTTGTAGACGACCGGGGACAATCCTTTCGCTCCTCACGACGGGCAAGGGACGTTCCCCATCAGCTGCAGCGGAAACAAAGGACCCGAGAACGTCGGTATGTAACACCCCTAAAGCTGTTTCGAATGGTACATCCTCGAGGACGTGAACATTCTTAACCGTTTTGGGTAAGGTTTTGGAAAAACTGTCCTCGTCCCAGGGTCTTAGAACTCTCACGACCACGACAGCCAAACCGGAAACATCCGTGATCAATGGAATTAGCGCAAGGCTGAGTGGGCCATTGAGTACCACGAGGACGGTATCCGCGTGCGAGTCGCCGTGATAGTCGAAAGATTTGTACCCTGCGTTTTGGATGGCCTGGTCGAGCGACTGCTGGTTGGGGGTGGTGGAGGGGGTTTCAATGTATGGCTCTAAAGCGTGCCCAACCTCTCTGGCTGAACTCCAGTGATCGAAGAGATGAATGACGTGAGAATCATCAAGGGTGTATGATAATAGCGCCAAATCAACGGCCTCTTTCGGGGTGGCGGAAAGGAGGACCGCAGTGGACGCGGGGAGGAGCGGGAGAACGGAACCGAGCGCGGCCAGGGTCGGAGAAAGCGTAAAATCCTCGCCGATTGGAGAAACTGTCGGGACTTGGATGACAAGTTTACTGGTCGGTGTGGCGGGTGGGAGATAGGTGAGGGAGCTAGCCATTGCCTTCAAACCGGTAGGGGTGGTGTACGCGGTGATCACATTTTTTCTTGGCAGACTGGAAGAGCTGGAGGAATCGTGTGAGAGTCGACCAAGTAGAGTCAAACCTGCACCCGCTCTGGTTTGTAAGGGAGTTACTGGGGCAGTATCTGACGGTGACTGTCGGGACTCTTGCTTGCCATCGAAATTGTTCGTTTTTTGGTGCCGGTCCCAAGCTTTGGTGAGGGCTCCGAAGCCAGCTTGCTCAGCAAGATCGTAGACGAAAACCGCGCTTGACCGGGCTATTCTGGACGCGAGGTATTCAACATGGTTCGAGGCTGATAACAGACGTCCTGTTGGGTATTTTTGGAGGGATTTGAGATGAGGAGAGGTGGGAATGGACAGGGTAGAAGTGGGAGACAAGGGGGTCGCGTCCCCAGACTGGGACATGTTGATGGCCATGCTTCCTTCGGACTCGGAAAGAAGGACCTCGACATTTTAAATTTTAATCACCCGTTTGGGTGACAATGTCGCGATCAAATACTTCGATTGCGCAACATAATGGTGTGGTGCACGTGACATGTTAATCTTGCATCATCCATCAACTCGTTTCGCTATTCTTTGGTAAACAGCCGTCACTAGCCATCTCATCTACCGCTAGAGTGGGTCTTGGAATCATTCCATAGCCCCTGAGATCCGACAGCTTTCACACACGAACAGGATGGGATCCACGTACCATGCGCTCGGGCCACCGTGCATCTCGTAACTCACACTGGGTGATGGAGCCCTGGCACAAATCTAACTCGACTAGGGCAGCCTGGTGTTGAACCGGTCCGAAGGTACAGGCCACGCCGGACCATATAATCCTCCTCCTCAACTTTGCATCTCTGTCATCGCTACCAGCTCGTGCAGAGGTAAGTAGTTTTCTGTGGACACAGGACGAGGATCGATGAGACTGGATTTAACTGACTAGTTGGATCATTTGACGACATTTTTGCCAGAGTTAAAGCAGCGTCAACTTCACACGATCTTCGGTCATGGAGGATTCGTATTCTGAGCACGAGCCATCCCTGTCCCAACTCTTCGATGCCATTGAAAGAGGACTGGACGAAATTATGCAAGCCTTTAGGTACAGTTCTGTTGGTCGCCGTAATCTCAGGCTCTCACGAGTTCTTTTGGCATAACCAGCTGTTCCGGAGTTCCGCTCGACGAAGAGGTTCGAACGAACGACCCTACCCGGCTGCACGTTTTCTCACCGTTCTTTGGTATAGGTCGACGAAATCATGCTAAAGGCTTCCGGCATCTGGACGAAGGCGAGGTACCTTAAGAATTCTTTCGCACGGATAAATCGCTTCCCCAGGGAGCTCCTTGGTCACATCCCTACCTTTCTTCAGAGCGAGCGAGACCTCATAACTACCACCGCCGTCTGTAGACACTGGCGGACGACATTGCTGTCCACCCCCCACCTATGGTGTAACATCAGCGGTTCCTCGGCTTTGAAGATTCGGGCATACCTCGAGCGTTCTAGGTGGCACCCTCTCAACGTTCGCCTGGCAGTATCCAATCCGATTCGACTCCTCGTCCCACACCTCAGGCGCATAATTTCCTTACGCATGGATCTACTGGGTCAATTCCAGATGGAACAAATTTCGGAGCATTTGACCGAACCAGCACCATCCCTGAGAACACTCAGCATCTACTCTCGTGGTGTAGGGCACACGTTGGATATCCCTGCATCTTTCCTTGGAGGCTCCTTTCCATCCCTAAGAACACTGTTCATAGAAGACGTTTCATCATTCTCCGGTCCACACATCTTCCCCTCCGTCACCTCGCTCACTCTGCACACAAATGCAGACATCCCGCTAGACACTGCGAGCCTCTTATACACATTGGAACGTCTACCCTCTCTAGAAACCGTTTTCATCAAATTTCGTGCACGAGGGGACCCAACCTCCATCGCCGGAGTTCACGTAGTAACCCTCCAAAACCTCCGGGATATGGTACTTTTCTCGGCAGATGGCATGGAGGATGCCATCATGGGTCCTATCCTCCCTGGACTCCGCCTACCAAAGCTCCAACATCAGGAAATTTACAGATCTGCTGATCGTGCTGAAATCGGCACGTTTAGCAGGTTTTAGCACGTAAAGCACGTAAAGCATATTTTTATACAGCACATTGCGGTTTCGTTGAGCATGTCAAGCACATTTTTTTAAGTTTCAAGGGGATGCTGATAGGTGCTGAAGCACCGACGCTGAAATGTGCTTGAGACTGCTGAACTACATTACTTTCGAGCAACAGGAAATCTAGATTACTGTAAATACTTAGTCCGGCCGCCACGCAGCCACCCCGGGGCAACCAGATACATGATTTCGAGTACCATTTGTGGGGTTCCGCTGAGACTTGCGGGGATCAATCCGGGCGACTGGGGTCTTGCAAGCATGGGACATATCTTGACTACCGCCCATTGCGATAACCAGGTGAGGCTGCACATGTCAGTGGTCAAGAAGGAGCGAAAATTCCAGACGGGAAGGGTAAAAACGTACCTCAATGATCACCTCAAAAAACCGTGACGTGTCATCATTTCCCACTCCCAACCCATCCGGCCATCACACCTGGAGTCCTGTTGGTCTGCTGACGAAGGAAATAAACTGGAATGGAGGGTTGGG
>Ga0307514_10006552_pt1 | contig 10121 bp, 14 predicted proteins | sample 16_EM_MG_FD_203088 | JGI IMG/M metagenome (GOLD analysis project Ga0307514, IMG submission 203088) | Populus trichocarpa ectomycorrhiza microbial communities from riparian zone in the Pacific Northwest, United States - 16_EM | ecosystem: Host-associated > Plants > Roots > Unclassified | place...
GCTCGTTGATGCTCAGGTCTTGATGCCATCGAAAACGCAAACAACGTGGCAGTGCACAAACAAAACGTAAGTCTATTTATTCCTTGCTGTGGACACTGGAGTATCTGATACTGATTGACCAGAAGAAAATCTTGTACAATTTTCCTATCAATATATAGTGTAACTCACACCGCCAACAAGAACTGACAATCTCTTCAGTGCGAACCTCGAAATTCCGGCTCCTTTTGAGCAGGTAGCTTATAAGCCGCCTTCAGAAGAGCAAGTTGCGAAAGCCAAGACTGCTAAGCAGAAGAAAGTTGCCGCAAAACCTGCACCGAAGCCATCACTTCACGGTATGTTCAATGTATGTGCTTAATCATGTCTACAGTGATACTACAACAGAAACCTGTTCCTTGCCAATTTTCATTGTGATCACGGAGATAACGCGACTGCTGCTAGTTTTGCCAATGCGTGGAACTGCGTGGAAGGGGATGAGCAAAGGGTATTGCTTCGTTGTTTGCGGCCGCGCTTATGCTGACCATTAATATTAGGAATACGATGCCCAAGTGAAGGAAAGGAAGAAAGCAGCTGCATCAAAGCCATGAACCATGCCAGTATCTTGTCAGGCAGTGCAAAGGTATTTTTTTTGTTCAACTGTATTGTTTCTTGGACTTAGTTGAATTTAGTATAGGTTCGGTGAGTGTATAGTATAACAGAGAGGTTCATAAGCGCCCAGATATTATCAGTGGCAACCAGAATTCATTGTAATTTTATAATGTCAGAAATTTTCAGAAATTCTCAGATGCATTCAGAAACAAATGGGAATAAGACTGCTATTGAGTCTCAGATGACTGCAGCAAACCTCGGATACACACCGGCAATTTTGTGTGCAGAACTGAGTTGTTCTGACGACTGGGTTTTAACTGGCGCTGATTCCCCATTCGCTCAAATGATGTGTCTTGGCAATCTGCAAAATAACACGATTGCACCATCCTCACATGTAATGACTCCCGCATTAAGCAGCTCCTTTGCATTAAACATCATGTTACTAATTGACAAGTTTTCTACTTCTAAGCCTTCTGTGGGAGTTATCATTCTGGAGATCAGAAGACGCAAGGTTTTCCCTCCTAGCTTTTTTTGAGTTGCGGATTTCTTGTGACGATTTTGAGACCACTGAGGATAGTGGACGTTTTCGACATCCTTTGCCAACTATCTCCGTTGCTCTTCTACCCTCAAGGACTTTATGGTTTTCGATTGCTTGAGACTTGGATTTTCCTTTGAGTTTTTTGTCAGTCCATGCTGCAAGCACAAAAACCTGGAAGCTAAACGGTCCTAGTGTGGTCGAGTTGTACTCCTCAGCGACATCGATAGTAACAGGAGAAACGCCCTGCTCAAGAAAAGTTAGTGGAATATGGACCGTCCCCATGTGAAAAATTTAAAAATACTTACATTTAATGTGCGCCAGGATGAATTAGGTTGAGCCGTAAAAGGAGTATAGGCATTGATACTTTTAGAGCCAGATGGTAAAGCGACAAGGAAATTTGGTAACCTGACTCTTTTGCACCCTTCTCGAACTTTAGTATGTGCCTTAACGCTCAACATGGTAAAGTTGGAGGGCACTGTCAAAAGCAATAAGCTGTGGATTGGAACAAAGAATTTTTCAAACTTACCTGTAGCACAGCCATTGCTGCCAATGATGGCTGAGGGAGTAAGCAGTCCCAGTGCTTGGATTTTGCAGAGTGTGTCTTGTGTTACTTTAACATGTGACCGCCGGTACGCAGAAACATGAGCTAGAAAGCGGTGGTGTCCGTCTTTGTCAAATCTGAAAGGACAGGTGCCCGAGACATATGGAAGCTCTGAAGGTGTCGCCATTGCTATCAATACCCTTTCCTTCTGGTAGGAAAACACGGCACCCTTGAAACGCGCCCAGAGCATTTCATCGCTGCAGATGGCAAAGGCAGGCATCGCCGGATGTATCAGTGCCTGAACGAGCATGTCGCATGTCTCCTGGGCACCATACCCGTTGAATACGGTTTGAGTGGACTTCACCACACAGAAAATGGGGGTGTCATCTTTCTTTGATATGCAAGTTTGTCGCCAGATATCCAAAACACTTGAAGCTAGAATTACTTCAGTTATCAGACTGGGCCCATGACTGCAGCTCCATATATGGTTCCATAGCTAAAGTAATAATTAGAATAGGGAAGCAACTAGAGTTCATGATTACTTACAGTCGAATTGGGCTTGAGGTCTTCATGCGTACAAGGTTTTTGAAGTACCATGACGTAGAACGTAATCATGACATTGTGGTCTACAAAAAGCAGAGTCCAATCAGTACAACGAAATGCGGCCTGAATGGATACCTGGCCTTGAACAGCTGGCAGGCCTCCCCAGTATTGCGGCGGAATATTATAAGTTTTGCTCTTCTTTCCACGGTTGACTGGTGGATACGCAACGATGTTGTCGTAAGTTGCAGTCGGAACCCAAAATGAGTGTGCTTCAAGTGCATAGCAAACACGAAATAGATACTAAAAAATTACAGATATGTGGAATATACAAATAAGTCCAAAATACCTTGTCAATGCCGAAGATGAGTTCTTTACCTCTGAAAGCGGCGATGAGCTTGCCTTCGAGGTTTAGACCGCCTACTATGTCCACAGCGGGAAGAGAGGAATCAGGGAGTTGCTCAAAGAGGGTATCCGTTGGCAAGCATTGGTGCAATAAAAAAGTCTGCCTACTCCCATCTACCTGAGCACAGCAATCTCTGTGTATGATGAATCGGCCTACATGAACATAAACCGAGGTAAATGTACACCCAAAGTTTATTACTATACACTTTCCACTTACCACACATGGAGTCTCGAGACTTGGATTTTGAGTTAAACATTGGGTTCACCATTTCTCTGTAGAACTTCGCCAACACTAGACTCTCGGGCATCGTATCCCAGATGTTTCGGACTAATATTGCTGGCACACGAGTTGATCGCTGACATGTGACATGCTCCAGTCACACAAAAAATTGAGCAGGGTACCCCGAAAACTGCACGACAAGTGCTGCTGGTACACTTTAAATTTTAAAAATCTTTATTAATGTGCAAAATAGCCAGAAAATAGTTTTAGAGGTGAGAGCAATGCATCTTGAGAGCGAAAGCACTACCCAGTGAAAACCGGCTCCCAATCATTCTGAGTTTGAAAACAGAAAATGCGCACTGATTGAGGCGCATATTTTCTGTGAACAAATGTTATCTCATTATTTTTTTGGACTCCTTCAGAATGGGATTTATTCGAGGCCTGGCGCACTCCTCTCAGACCCCTCAAGATGCTCAGTTCGTTCAATTAAGTTCAATTAATCTACACTGCCCGTCTCAGAAAATACAAACAGGCTACGGAGCACGCTTTGACTCGACAGCGACTTGTGGAAGAGCTTAGAGTAGGCCTCGGTGGCTGTAGTTCTTTTGTGTATGTTCGTGTTTAACACATAACTCACGTAGGGTCCTGGGCCTTGTTCAAATCCACAATCAAACGATGCCTCTGCATATAGCATGCATGTATCATCTATCTCATCTCCACTCAAAACTTAATGGTGGATCGCGAACCCGATCGCGAACCCGAAAATCCGATAAGTTGGTATGCGGTTGGAGTCTGGTACCTGAGTGGGCAAAAGTGGGCGCTGGCCAGACAGTATTTCAGGTGAGTAGGGACATCGTTGGCCATGTGTATAGTCACCAACAGACAAAAAATTCAACGATTGCATTTTGGATAGTAAAACATCGCTGATGGACCCACGATTTGGACCTGCATGGGTGGCCTTTGGACACAAGTTTGCTCTCGAAGGGGAGCACGATCACGCCGTTACTGCCTACTTGACGTGTGAGGATGTTTACAGGGTAAGTCCAGGTGGAACTTCAGGCACCAACGTTTTTCGCTTCGCGGGTCCAAAAAATACGGTCGTTGATAAGAAATGCTCTTTAGGTCACATCTCCCGCTGATGTTCGTTGGCATGGAAAACATATTATTGTCAGATTACGGACTTGCAGATGAAGCACTTGATGCTGCATACACCATGTGTGATGGTGATCCTCTGCTGATCAACGAACGAGCGGTGATGGCGTATAATCATGGAGAGTGAGTTGTATCTTGTAGGAATGTGCTTTTTTTTGACGTTGTTCATACTCCGTTTATAGCTTCGAGAAAGCGGCAGAGCTTCTCCAGACGGCGATCGAACTAGCTCAAGTGACACAGAGTTCACAGAAGGCATGGGCGACAACATATCTCAATTTAGGAACATGTTTTCGAAAGCTCAAGTGGGTAGTTTCTAGAGTTGCTTGTTACATTTTGTTGCACAATTGTCTGCTCCTTTGCGGCACGCGTCTCTTCTGGACCGTCAATAGCTGTTGCCAGTCCCTTATTATGATTGATGGGCCTCCCCCCCCCTTCGCCAATGGGCCTTCCAATGTCAAGAAGCACGAGTGACTTATCTCAAAGTGTTGGAACTTGATCCGCGTAATGCCATCGTGCTGGGTTTTCTTGGCATCGTATATCACCTTTTGGGTGACCTTGACAAAGCCATTGTCAAGTACCATGAGGTGAAGCCTTTTAATTCTATGAAAGAAAGAAAGAACATTCTCGACTAACACCTTTTTGAACTTTTTTGTTTTCACCATAAATTCAAAAGGCGCTCAGTATAGATCCTATCAATGCCCACATTTTGGAATTACTCAATATGGCTTTGGAATCTAGCACGACAATGACGATGATCCCCAACCATAAGGCCGCTGCTGCTTCTGCTCCCACTGGAAGTGACGTGCACTTCAAGGATGCGGTGAAGCTGTTGAGAGCAAAGTTCGAGGATGGCTGCAGAGAAGGAAGCTCCTGGGCCGGATCTATCTAGCCGATATGGAGACGGAAAGTTAAAACTTTGTGGTCCACATGTTGGTTGACATTATTATGTTTGTCAGTGTCAGTGAACCATATGTTGTGGCGCTCGATAAAACAATTCTTGTGATGATTTGTTGGAATCAATGGGGTGGTTTACTTAGTTTACTTGTTGCACATTAATCTGCTGATTCAAAAAAAAAAAAAATTGTGCATATATGCACTTTTCAGGACATATCAGCCAGTGTCAATGTCTCACTGTTGATTTTCAGACACAGTCATCCCTTATACAACAGCAAGCACAAGGGGTCGGTAAATGGTTCAAAGCAATTACTTCCTCCACCACCTGAGGCAAAAATAAATCATTTGGTACATTACAGTCTACACAGTGTATGGTTAGACGGTGACCAAGATATCAATATACCAAGACAAGAGCAAGAACTGAGAAACCATCGTAGCATACTATCAATTTGAATCGAGGCTGAGATCACACACATGGTCCTCCTCGCAATCTCCCAGCATAACATGATTGCATCCCCGACAGAAGACAAACATCGTACAAAAGATGGAGCTCGGGATGCCATGCTCTTGGGATAACTTCAGAAGGGTGGCAAAGTAACCCCCCTCAGGCTCTACCGCAGGGGTCCCAGCAAACAGCACCATGTGGTTGGGGCTAGCACTAGTACCGTACTCGGCGGAATTGACAGGCGGCATAGGAAGGGTAGGTGTCGAAATGGGTGATGGCACTAGTAGATGCGAGGCTGATGGCGCCGGAGCTCGGACAATCGGTAGAGTACCTGTGAAATTTAAGTGGTTGAACGATATAGCATCCGAGAAAACAAATACCTGCCACAGCACCCTGAGTTCTGGCCAAGCCTGAACGAGGTGAGATAACAAATAATCTTGCCGCTCGAACTCGTTTCTCGTTGTGGGGAAGAACCCTTGTCGCAGCTCTCGAAACAGGAGTTTTTGGCACTGCTGTCTGGATAGTTGAGGTGAATAAATTGGTGGACATGGAATTTATCAATGCATTGTCCAAATCTATGACAGAGATTGAAGAAGGGATCATTTCATGCCAGAAATCTTACCACATAGCAATATATTCTCAGGAAACATATCCTGATGGTAGGCAACACTAGTCAAAGCTTTGCAAGAGCTAAGAAAGTGCGATTGACGAAAATCGATGTGTGACATACCTGGACTGCGAGGTTTGTACTCCTTGATCAGAAACTGATCAGAGCATTTGTTGGAGTATATCTCGTCAAGCATGACTACAGAGAGAATATAAGAATAATACAATACAGACCAGTGATAACATACTCCAGTACGGGCAGCGCTCATGACGAGACTGGTGTCCGCAGGCAGCGATAGGCTGCTTTGCATAATTGCCTGAAGCAGGGATGAACAAACGGACAGGGAGGTCATGGAAACACCTCAGGCTGAGGTCATGGGTCTTAATGTAATCCCAGAGCTTGTTGGCGTCAACAAGCATCCCAGAAGACAGGACAGGACTAAAGGAGAGGTGTTACAATAACGAATAGTGTAGGGCGTATCACATACTATGGGATGTCGACAAGGTCTCCACCAGTTGGTGACAAAACAAAGGATGTGAGATTTTTGGATTGATTTTGGATACGTTTAAGACGAGCAAAAAGGCGATGCTGGGCAAAGAGAGGCGATGAGGACAGGCGCGCAGGGGAGGAATACGGTGGTGATGCAGACATTGGAGTGGGGGTCAGAATTGCCGTCTCGTCAGACTGACAACAGTTAAGGAAAGCGCTATGTTTTTTTCGTCATCTAAACGTAGTAATCCCGCATCTTAAAGGTCCGAGGAAATAATGGAAACGATGAACGGCGCGATTCACCTCAAGACTGTTGTCAGGTCTTTGACATTCAAAACTCAAGACCGTACCTGATTGCCAGGATCGAGATAACATGAAGACGTTTGTGGCAGCAATGATCATTGAAGTGGAACACGCTTCTGTGACTTTGTTATTTGTTACGACTTGTGACTCCATCTGATCTAAGATCACTTTGCCTCGGAAATCTCCCGCTGACTTAGGTCAAGGCGACCAAATCTTGATAGATCGACTTGCCAGGATTGGGTTCGAGCGGGGACCTGAGCAGGCAGGCATGCTAGTAGTGCCTTGTGGCATGATCTGAATCATCTGATTGGCTGTTCAGGTTTCGTGAGTTTACATAAATCTTTCGATTGATCCAAGATTGATCATCGTCCGCATCTGGATTTCATAGGGCATCAAGAAATCTTGAGCGATCCAATCACAGAGTACTTGCGCTTGTCGTGTTCAGCCCATCTAGAACCACCAAAAGTCTGCAAAAGCATGACCAATTATGGAGTCTTCGGTTTCGAAGTGATTCTGTGGGGCACGGCCATTTATTGCAATAAAAATGTTGTACCTGTCCTTCGAAAAGTGTAAAACCTATTTTCTGCTATCTTTCCTCGTGTGAAATTCTAAGCCATTGGAAACATTGGTTCTCATTCAATGGCCTAAAATGTGAAGAGAGGTTAGTGTAAGCCAATGGATCGAGGATGTTTACCACGCAATAATAGGCTCGTGACCAGCCACATTCCATCAGATTCCGCTGGTTAGCGAAATAACTACATATTCTTCAACAGACCAAAGCCCGGAGTGGAAGTGTTTATGCGCTCTCTGTGTGTGTTTTCTAAGTAGGATACTTATGTTTTAATTTCTATGTGCCCACATGGATAGCCTCCGCAGCCAGTTTTACTCTACTGAGAGTACGCAGAGTGGTCCATATTTTTGAGGGGTTTGTGGTGAACACGTACTTATCAGAGCATTCTGGAATTGTCCAGCTAGCTGGTTTCTCGGCTGCAGAAGGTATTTAGTCATGATATTCTTCTATTCATTAATTGACTCAACCTTCTGGTTCAAGTTTTTTTTGTGTGACTTTGAAGGTGCGCGCAACCGGGATCGTCTGAGAGCCACTACAGCACGCTCTCGTCCTGGATCGTCAGCTCATACTAGGATTCGAGGACGCCAAAATATTACTGCTGCTCCATCCGCTACACAGATCCATGATGTTGACGGGCCCTTGATTCGGGAACAGGAGATTATGGACTGTCTTCAAACTGGTGAGGGAGTACGGTATAGTCACAGACATGGTCGATCTATTTGAGAAATGTACTTCATGCGATTACTACTTCATTGTCAGCCTACTTCGCCTTCACATTCACACTTGTGCACTAGCTCTTCGCCGTGCACATCGCGTTGACCCTTCCTGGGTGTTCCGGGAACGGCCCCGGGTCTGGCGCTCGCTCTGGGCTGTTAGCCCCCTCTGCTGTGCTGTGGCACACCCCCTGGATCCTCAAGGGCTGGTAAGTGCCATTTTTCTTCATTACTGACCAAACTCATGTCTCCCTCCCCTTCTAGGCCTCGTAAATCGCGTTTCGCGCGGTCCAAACGTGTCGCTCCCCCTTTGCACTCCCTCGCATTGATGCAGGGAGTCCCTCCTCCTCCTCTGGATTTATCCGGGGAAACTTGGGGAGTTTCCTCTGGGTTAATCTCGTGGAGATGTTAATCCCCTCTCGACAAGGTACGTCGTTCATTTTTGCCATATCGGCTGTGGTAGGGGGTTGCTGACCCTCTGACAGTATTTTCGAGGCCCATCGGCCTCGATATATGAACTCAGCGTCGTCGATATCCAGATCCGTCAACTCGCCACCACTCCTCCCTCTACCTTTCCTTCTTCCTCATCTGGGGGATCCCAAATCGTGCCGGCCATGCTGATATCTTCAAGATTTTTGTGTGCAGCGTATTGGGTAGTACTCCTGCGTGAGGGGGAGTTTCGTGTAATTCAGCTTCGGTTGTTGTTCCCCAGTCGACCTCATCTACACCTTCACCATCCTCCTCGCTGGCAGCATTACCCCTACACCCCCCCTGCTCCTCTGGTTGCGCCAGAGGCAGCTTCTCGTCGAGGGTGTGTTCCTTGATTTGTGCCATGGTTGACCAATTGGATTTGGGTTCGGATTCGGCTGGTTGAGGAATGGCCCGAATGGGCTGGCTGCCCTTATCGTCGACTCCCTCGTTGGAGACTTCTCTCCCTCTCGACCGGCGCATTCCCAATTTGGATGCCCCCCCGATCTCCATTGTCCGCTACGTTTTCATCATCTTCTGGATCGGAAAGCCATAAGGCCATTGCCTGGTCCTCCTCTTCTTCGGCTGTCTCTGATGCCATCTGCATCTCTTGTGGCGTTGTAATCGCATCGGCCTCCTTCCTGAGTGTTCCGGGAACGGGCCTTCCATTTTTCTCGTCTACTTCAATTGCCACAGCTGGTTGTACCTGTTGTTGGAGTATGTCTTTCATCGAATTTTATGCAGATTTATGGGAAATTCAACAAGTCTGGGCCTGGCGAACACCAAGTTACCCACTATGAACGACTCTTATATGTTCTCATCTGGCCTGGGTGTGGCAGGCTGGTTGCCTTAACATCGCAAGCTACATCGCTCATTATTTCTTTGTTTGGTTCCTGTTAAATATAAATACGACGCGCGAATAATATCAAGTTGATCCCTACAACTTGCTCCCCTTGAAAATGAGCATACGCGCTCGTTTTCGAGAGTGGTTGCTCTTTGCCACCACCACCACCACCCTCCTTCCTTGAAACGAGCGCGTATGCTCGTTTCGAGGCTGGTAGCTCTTTGTGTCCTACCTCCCTTCTCCTGCGAAAACGAGCATACGCGCTCGTTTTAGAGGCTGGTTGCTCTTTGCCACCACCCTCCTCGAAAAGGAGCAGCGTATGTTCGTTTTCGAGCATGGTTGCCCTTTGCCATCACCACCACCACCCTCGAAACAAGCACATATGCTCATTTCGAGGCTGGCTGCTCCTTGCCACCCCTCCTACCTCTCTTCTCCTGCAAAAATGAGCATATGTGATGGGATAGGTGTGGATAGGATAGGATAAGATGGATCAGGGGATAGGATAAAGTGGGATAGGGGTGGATAGAATACGATGGACTGTGACTGTAGTAGGATAAGTTGATATAGGATAAGATGGACATAGGAATCGGTTAGGATAAGATACAATGATAGGATGCAGTATGGAATATGATATGATCCGAAAAGAACACATAGGATACATGATATGATATGATATGATATGATCCAAAGAACACATAGGATACATGATAGGATAGGATACATCGGCCTTACAGACTGTAGGCTCAGACAATTCTATAAGTCTTTGTTTTGTAAGGTAGGATGTATCCTATCAGCTGAGATAGGTG
>Ga0307514_10006553_pt1 | contig 10120 bp, 3 predicted proteins | sample 16_EM_MG_FD_203088 | JGI IMG/M metagenome (GOLD analysis project Ga0307514, IMG submission 203088) | Populus trichocarpa ectomycorrhiza microbial communities from riparian zone in the Pacific Northwest, United States - 16_EM | ecosystem: Host-associated > Plants > Roots > Unclassified | place...
CATCTAGCCAGGAGATAGATATGTGCTAGCCTTCATAAACTTACATTTTCTTGTTTTCCAATTCCCTCAATGAATCTTCTTCTCCTTCTTTTTATTTTTTATGAGGGGGCTACAGAGAAAAATCTGAAGTTAACGAGAAGGTTATATATCCTCACCGAATTTATTTATTTTCAGTTTTCTTAACTTCGATAGAGTGAAGAGGAGCAAAGATATTGTTCTCCATTAACTTTATATGAATAATATTTTCATACCACATGATGTTCATGCTCCATAATCCAGTATGCTACAAACCTGGGTTTCTAAGCGTTTGAATCAGGGATAATCACATGTTTATGTTAATTTTTTATTTTTCAAAACTGATAGCCTGATGGTCGGTGACGGAGGCCTGGATTCCTACAAAACAATCCTTTTTGGTAGAATTCCTACAAAACAATTCTTTTTGGTAGAATTTTAGGACTTTCTGATGTCTGAACCAGTGATATTATAATGATGAATTATAATAAATGAGCATTAAATTTTAAAAACAAACATGTTTGTTCTTAGTTCTTGCATGATAAATGTTGAGAATATGTAGTAAAAGAGTAAAGATTCTGAATCCTTTACTTGGATCGTTCAGACAGTATTTATAACCTTTGTACCTTGAATTTTCTTTTTTTTTTTTAAAAGGTCAACAATCTTTTTCCTTTTCACATCCAAGTGGGGAGGGAGTCCATTAAGTTTTTTTTTACACGACATTAATGTTGATGCGAATACCATGTGTCTATAGAAGGTGGTCCTATGACATCTCGTACACAACATTAATATCGATGAGATAATCCTTATAATCAACATTAATATTGATGGACATATATCCATCTCTTAGAGGACTTTTTACACAACTAGGATAAATGGAGATGATAACCCTAGATTTTCATTTTGTATGTTTGGATTTGGAGCAATCTTAGACCCAAAAATATTGAGTATAGCATTCTTCTAGGCCTAGAGACACCTGGGCTGAGCGCGTAACTAAGCCCAAGAGAATTGAGTTTGGTATCTTTTCAGATCCTATATACTTGGACCTGACATATAGCTAAACTCATGAGAGTTGAGCTGATATATTGTCAAACCTATATGCACTTGAGTCTAACACGTAACTAAGTTCAAGAAAATGAATATTATATCTTTTTAAATTTCTTGAGTATAGCATGTAGCTAAGTCTAAAAAAGTTAAATATAGTATCTTGAAAGACCCTCTCTCGTAAGTTTTGATTTTTGATAAGCTTTTATGATAGATCATCCTTCTCTTGGCTCTTTATTTATGGATTTTTTTTTTGAGTAAATAGATTTTAGCATAAAACACTTTGATACAACAATATCTATATTGTTTATGCTAAATCCTGGTACATACTACTTTTTTAGTTCATTAAATTCATAAGCACTTAAAGTATATATTTTTCAAAATTTTCCTTTGTAACAAAAGAAAGAAAATTCTTTCTTATTTTTCTTAATTATGTTAGAATTGACTAATGAGCTTAATTTGTGAGCTCTGCACATCACCCTTTTTTTTTGGTCGATTGTCAAATATTCCAAAAGTACCTAACATTTTGTATTTTAAATTGACAGCTTAACCAATTATGATCCTTTTATTTATTTATTTTTTCTTTCCAGCATTTTTTCTTCCTTTTAATATATATATTTTTTCTTAAATTATATTATTATGAATCATTACTATGATTTGGTTTATAGAAATGAGAAAGAGGGTTGTAAGATTTGAATTTATTTTAATATTATATTAAAGAATGATTTTAATTTAAAATTTAAAATTTAAAATTATTAATTAATTTTTTAATATATAATTTATATTATTCTCTAATATATATAAAAAAATAAATTTTAAAATAAAAAATAAATTTTTGAAAGAAACATTGTGGGCTATGAGATTGGTCGCCGAGGAGGATTCTTCACAAACTAGTGAGCTATCTTGAAAGAAAATGGGGGTAGAAGCAGAAGAAGTAGAGGCACCATTGTTGCCTGCTCTGCCGACAACAAAGAGAACTGGTTTGTCTTCTCTTCACTTATGTCTCCCTTCTTTTCTCAATCAAATTCTATCTCATTTGCTTCTCAAGAATCTTATCTAATTAAGAATTATGAAAGGCAGCACTTCCCTTCAGTACAAGAAGTGGGATCAGTGCTATATATATATATATAGGTTTACTATTTTAAGAATTACTACATTTTACGTCACATTATATCTAGGTTTTACTTAAAGGATTTGTTTGATTTTATTTCTTATCGAGTTGATCTATCTGTCAGGTCGTCGGCAAGATTTAATAATAATGGTTAAAATCAATCTGAGATTTTTAGTAATAAGAACTCGAGATCTCATGTTCAAGTTGCCTTCAAATGGTGGGAAAGGAATTAAGAGATTGATGGAAGCTATCTCTTAGTTCTTAAATAAATATATGTGTCTGTCCTTCACCGAACTTGAAATAATTGATAAATGTTGAAGGGACCGAAATGCCGGCAGCAGCACGCATAGTAACAGGAGTGGTAGGGTCAGGGGTGCTTCCCCTAGCTTGGAGCATGGCTAAGATCATGGGGTGGATTGCAGGTCCCTTAATTAGCCATGTTGTTTTGTTTTGCTTCAATCACCCTTGTTTCTGCTTTCCTTCTATGCGATTGCTATCGATCGATCTCCTGATCCTGACTTTGGCCCTACAAGAACTCGATCCTGTCTTCAAGCTGATACAACTTGAGGTACGTGAGACATGAGATTATGGTATTGTACTGATAATTAGATAGCATCCATCTTTTAATATCTCCATCGTACGCTAAAGTAATTACATTTTTTTTAATGAATATGTAAAAGAATGAGTGTGGAAGTTGAAATCTTATAAAAACAAAGATGATCAACTTGTAAATTTTAAAAGAAGAGAAAGAGAAAAAATTCACCAGCAACAAGCCGTTCAACCACCATCTACATGCTCCGCATTAAAAAAAAATTGACACAACAACCCTTCCAATAACATGGTGGAAAAGGTGATGCAATACGTATCGTCCAAATAAAACATGCATCTCTCATGCGCTGATGCGTGGATAATATGAGTCAACAATTTTAAAATTTAAATATTAACTAATCAACCAAAAAATATTAGACTCTTTTCTTTAATTAACAATGTTTGACATTTTTAGCCAACTCATTTTCAAACAACTTACATGCTTCTAATGAATTATTGTCTTAATGCTTCTAGGAAGCATTTAGCTACTATCCATGGACTAAAAAGATAAAAATAATGGTAACAAAAGAGATAGGATATAAAAAGAAAACAAAAATAAAATTGTGTTTAGTAGTGATGTGCAAGACATAATTATTGTCTTTGTATCTTTTTTTGTTTTGGTAAAAAAAATATATAAAAATATATTTTACCCTTATTATGTAATACTTTCAAACTTGCATATTAAAAAAAACAATTAGATTTTTATTTTAGTTTATATTGAGTTTTAAAATTAATAATTTTATAATAACTCTATTATAAAATCAAGAATGACCAAGTAGGTCAATTTAGGACTTGACTGACCAAGAACTTGTATCAATTCAAGTTTAAAAGAAACTAGAGAAAGGATTGACTCGATCTAATCCAGTTAAAAATCTAAGTTGACCTGTGACTCATTCGACTTGGAATAAAACACAAGTCAAAATTTATTTTTTTGAAAGAAAAAAACAGGTCTAAACAAGGTTGCCTTGATTTCTATTTTGTTTAATTTTTTTTAGGTAAACCTTGGTTTACCCTCCTGATCCATGACTTAGGCCTCGTCTTAGGACGAGTCTCGAGTTTTTAAATTATGATAATAATTATTTTTATCCTTATATTAATCGGAGTCAATGATCAACTAAACTAATGACCCGAACTTTGACTCGGGTAAACCTTAAGTCAGGTTTTAAAATTATGATAATTATTATTTTTATTCTTACATTGACTCGGGTCAACCCAAACTGGTCATTCCGACTTGTGACATGAGTCTTACCCTGTCTCAACCTTCAAGTTGAGTTTTTAAATTATGATAATAAATATTTTTATTACTTGTTTTAGTTGGACAGTTTTGTTATTGAAAGTGTTTTACAGTGATATTTTAAGAAAAAATATTATCTCAAAAAACATGTTTTATTTATATCTCATGTATTAAAAATATAGAAATCCACTTTAAAATTAATGAGAGACATTTATTTTTATATTTCAATTTATGTCTCTTCAACCAAAACTTTTTATCTCCACTGTTTCTATCGTTTATTTCCTAGAAAATAATTAAATGCTATCATAATGAATCATTAAGCATCCTTGGCATTTATTTATTTAGTTTTGAAAATTATTTTTAAGAAATTAAAAAATACAAGCAAAAAATAACAACGAACAAAACAGGAAAAAAAATGATTGTCATACATAAGTAATAGTTGTCTAGCTAGTTGGCTAATAAGAACTTATCATGTGATTTTGATTTTTTTTTTATTTTTTCCCTTTCAATGGTCCCTCGTTGCAAAGAAAAATAAATAAAAGTTAATGGAATCCTTATACTTTAAGAAAGGCTAATTTAATATATTGAAACAAACTTTGGATCAGAAATGAAAGCGAATCAGGTTGGTTAGATTCTGAAAAAAGATTTTCCAACCTCGCTCGCTCAATTCAAAACAAAGTATAAACAATTTAAAATGAAATGTCTCCATCAGGAATCAATTTCCCACTTGCCTAGGGTTTGAAGGAGTAACGGTATGGAGAATTGACAAGCCTAGAGTATAAGGACACAATTAAGAAGATCTCTATACGAGGGACTACTTTGAAGAAAGATAAAAAGTATAAGTACCCCAGCTGTTTGCCCTGTTCGTGGCACTGGCATTTGCAACGAGGAGACTAAAAAACTAAGTAGTAGTTACAAGTCGTTTTCGCCTGTCAAAGCCAATGATGATACAATACTGTTTCTTCTTAAATAATGCAAGCACCTCGCCTAAACTTTGCTTTTTTTGTTTGTAAAACAAAAGATCAGAAACCAGGCTTGAGATTGAAATTGTAAGAAAATTATTTAGCATATAGCATATAAAAAAAACGTTGTGTTTCTCTCAAAAGAAAGGGGAGTTTGCTTGAAAGGCCATATGGGAGTAGAAGAAGAGGCATCATCATTCTTGCATGCTCCTAGGCCTGGAATCAAGAGAACTGGTTTGTCTTCTAACTTCTTCTTCTTCTTCTTCTTCCAATTAAAGTAAAGATCAATGCTTTACAAAGATTCAAATTCTAGTTTATATGCTCCTCACAATATTCATCTCATGTACATCCATAAATCCACTTTCAAAACAAAATATTTTGTAGTTTTGATGCATTTCAATTACTCTCCTTAATGCCCTTTTAAGATCATATATATATATATAAACTTCAAATCAAGTGATTGTGAAATGAATTGTGATGAAGGGACCGCATGGACGGCAGTGGCACACATAATAACCGGAGTGATAGGGTCAGGGGTGCTATCACTAGCATGGAGCATGGCTCAGTTAGGGTGGATTGCAGGTCCTGTAACCATGCTTTGTTTTGCTTTAGTGACCCTTGTTTCTGCTTTCCTTCTCTGCGATTGCTATCGATCTCCTGATCCTGAATTTGGTCCCAAGAGAAATCGATCTTACCTTGAAGCTGTTCATGAGACTTTAGGTAAGATAAGATACAAGAATATTCCAATTTCCTTTTCAATTGGATCCCCCTATGTATATATCCATGCCCACTAGCAAGTTTCAATTAGAGTGCTTGCTTGTTTGTACATGAAATGAATTTGGATTTTGAGATTTTTGCTTGAAAATTAGGCCGTCATGCTTGCCCTTTATACAGGTTGAAGCAAACAAGTCAAGAGAATTAAATAAATATAGATGGGAGACAGCAAGATTTGTCATTTGTGCAGCCACCAAACGGAATTGCTGAGGATCTCAGGCCAAGGCCGACTCCTGCATGCCAAATGCCAAGCCTCAGCTTTATTTCTCCCCTTTCCGAGACGACGACGACTACTATAGAGTTAGAAATTGAAACAACTTAATTATTAGGGTGACGAAGGGCCACATTCATTGGATTCTCTCCAAAGAATATCAAAATGAAAAGAAACAATAATTGACTTAGGATAGCTTAAATATATACATGTCGTGCGTAGCAAGGTTGCTCCAAGCACAAAGAACGAGGTTTTTGCAGGCTGATGATCCCCGCTAAACCATAAAAATGTTAGCTGGTCTCTTCCTTCTTCTTTTTTTCTATATAGATTAACAGTGGCAGATTCCTCTTAACGTGAAGCTAATAATTGTGTTATTGCAAAGTCAACTTATAAATTATTTATAGATGAAAAAAGAAAAACAATCCTATATGGATTGAATAATTCATTCGTTCAATATGATATTAATGTAGGTAAATGGAAGAGTAAACTAAATAAATAGAAATTATAGCTTGGAGTTCTTTTATATATTAAGATTTATTATAGCTAATGATTATAAGGCTTTGCGAATGTCACTATTATTGTTTTTTTTCTTTCTTTCTTGCTTGTATTTTTCAAGAACTTTAGAAGAAGAAAAGGAGGGCTCTTTGATATTGAGAATTGATTTGGACCGTAACAAAGCAAGAGAGAATTGAAAAAATGTTGACAGGCATTATGATGATTATAGCTATGCAAATTTTTGTCCCCTTGAGTTAAGTTTGTGTATTTATTTGGTAGAAATATTATCACAGTGCATGAATCAACTGTTGGATTTGATTTAAAGCTGGCCACGTTTCCAAACAAGCTCTTAACCATGTGTGTTTTATGGTGGCTACTATTACTGCTAATAATTCAAATCATGTTGAAGCTATCGATTTAGAGAAAGATTTAATTTAATTATGCTATGAACATATTAACTAGCTTCTAATAGTTGGTGATTGCATGGACTCAGGAAAAAGGAACGCATTGATATGTGGCGTCTTAGCACAAATAGGCTTATATGGAACAGGAATTGTCTACACTATTACTACTGCTATCAGCATGAGGTACATCTGTTGTAATTTAAGCTACTCTCAAGTCCCAGATTCATCATCTAAGTTTGCATTTCCATGGAATCTTCGAATGTAAATGATCTTCTAATGACGAGCATTGCCCTTGTGGTTCTTTACAAAACAATTACTATTTTTTCTGATGAAGGGCAATTCAGAAATCAAACTGTTATCACAAAGAAGGCCACGAGGCTACTTGTGAATATGGAGGCTCTTTATATATGCTGCTATTTGGAGTGGTTCAAGTTGTACTGTCCCAAATACCAGATTTCCATAACCTACAATGGCTATCAATTGTTGCTGCAATCATGTCAGTCAGCTATGCCTCTATAGGATTTGCACTTGGGTTTGCACAAGTGATAGGTGCGGTACAACATCAGCTATTATTGGCCCTCCAAATCTTGTGTCGGGGTCATTGTTCCTGTAAACTTTTAGCTCTATCTATTCTGAATAGTTTCTGTTGTCTCTAAAATTTCAGCAAATGGATTTGTTAAGGGTGGGATCGCAGGAGTCTCAGCTTATAGGGCAGCTGATAAAGTATGGAATGTATCTCAAGCACTTGGAGATATTGCATTTGCATATCCATATTCCCTAATTCTACTAGAAATACAGGTATGAATTGTGATTCTGGATGGGTAAGTTTTTAAGCTGAAATGATCAAACACCAGTGTAGTTCTTTTAATAGACTAATTGTATGTGTTGAAACTTGGAAATCGTAAAGGATACTTTAAAATCACCTCCATCAGAAAGCAAGAGCATGAAGAAGGCATCGACAATAGCAGTTGTCGTCACCACATTTTTCTACCTCTGCTGCGGAGGCTTTGGTTATGCAGCTTTTGGAGAAAAAACACCAGGGAACCTCTTGACAGGATTTGGATTTTATGAACCGTACTGGCTTATTGACCTGGCCAATGCTTGTATTGTGCTTCATCTAGTTGGTGGCTATCAGGTATGTGTCTGTACACAATGTTCATGATAATAAGATAAGCAGATGCACCTTCGTAGCGTCGTAGAAGTAACAATCCCTGAAATATTCACAATGTTTGATTTTGCTGACAGGTTTACAGTCAGCCATTATTTGCAGTCATTGAAAACTGGATTGCAGAGAAATATCCAGACAACAGGTTTTTGAATAAGAATCTCACCTACAAATTCCCACGGTTGCCAGGTTTCCAATTGAATCTCCTCAGATTGTGTTTCCGAACTATCTACGTCGTATCAACAACCACGATAGCAGTGATGTTTCCTTACTTCAACCAGGTTATTGGATTGGTAGGAGGATTCGGCTTTTGGCCCTTGACGGTATATTTTCCTGTGGAAATGTATTTTAAGCAGAAGAATATTGAGGCGTGGACAATTAAGTGGATCATGCTTCGAGCCTTTAGCGTCCTCTGCTTTTTGGTGACAGCGTTTGCTTTGATTGGATCAGTTGAAGGGCTGATGAGTGCAAGATTGAGCTAAGAGAGTGAAGAAAGAAGGGAAGAGAATGTCTTTCATCTTCCAATTCTCGATAATCAGTCGTATGGAGATCTTCAATCTGGAATTCTCTTTTCGATATTGATTGCAAGGGAATGTCCTGAGGCAGAATTACTGATTATGGTGAGGGCATCTCCAAGTTTTTAGTTGAAAAGCCATGGATTCATCATCAGAACCAGATGGAACCTGGAATTGTTTGAAGCACGGTTCCTGTGAATTAATATTATATAAAATGTAAGATGGGAAAAGCTTTACTTAATATGATACTGTGTGAAAAATTGTTTGTTTTTCGAAAATGTCTATCTACATATCCAGGTAGCCAGCCCTATATTGTTAGCTTAGGCAGGATTCAGGTAGCCTCCAAAGAGAGTTGTCTTCATCAGGATTTTTCTTAAAAAAAAGCAATCTCCCACTTGACTAGGATTTGAAGGAGTAACGGCATGGAGGATTGACAAAGCTAAAGCACAAGGACTCAATTAAGAAGCCTTTTCTGATGAGGGGCTACTTTTAAAGAAATTCGAGAGTACAAGTACCCCCCCAGCTCACTACCCTGTTGTCTCCGTGGCACTGACATGCATTTGCAACGAGGAGACTAAACAACTAAGAAATTAGAAGTCGTTGTCGCTTGCCACTGCTAATGATATGATACGATACTATTTCTTCTTTAAATAATGCAAGCACCTTGCCTTAACTTTTCCTTTTCTTTTCTTTTTTTTTTAAAAAAAAAAATACATCAGAATTTGTGTGATCAAAGCATCAATGGACTTCTTTCTTGCAAATTGAACAAAACAAGACCATTCATTCTCTCTCGAGGCTGCGCGTGTCAAAATGATGAGCCACACGTACGCGGAACAACCTTAAACTTCACATGTTCTGCTTTCAAGGAATTCGAGACTCCTACTATGGAGGCGGTGGTAAAATTGTGTGATCAAAGCAGAAAGCCACCCAACCCAAAACATCTGCAAGGACCTCCAAGGGGAGTCAACAAGTGAGAGAGTTGACCGGGTGTCTTGTGGGTGAGCTACCAGCCCACCTCTCACACTCTCAATAGCGTTGAATAGTTTAATAAAATCATGCGCCTTCGATGCCATTTTTATTATTTCCAATTTAATTTAACCCCATGCAGTATTTCATATGCAAACCAAACTTTTGTTTCTGTATATAAGAATTGACCCGCTTACCATTTCTTTTCTCACTTCCACTTGTTTTCTTTTCTTTATAATTTTGCTCCCCCAAAATTTGAGGCACTAGACAGTAGACAGCATTATAGTAGCCAAAGTATTAGCATTTCTCAAGGAGGATAGTGCGAGAGAAGAAGAGTAAACAAAAGACAAGCACACACAGATGGGCAGGATTCCGTGTTGTGAGAAGGACAACGTGAAAAGGGGGCAATGGACACCTGAAGAAGATAACAAACTCTCTTCTTACATCGCCCAACACGGCACCCGTAACTGGCGGCTCATCCCCAAGAATGCTGGTTTCTGTCCTCTCCCCCCACCACATTACTGTTCTTAATAGCATCATCATTCATATGCTATAATTTATGACCGGATTATTATTGTTTTTTTTTTGTCCTTGTATGATTAAGGTCTCCAGAGATGTGGGAAGAGTTGCAGGTTGCGG
>Ga0307514_10006554_pt1 | contig 10119 bp, 6 predicted proteins | sample 16_EM_MG_FD_203088 | JGI IMG/M metagenome (GOLD analysis project Ga0307514, IMG submission 203088) | Populus trichocarpa ectomycorrhiza microbial communities from riparian zone in the Pacific Northwest, United States - 16_EM | ecosystem: Host-associated > Plants > Roots > Unclassified | place...
TTTATTTCTCTTATTTCTTTAAAAACATTATTATTATCTAAATATATTTTTACATGTTAAAAAATTTTTTAATAAAAAATTTGATCTAATTCAAACACCAATCTAGTATATTCCAAAAAAAAAAAAAGGGGAATACATACAATACGCACTCATGCGCACTATAGCAATATCCACCATTAAATAGTATTAACCTTTTACTTCCACTGAAAATTATCATTTTCCTTTTATTTATTAATTTTCTCTCATTTCTGATCGGCGATCAGCGGGAACCTCCCTTCTCCTCGCCGCCGACTCACCCAAATCCGACCTGAATTGTTCACCCAATTTCACAAATCCCTTAAAAACCCTAAATCTCTTACCATTTTGTACTTGTTAGCTTCCAAAAATAATAAATAAATAATCCTTAGTGAGTAACTTTGTGCTTTTGTGTGCGAGAGGTAATCCTAATAGTACACTGAAATTCTCAAAAAAATCAGGTCGCTATCTTGATTTGCTCGAGCTCTCAAATACACGTGTCGATCTGGCTCTTGCTTCATTTCCCATTCCTTGCTTAAATCTCAGTTGAGTTTCTTTTATATATATATATATTTTTTTTCATTTGTTTATTTACTTTAAATTATGTGTAACTGAGTTTGTAATTTTGTTATTAATTAAGGATTTAGAGTTGATTATTGATATTCTGAGGTTAATTGAGGTTCGATCTATGTGCATTTGTTTCAGATATTAAGTAGTGGAACTTGGGGTTTGATTTGGGGAATTTGAGCTAAAGTTTCTGCTTCTGGCTTTTGGTTTTGAACTGGGATTTTGGTTTGGGAGCTGTGTAATGAAATGGGTTTCGATTTTGGAACTGGGACTGTTTGGTTAGTGAGAAAATTGAAGAAATTTAATGCATAGTTTCTTTCTTTTTTTCTTTTTGTTTCATTGCGGAAAGAGTGAAGAGAACGAGTAAATATCATTTCTTTGAACCTTTTGATTTAGATTATAAATTTTTTAATTTAAGTGAGCTCGAATGTTGGACGTTTTAGGTTATGATTTACATCTTTTTTTCCTTTCCTTTCCTTTCATTTCTTGAGAATTGAATCTTCTGAGAATTGAAATTCCAACAAATCGTGCCTGCATCTATAATGATCCTGAGAATCAATCCTTTGGATTCATATATTACGTGGTCTGTTTGAGGTATTACTTGGCATTCCCTTGAAGCTTGACACCTATAATAAAGAGCTAAATGTTTCTGACAGTAATTTGTGCAGATAGCTGATGTGGTTATGCATGAGAATCGCGTGTCTTGTGTTTTTTGGCATATTGGGTCGGTCATAGCTTTTGCTTCAAGATTTTGGCTGTGTTTGATTTGAAGCTCCAGATGGAACCAAACACAGAGGAGGCTGTCATGGCAAAAGAGATTGCTGAGAAGCGATTTGCTGAAAGAGATTTTACTGGTGCAAAGAATTATGCTTTGAAGGCAAAAACTTTGTGTCCTGGATTAGAGGGTATATCTCAGATGGTGGCCACTTTTGAAGTTTATATTGCATCTCAGGCCAAATGCAATGGTGAAATTGACTATTTCTCTGTTCTTGGATTGAAGCCTTCTGCAGATAAAGATGCGGTGAAAAGGCAGTATCGAAAGATGGCTGTGTTGCTCCATCCTGATAAGAATAAAACTGTGGGAGCTGATGGAGCATTTAAACTAGTATCTGAAGCATGGACTATGTTGTCAGATAGTCTTAAGAAAAACTCTTATGATGTAAAGAGAAACAAAAAGATGGCATCTTGTGTTGTTCAGACAAACCTATCTTCAGTTCATGCTGCTGGGGTTACAGGATACAGCCATTGTTCCAATTCACCAACTGCTCACGGACTTGATACTTTCTGGACAGTTTGCACCTCTTGCAAAGTTCAGTATGAGTATCTACGGAAGTATGTGAATAAGAGACTTTCTTGTAAGAACTGCCGGGGTACTTTCATTGCTGTGGAAACTGGGGCAGCTCCAGTCAGTGGTTCTTTCCCCTACTGTCCTTGGTCATATGTCCCTGGTAATGGGCATAGAAGTCATGGATATGATGGGGTTGCATATGTCCCAACCACCTCTACCTTATACTCAGGAAATGGGGTCTCAGGATTGCATACTGGACATGGGTACGAGTATGTTTCAAATTTATCATTTCAATGGAGCTCATTTTCTGGAACTCCAGGGAGTGTTGTTGGTCCCAATGGATCATGTGCATTATCTGCTGATACTGTTTATCAGGCTAATGGAAGTGCCAGTGCAGCAAAGGTTAAACCAGCAGCCAATGGAAGGCGATCCATGAAAACTGCCACAGCAAAGATAAACTCTGATGTATCTGCAAGCTGTAACGAGTCTTCAGGCTCCAAGACTGGTAGACCTGATAAGAAAAGGAAGGTTGCTGTTGGATCCGGTTTTAGAAATGGGTGTGAAGAAAAAGAACCAAAGTCCGGTTCTGAAGTTGGATTAGCTAATGGATATAAAAATGTTGAGCATGATGCCAAGCTTTCCAGTCCAATTGAAGTTCCAACAAGACACAGCTCGATTGCTCCGGCTTTTGATGCTAGAAAGTTGTTGATTGACAAGGCAAGGACTGACATCAGGAAGAAATTGGAGGAGATGAGATTAGCTTCAGCTGCAGCAGTTAAAGAGAACATGGAAGATCAATCCACAGAGGCAGGAGAGGCTCCTAAACAAGCAAATTCAGATGTTGCTGGCCATCAAACAAAGTCAAACAAAATAGGGCCAATCTCGATAACAGTCCCTGATCCTGATTTCCATGATTTTGACAAAGATAGAGCTGAGGAATGCTTCAAGCCAAAACAAATATGGGCATTGTATGATGAAGATGATGGTATGCCTCGCTTATACTGTTTGATTCGCCAGGTGGTCTCAGTTAAACCCTTTAAGATTCTCATCACTTACTTGAACTCTAAAACTGATGGTGAATTTGGGGCAGTGAATTGGATAGATTCTGGGTTTACTAAATCTTGTGGACACTTCAGAGCACAGAATTCTGATGTTGTTGATCAAGTGAACATTTTCTCTCATGTTTTGAAAGGTGAAAAGGCTGGTAGAGGTGGCTGTGTTCGGATATACCCCAAAAGTGGAGATGTTTGGGCTGTTTATCGAAACTGGTCACCTGATTGGAACATATCAACCCCAGATGATGTGAGGCACCAGTATGAGATGGTAGAGGTCCTTGATAAGTACTCTGAAGAGCTTGGAGTTTGTGTTGCTCCTCTGAACAAGCTAGCTGGTTTCAAAACAGTATACCAAAGGAACGCAGGCAAGGATGCCATGAGATGGATTCCAAGAAGAGAGATGGTACGCTTTTCTCACCAGGTGCCTTCTTGGTCACTTGAAGGAGAAGCTAGTAATTTGCCAGGAAAGTGTTGGGATCTGGACCCCGCCGCTACTCCAGACGAGCTACTTCATGCTGCAACAGAAGCGAAGGCTTAGCATAGCCAGAGTACCAGAGTCAAGCGGGAAAGCAATGTTTGTTTGGAGTTCAATTTACCATTCTTATAGAAAAATTTTAGGTTGACTGTACCATATTTCACACTTGGTTCAAAGCCATTGCAACATTAACTCCATATGATTTTAGACAACTTGATGTTTACGGAGAACTGTTGTATCTGGAACTCTGAGTCTATTGACTGCTTGTAGACAGAATTGTACTTCTGGTGTTCTATGCGGGTTGTTGTAACATTAATTAAGTGGTCAGAACTGATTGAGAACTCAAAAGAAATGTAGTATCTGTATCTCGGCAAAGATTCGATGCCAGAAATCGAAAGATTTAATATACTTGAACTTCTTAGCAATCTGAGAGACTCTTGAGTCTGCTACTCGGTTTCTCCTTTTTAAATTCATGGCAGTAACCAGTAGGACAAGCTGATTGTAGGCCAACTGACTGGATCGTGATTTTTACTTATTTTTGGGTTCATGATCGTGATAGTTTTGCCGAGCACAAAAATGAACTTCGATTTATACTGTTCTTTTCGCTTGTCTCTTCATGTTCATCTTCATATACCCCGTTTCGAGTAGTCAAAATTAATCACTGCTTCCGTGCTGACTTGACTGTAAATTATGTTCCTCGTAAACAGTCTCCTTGAAAATTTCCATCAGGGTGGGTACACACACAATTGTCTGAATCTCATGTTCATAAACTAATCTGGGTTGATGAATGAAAAGTGAATATTTTACTGCCAATTAGTAATTATTGAACTGAGAAGAAACAAGGTATCGACAGGCGACAATAAATGGAACTGACCATGTGCATTTTTCATGTATGGATTACAGATTTGTCAACAAAAAAGGGATGATTTATGATAACGGGCCTCGACAATGATACACCAAAAGGGGGCCATGAACATTAAAAGAAAAAAACCAGGTATGGTAGCTTCAGATAAACTGAGCCAGACACAGTGAAGGCTAAGACAGGCTGCTCATTAAGGAACAAGCCTCCTCTAAGACTTCGTGTTCAGCACATCAACAATATAATGTGCCCAGCCCGGACCCAAGATGTCCTCTTCACGAAGGGCTGAAACTATGAGGAATACGTGGGCTCTCGCAGCATGCAATTTTTGCTATTCCAAAAGATAGTGTCTCCTTTTAACACCTACAAAGAACAGGTCTCAGGTCATCATGGACGGGCTTCGTAAAATTTTAACACCTGCAATTTTTGAGTGTTGACTCAACCATACACATATCCTTGAGATAGACCATTTTGAAATTTGAAGGACACCCCCTCCCCCTGATTTTCACCCTTAAACTATAAAGTATTTTAATTGACACCTCTTCCATCATATTCTGTCCAATTTGACTATTAAATATCACATGCTTTCTTAAAAAGTCATTCAAAAATCATCTTTAAAATTTAATTGTTGATCAATCAAATAATTCTAGATTAATTTTGCTAACTATTTTTAGAAACTATAATTAAAAACTAAGTCCTTAGCATGGAAGGATTATAGCTTCGTAAATCAAATAAAGTGTAGGATTCCTGCTTGACTTTAACACATTAGAAATAATATGGGTAGACTAATCTATACAAATAAAAAAAAAATGAAAGAAATAGAAGAGAGAAATAATATCCCCAACTTTAAGGATCAAATCATTTTATGATCCTCATAAATGCATGGAAAGAACAAGGAATTTTATTTTTATAAATCGATTCCATGACCCATAATTCTTAATGACTTATTTGCAATCTTGTTAAACATGGTTAATGATTCTACCAAAAATTTGGCAGAGTTTCACCTGCATCTTGACATACCAAGTTATCGATATTTTTACTTCTAATCACAATGTAATTTCCTAAAATTTCTATCATATCCAACCATCTTGGATCATATCTCATTCAAGACCAATCATACTTTTCAAATTCACATCATACTCGTTCATACATTTAAGCAACTATACACATAAACATTTAAAGACCTTAAAATATAATAGCTACCAACTTATAATCAATTCAAGAATATGTAACCAACAAGTATTCATACAAACATCTATTTAGCACCTTATATTAAAATCTCTATTAACATAACATTTACAATATTAGTTTTACTGATAATACTTTTAGTTTTTACAATATCCAAAATAAAGTTATATGATTGTCCATATTTTAACTACCGATCTATTTACATTCTTATTTAACAAAAATCTATCATTTGATAATACTATATTCTTTTATCACAACAACTAGGATGGTCATAACCCTACACTATACTAATCCTACCTGACCTGTGATGGACATGTAATTAAACAAATAAAGCATAAATAGTTAATTACTATTTAAATCATGAACCTTATTGTTCATAATTTATTCTTACATTTTATTTAACACCAATATTACACCTTTAAATTTTTAAAATATCATTCATGTTTTTAGTAATCCAACACTAAATTATCATATCACAATGGCAATCCCTTATGATCATCATAACTCCAACAACTCATTTAATTGCTATCAATCTGGTTATCCCGTTACGGATACCAATAAATTTGATAATCCTTCTGATTGTCAACAATTCGGCTATCCCCTCACGAATGCCAATAAATTTGACATTCCTTCTGATTGTCAACAATCTGACTATCCTTTCACGAATTCTAATAAATTCAATAACTCTTCTGATTGTCAACAATCTGACAATCCTCTCACGGATGTTAATAAATCCAATAAACTTTTCCAATTACTAATAATACACATCATTATCATTTATTTTGTTCCTTCTTTCACAACAATTATAACACATCTAATAACCAAAATATTGAAATTAATCATTAAAATAATTTTATAAATTCAAGTGTAGTAAAGAACACCTAGCTACTAATCGAGAGGATCTTTCTCCACTTGTCGAAGATCCTGCTCTTGTGATCTCCCCTGAATTAATACGATTTTACAACATTAATTCATATCCATAAGATCTAGGGTGCTTAAATTCTAATCACACACAATTTCTTTATTCTCACACAACATACCAAAAATCCCATTTAAATTCATCTCATCATCATCAATATTTTTTTTATGTGCATTAATTACATACAACTTGTATTTTTTAATGAAATTTCACAATTCCTTATTTATATTCCCTTTGTTAACCAACACTTCTCAATTAACAACATAGGTTTCTTTTCTCATTTTCACCTTATTTAAGCTATTTTTTTCCCTTTCTATATTATAAGTATATCTCTTAGTATCGATTGCATATGACATCTCCATTATATAATTATATCAAACTTTCCTATTTATCACCTACCATGGTTGGCCCTTCCTCCCTACAAATCACCATGATCCCTTCTTCAATTCTTCTTAATTTAACATCTTTTATGTGTTCTCACATGTAAACACTATATCAAATCACCCCTAATATTTCCTTCTATCATGGTCGGCCACTACCCTTATAGTAACACCATGATTTCTTTCAAATTTCTTCATAAGTTCACAAGTTTGTCAACCAAATACAATCTAATTATAATAAATCTGTCAAGAGCCCTAATTCATCAACAACAATCCCTAACTAAAAATTAAAAATTTTCAACTAAAATATATATAAATCTCATGTAAACTTGTTAAAATCGATATAAAACACCTTTCCAGACTATTGTTCAAGCTTTAAATGCCCTCTAAACAAATTTCAAGGATTCCCCCTTTCTTTTTCCTTACTTGGCCGAATTTCCTCCCTTGATTTTCACCCCTTCTCACTTGTTTCTTTCTTATTTTGATGTTTAGATGGATTGAACTTTACAAATCTCAATATCTCCTCTCAAATCTACTCTTACCTCATGTTCTTTTTTTTTCCCCTAAGTTTCTCTCTCCATTTCTTTAAAACATTTAAGAAAAATCACCCTCTCTTCCTCCTCCTTTAATAGTCGGCCAACACACACACGCACGCACATATATAGATAATAATTTGGTTATTTCCTATTACATCCCACCTTTATACCTTTTCATGTTCTCGAGTAAATGTTTAACTGCTCGAAAAGCCTGTTTATGCCATTTTTTGAATGGGAGATATAAAAATTCATTAAACTTTATCCCATAACCTGATTTTCCTATTACATTATTTTCATTTGGTTTTTATTCACATTCTGTACTTTTTTATTTTTCAGCTATTTTTTGTAATTGAATTTTTTTTTAAAAAAAAACACATACATAAAAATTTTATTTTAATTTCTCTCATCTATCATCATTCCCCCGAGTTAAATATTCATTTCACTCACTTAGTGTAATTTTTCCCTCATTAATTTTGTAAATTCTATCTCAAAACCTAATCTCTTAGTAAGGTATATGGTTTAACATATTCTTTCTCATTGGTGTGTTGAAGTGATGCATCCTTCTAAACTGCATCTTGATTAGCCGACCTTGTTGCCACTTTCTTCCTAGGTTTAGGAGTGTTGGTGATCTCTAACCAATTCATCATCCTTATGTTAGGCATGACATGCCCAACCTTACAGGGCATACATCCCACCACCCCATGGGCTTGGGATGTCACACTTGAGTTCAATAAAGGGCATACAACGTATCTGAGCCCATTTTTTTTTTTACCTCTAACGGGCTTAAACAACTCGCCTGAGCCCAACACTCCCTTGAAAATTTTTTTACGACCCCATGCGGGTTCCTCAGTATTTTATATTGATCCAACACATATTATTTTAAGTAGAATACAATGCAAAATATCACAAGAGTGAAATGACTATTCAGCCCCTTTTTTACACAAAAGAACAAGATTCATGAGCTATAAATACTTCATGAATCCTTGAAGTTCAAGGCTCAAAATCTCTTCATTCTCTACATTTTTAGCACATAAATTTTCATAGCATCTCTCTCTAAAATATTGTCGCACATGGGCTCTCGGTGTAACGGGACATCATAATTGAAGAGTCGCCAAGTAGTTGTTTGGTTCAAGTTCACTAGGAGACCCGGGTATACTGGTCTTATCAGAAACTCCAATGGTAAGGAACTAGTATTATCACCCCTAACACACCTTACCTGAGGTAAGTTGCATTATGGTCTAAATATAGTTTAAAGGTTTTGATGAGTTCTTAGCCTATGGTGTGTCTATGGCTCAGAATAAAAATTTACTCTCATGAATAAATCTAACATCTTGAATTATTATGGGCTCGTATGCCCAGATAAATTCTTATAGAAAGAATCCATGTAGGTTCCCTAACAATGTTCACCTTTCCTGAAAGGTGAAAGTGTTTCTCACTCGTATATTATGGTGAAAAATACTCCCAATTAAAATTGGTGAATATTAAAACATTCTGAGAATTTTCTAGTTAACCCCTGATATTTAAATATCAGCTTACTTGTAGGTCCAATATTTATACCAAAATATTGACCATTAATTTTCAAAGAAAAAAAAAACTTAGGGTTATTAAAATATTGACCAAATCCTTTAGGAATTTTATAAATTTGTTGTAAATTCCACAAAGAAATACAAAAACAATTCTAAAACATTGCTAAAACATTTTTCTCTTTTTTATAAATAAATTGCACTTTTTGTAAGGATCAGGCAGTATGCAACAAGCAGAAATTATTTTTTGTGTCATATGCAATTAAAACATTGGATTAATTAATTTTTTCTTTTTCTTTTTTTTAACAATTATTTAACATAAAATAAAATAAAATGCAAACGCACACACACCATTTTTCACTAATTACTCACACACCCAAAACTACACATGTTTTCAAACCATCAAAAATTCAAATTCTAACAATAATTTAAAACACATACTAAAAATTCAAAAGTTTTCAAAATGGTCTTCCCAACAATTGAAAAAAAATTAGAGAGATTGTTGGAAACTCAGGGAGCATACTAGAAGATTCTAAGATAGTTGAAACAGTGGCAACACGTGGGTCTCACGTGTCGCCGCCACTGGCGGCGCGTGCAGGTGATGATTTGTTGTCTTGAGAGGTGCGTGGCGGTGTGGATCAGGCAATTCTTCATCTCCTCTTCACTCTTATATTGATGGTGTAACAAGGGGAAACTTGTAAAAGCACGAAACAAACACAACAAACTCTAGTTATTTTTCTTTATTTTCCCTTTTCTAGATCTAGTTATCTCTCACTATTTTTTCTTTAAATAGTCATCACCACTACTACCATATGTGGAGCATTGTGTGTGGGGAGGGCTAGTTCGGTGGCTGTTGATGGGTCATCAGTTCATGACTAGAAAGAGAGAAAAAGTCATTGGCGGTGGTATTTACAATGGCAATGTTGCTGGAGCTGGCATTGTCAAATCTGTTGTTGACAAAGGTTGTTGTGATGTTGAGGAGCTGGTGCCTGCTGGTGGAGGAATGTGTTACTTTTTTTGCTGTGGCCGGTTAGGAAATGAGATGCAAGGCTGCTAGATCTTGAATTGCTGTTACTGTTCGTGACTTCAATGGAGTCCAAAGACTCTTTGGTGCTGAAAGGTAAACATGTTGTTGTTGTCAGTCATGCTCCTTTGTTGCTCTCAATTAGATAAAACAAGATGCAAAGCTGTTGGATCTTGGATTGCTGTTGTTACTACTATTGCTCATGGCTTTAATAAAGACTAAATGCACTTGTACGTTGGAAAAGAAATGTCATGTTGTTGTTGAGATGTGGTGGTGTGGTCGGCAGTAGG
>Ga0307514_10006555_pt1 | contig 10118 bp, 8 predicted proteins | sample 16_EM_MG_FD_203088 | JGI IMG/M metagenome (GOLD analysis project Ga0307514, IMG submission 203088) | Populus trichocarpa ectomycorrhiza microbial communities from riparian zone in the Pacific Northwest, United States - 16_EM | ecosystem: Host-associated > Plants > Roots > Unclassified | place...
CCAATTGTCTACGGATCAGTCACTGTCGGTCAGTTTGTACTTGTATGATATCTACCTATGTCACGCAAACCTATTACTCTATTTACCTCAATTATCTCTACCGAGTATATATTACTATGCCTCCACAACGCAGATTTGGACGTACAGCATTAGAAAAGTGGAGGATCTGTCAAGCTCGACAGGAACCATGAAAACTGGAGGAATTTTGCAAGCTATCTGCAAGACCTTACATTTTACTTTCAATTACTTTCAGTTTCCTCACTTCCAGCTGTACCCGGGTCTTCTCCTGAGATTAATATTTCTGATCTTATGAATTCTCTTTCCCATGTTCAACAATCTCTCACTCAGCATCTAGAAGCACACAAGACGCAATCCCAGCTTGATAGTTGGCTTCAGCGCTCAGCTTAGTCTAGTTGCACTCTTATATCCATTAGGGAATCAAATCGAAACCAGGTACATGCAAAAGGTTTTTAGTGCAAGCCACCAACTAAACCAATATAGGTAAATGGATTTGACTACCCAAAACACAAAAACCTGGTTTTGGTTGCAACGACATCATCACTTCAGTGACTTACAACACAACGACAACGACAACACCATCCCTTACCGTGATATTTACATATAAAACCATGGCCGAAGTACTAGGTGCAGTCTCAAGCGCGATGGCTGTGATTGAAGCTGCTGGCAAGGTCTGGTCGACTGGCTGGAAATACTATCAGGTAAAAATCCCCCCCAGGGAATTTGAGCCACAATCAGTAGTAAATAATTTTATATGGGGTTAGGATGCCAGGAATGCCCCATCCGAGATGAATGAGCTTATGAATGGCATTACAGCTCTGCAAACTGCATTTCAGCAAGTTGAATACTTGGCGAAAGGTCCTGGTGCTACCAAACTGATTGCATTGAAGCCGCTCCTCGAAAGTAGCTCCTTGGAACTTGAAAAGGAGTTTAACCGAATTCTTCAGATTTTACAGCCAGGACTGGGACAAAAGACAAAGAAACACCTGCTGAGACTGAGGTTGAAGTGGCCATTTCAAAAGGCGGAGGTGGAACAAATTCTTCAGCTACTTGAGCGGCATAAATCAGATTTGACTTTTGCCATGAATTCTGACCAGATGTAAGAGCCTATCTCGACTGGAGTCATAGTAGACGCTAATATCTATATCTAGGACGGCTGTTATTCAAACTGACAATCGAGTTGAGGAAAGTGATACACATAAAATCAGTCGGTACTAGTACTAATTTGTGGTACGTATACAGTCACTGCAACAAAGCACAAACATTGCGAAGTTACCATGCGCTGAAGGTGCTGCCCATGACGACTGGCTCCGGCGACACGAGGATCATTGCTTGCAAGATACGCGAGTAGATCTTCGCAAGCAGATTATGGACTGGTGTGACGATCCAAACAGCAAATGCATCTTCTGGCTTAACGGAATGGCTGGGACTGGCAAATCGACAATTTCTCGCACAATTGCTCTAGAGCTTGCAGAAAAGAAAAGGCTTGCAGCGAGTTTCTTCTTTACTCGCGGCAAAAAGGATGTCAGCCACTCTCGCATGTTCTTCACTACTATTGCCGCCCAGCTTGCAAACAGTTTACCAGTACTCCGGACATCCATCTCAGATGCCATCGACAACAATACTCACATCTTTCAAAAAGGACCTCGGGAGCAATGGAATCAGCTCATCCTTAACCCTTTAAAGAATGCCCCTACTCAATCAATTCAACTGGCTGTCGTAATTGACGCACTTGATGAATGTGACAGCATGGAAGATATCCAATTAATCCTCCAACTACTTGCAGAAGCCAAGGATCTTGAGACAGTTCGGATCAAGATCTTCCTTACCAGCAGACCAGAAATCCCCATCTTTGATGGATTTCGTCAATTGTCTGGTGAGGCGTATCAGGATTTCATACTCCATGATATCCCACTTGATACAGTTAATGCAGATATATCTACTTTCTTTCTGCAAAAGTTGTCGCCACTGAAAGCCAAACATGGACTTAGGACACCATGGCCAGATGAGCAAATTATTGAACAATTGGTGGAAAGGGCAGCGGGGCTGTTTATCTATGCTGCAACAACCCTTCGATTTATTCAAGACGGTATCGATGGTCCTGAAGAACAACTCGCTTTAATTCTTAACGCGGCCAAGTCATCCCGGTCGGCAACAAAGCATCTCGATGGCATATATACAACACTGCTCCAGCACTCAGTTCTTGGGAAACGGGGTGATGAACAAGAGTGTGAACAAGAGTGTGAACAATTAGCAGGACGGTTTAGACAGGTGGTTGGATCCCTTGTGGTAATGTTTAATACTATGCCAGCTAGAAATCTGGCGCAGCTGCTCCAAATACCATTCAAAATGGTTTCTAGAACTTTGGGCTCTTTGTGTTCTGTGCTCAATGTCCCAGAAAATGAAAGCCAGCCTGTCCGATTATTTCATCTATCCTTCGGTGACTTCCTACTGGATTCTCGGCGGTGCAGTGATTCTAGATTCCAGATAGATGAGGAAGAGAGACACACCAGCCTATTTCGCAAATGTATGTCGCATATATCTCAGCTTCAGGAAAACATATGCGATCTTTGGGGGCCAGGAGTTTTGATTACCGAGATTCCCCGTGATATGATACAAAGAAGCATTCCACCACATGCTCAATACGCATGTCGTCACTGGCTTGATCACTGGCGACTTGGGAATCCAATGGAGGAAGACATCAAGACTATTCGGCAATTTCTCGAGCAGCACTTTCTTCATTGGTTGGAGGGACTTAGCTTAATCGGGGAGGCATCAAATGGAGTTCATGTGATAATAGCTCTAGAGGAAATACTATCTGTAAGTTGCAATGCTTATTAGTCTATACGAAGAATAGTATTGACCTGAAACCAGGGACAATTCGCGGACTATGATCCAGGATTGTTAGAACTTGCATATGATGCCAAACGGTTTATGTTGCACATGAGGTCAATTATTGAAATGGCACCCCGTCAGGTCTACTATTCAGGACTTTTGTTTGCCCCACGATCAAGTCTTCTTCGAGTAGGATACTTAAAAAATATCCCTTGGGTTACTATGGAACCTAAGGTGGCAGATGTATGGAGCTCATTGATACAGACGCTAGAAGGCCATACTAGCTGGGTCAAGTCGGCTGTATTTTCACCCGATGGAAGGCTTGTTGCCTCTGTATCCTGGGACAAGACGGTCAGATTATGGGATACATCGACAGGAAAGCAGTATAGAGTTTTGGAAGGTCATACCCGTGATATCATTTCAGCTGTGTTTTCACCCGATGGAATGCTTGTTGCCTCTGCATCCGACGACAAAACGGTCAGATTATGGAATACATCAACAGGAACGCAATGTAGAGTTTTGGAAGGTCATACCTGGCCTGTCAACTCTGCTGTGTTTTCACCCGATGGAAAGCTTGTCGCCTCTGCATCTAGGGACAACACGGTCAGATTATGGGATGCATCAACAGGCAAGCCATCGAGAGTATTGGAAGGTCATACCGAAGAGGTCAATTCAGCTGTGTTTTCACCCGATGGAAAACTTGTTGCTTCTGCATCCAACGACGAAACGGTCAGATTATGGGATATATCAACTGGAAAGCAACGTGGAGTTTTGGAAGGTCATACCGGTTCTGTCGTTTCAGCTGTGTTTTCACCCGATGGAATGCTTGTTGCCTCTGCATCTGCGGACAAAACGGTCAGATTATGGGATTCATCAACAGGCAAGCAATGTGGAGTTTTGGAAGGTCATACCTGGCCTGTCAACTCTGCTGTGTTTTCACCCGATGGAAAGCTTGTCGCCTCTGCATCCAGGGACAACACTGTCAGATTATGGGATGCATCAACAGGCAAGCAATGTGCAGTTTTGGAAGGTCATACCGAAGAGGCCAATTCAGCTGTGTTTTCACCCGATGGAAAACTTGTTGCCTCTGCATCCAACGACGAAACGGTCAGATTATGGGATATATCAACGGGAAAGCAATGTGGAGTTTTGGAAGGTCATACCAGTTTTGTCAAATCGGCTGTGTTTTCGCCCAATGGAAAGCTTGTTGCCTCTGCATCCTGGGGCAAAACGCTCAGATTATGGGATACATCAACAGGAAGGCAGTGTGAAGTTTTGGAGGGTCATACCAGTTGGGTCAATTCAACTGTGTTTTCACCCGATGGAAAGCTTGTTGCCTCTGCATCCGTTGACAAGACGGTCAGATTATGGGATACATCGACAGGAAAGCAGTATAGAGTTTTGGAAGGTCATACCGGTTCTGTCGTTTCAGCTGTGTTTTCACCCGATGGAATGCTTGTTGCCTCTGCATCTGCGGACAAAACAGTCAGATTATGGAATTCATCAACAGGCAAGCAATGTGGAGTTTTGGAAGGTCATACCGGTTATGTCCTTTCAGCTGTGTTTTCACCCGATGGAAAGCTTGTTGCCTCTGCATCCAGGGACAACACGGTCAGATTATGGGATACATCAACAGGCAAGCAATGTGGAGTTTTGGAAGGTCATACCAAAAAGGTCAATTCAGCTTTGTTTTCACCCGATGGAAAACTTGTTGCCTCTGCATCCAGCGACGAAACGGTCAGAATATGGGATATATCAACTGGAAAGCAGTATAGAGTTTTGGAAGGTCATACCGGCTCTGTCATTTCAGCTGTGTTTTCACCCGATGGAAAGCTTGTTGGTTCTGCATCCGACGACAAAACGGTCAGATTATGGGATACATCAACAGGAAGGCAGTGTGAAGTTTTGGAGGGTCATACCAGTTGGGTCAGGTCAACTGTGTTTTCACCCGATGGAAAGCTTGTAGCCTCTGCATCCGGGGATAAAACGGTCAGATTATGGGATACTGCAAAAAAAACAACCATAGAAATCATTGAAACTCATGCCACTACCAACATTATGAAGTTTTCTAATGACGGAACGCATCTACATACAAGTTACGGCATACTGCAGCTCAAGTCATCTCTTCACAGTGAAGGCAGCCGGGAGCTAGCACACACGTTAACCCATTCCCTGTATGTTTCTGATCAATGGATCACATGCAACATGAAAAAATTGCTCTGGCTTCCTGTTGAGTACCGACCATCCTGCTCTGCAGTAAGTGACACTGCCAACCTTATTGCCATTGGATCTACCTCCGGTAGAGTTATTTTCATATCTATTGATTTTACCGCTCTTCCGGCCGCATATCTCCAGTCATCTGTTAACGTTCCTGCCATAGCAAGTAAGGGCTTCCTTGGATATAAGTTCCCTTGTTGGCTATTTCCAGAACTAATTCACTGGTTGGTGTATTTTAGGTACAAGTTAAATCAATGGAACTGCAGTTTTGGTATGGGTATGGTAGGCCGGGCATTGGATTTTTGTGTGTTTTTTTTGTGTGATGATTTGTATATATATATATGGTGCCAGCCCAACCCTCCCCCCCCCACCAAAAACTGGCAACGCTATTTGCTCCACCAAAACAGAACCGATTCAGATTTGCAAGCGTATATCTCTTCCTCTCGCTCTTCTGAATATCTCTACGCTTGTAAATTCTTTTTTCAATGTTTACCTAGAGAGTAGATAGCTGCCAAGCTTTGGCCTTTTTCAAATGCCCAGAAGCGAAGGGAAGGTGTGTAGTGTAGGGGAACCCTGGTGCCAAAATTACTGAGAGAGGCTTAGTGCCATCGCCCAAAAAGAAACATAGTTGCCCAATTAGGAATGGATCATAACGCTAACGTTGCGCTTGCAATGCAGCACAGCACACGTTCATGATAGAGACATGATACGATAGGAAAAAACCATTAGGTCTCAATCACAAGCATAGATAGCTACTACTTCTAAACATAATCATGAAGAAAGGCTATCCGAAATACTGATCAATGGACCTCCATTACATTGTGCAGCGTGAGAGAAACGGCCCTGTCATACAGCGAAAACAGTAGTCCGGAAAACAACGGAACTGGTGAAAAAAACTTCACGACGAAACACTGTCTCCCAAATGGATCAACAAATGTGTTAGTCAATGAGATAATGCTTAATATGCTGCTAGCAGAGCCTCATAGTTCACTGCTGATGTTTCCATTTCCAAAGCCTCCAGACATGTCTGTTCTGACGGTAAGGCATTATCTAGCTTTGCAAAGAAAATCGCATGAGGGAAAGCACGAAGAAAGGACAAACCTAAGCTAGAGCGACACCTTGACAATGCGGCGTAGGCGGCAGTATAAGTGTGATGTCCCCCACGCGTACCCCTAGGATTTGGGGGCTCAAGATCTGGTATGTGAAGGTTCTACCTTGCGACCTGTAATCTGTAATTGCAAACGAAAACGCAGCACAGCAAAGGATTTGCCAGCAGCGCGTCGAAATGCCTTTGCCTGTCGCTGATGCAAAAGCCTCAAGAACATGAACGTCGATGGAAAAGGAGGTTGAAAACAATGGCATCACTCCAGGGCTAAAGCTGCCAACCGCTGCAAACTTATGATTTGCAACCTTAACAAGCAGGCACTTTGGTGGAGAATCTATAATCCATATTGTGCCTTAGAAAATTAGCGTGGATTTCTCATATTGTGCGCATTGGGCATCATAGAACAATACTCACCTACTGGCAGACTGCTTGCTATAGTATCATACATAACGAAATCAACACCACCTCTGCTCTTGTAGAGAGTTGAGAGACATTGCCGGCAAATTGGTACTGAGGTACTCTGTAGTGGCTGGCATAAGTCTAGGTAAGTCAATTGCAATAGAGGCTACCGGTAGTATATTGGCTAATACATTAGCTAGTATGTAAACTGACTAGTATATATTGACTGGCATACGGAGTACCAGGTGGTGGTCTACTGGCTAGCAGCTGGCTATGGTACATTGAAGTCTGTGATATGGATTTATTACGCTACGATAACCTAGTGGGGTCGCTACCACTTAGTCCTGACTGCTGGCAAATATATTAACTGTGACTGGCTAGGATATTGACTGGTGTATCAGGACTGGCATATTGAGTGGCGTATTGGCTGGCATATTGAGGGGTGAATTGACTGGCATATGGACTGGTACCAGCTAGAATATTGGCTGGTTGGCGGGCGAATTAATTGGCGAATTGACTAGAATATTAACTGGTACTGGCTGGCGCATGGACTGGAATATTAACTGGAATATTAACTGGAATATTGACTGGAATATCGACTGGAATATTGACTGGTAACGGCTGGCATGTGGGCTGGCAAATTGACTGACAAATTGACTAGTATATTGACCAGTGAATTGATGGGCGGCATATGGACTGGAGAATTAATGGCAGTATGGACTGGCAAATTGAGTGGCGTATTGACTGAATAATTGACTGTATATACATATATATCAAGGCTATGTTCTAGTACCAATATCCTAGTCAATATCCCAGTCAATATCCCAGGCCATTTGCCAGTCCATCTGCTAGTCAATTCACCAGTGTAAACGAGAGTATTTCCTATAGCGCATGGACTGGAGAATTGACGGGCATATGCACTGGCAAGTTGACTAGAATATTGGCTAGGGAATTGGCGAGTATAGATGAGCATATAGACTGGTGGAGAGACTGGAATATTGACTGGCACATAGACTACTTTACCGGCTGGCATATGGGCTAGTGAACTGAGTGGCACATTGACTGGAATATTGACAGGTGGATTGACTGGTATATTAACTGGTACCGGCTAGCATATGGACCGGTTTACGGGCTAGTATATGGGCTGGCATATTGGGTGGCATATTGACTGGTAAGTGGACTGGTAACGGCTGGCATATGGACTGGTGAATTGACTGGCATATTGGCTGGTAATGGCTGGCATATGGGTGGCAAATTGACTGGAATATTCACTGGTACCGGCTGGCATATGAATAGGCGAATTAAGCAAAAGTCACTCTGAGAACATGTGAAGACCTTGCCGGCCCGTGAATCTCTACCTGATAGAATGTGAAATATGTAAAAATCGGGTATATAGTCAGAGCGAAATCCTGTACTTTAGCAAGACAGTTCCGCACAGGTCCATAGATCGAGAATATACGATCACGTCCAGAAACTCCCAGTCCATGAGCCATCCGCTGCGCTGCATAGCCTACATGCGCCAGCCATTTAATGACTAGTGAAGGTACAAGTCAATTATAACTCGCTACTATACCACTTAATTTAATACCTAGTATGTCAGCCAAATACCAGTCGAGAGCATGCAAAAGTCCATGCAAAAGCACATGCAAAAGCTCATGGCAAGGAGCATGTAAAAGCTCATAGAAAAGCTCAAATCATTCGAGTGCTCTTGTGCCATCTACTGATATCGGTCAGAGTAACGCTAGGGTAATAGAATATGCTGCGTGTTCTGCCAGGGCTTCTGGGCAAGATCGGCGCCAGGCTACATCCGGGGCGTCCGTGATACCTATCTGCAATAGGTTATGGTGGTTTATACCTAAACGGGTTGGAGATCGCCACTCAGAAATGTTCCAGTAGGTTGGTTACTGGTACCAGCTGCACGAGCAATGAACAACGCAGGAGTTATATCAGTATAGGGTTAGGTATCATGTCACAACTTTCCTTAGTTATTCACTCCGTGATTAGCGACCTTCCGATTATTGAGAATAGGAACGCTTCAACGTAACAGAGGTTCCGAATGGTGGATTTGAGGAGGTTTGAATGCGTTCATTCACAGTATGAGATGCGAATACGAAGTGTGGTCTGTCTTGTCGGAATAACTCTCGGTAAAATGTATGTACCCATGAAGGGTCACGGGAGTAAGCTGTCCCAAAGAGGGCAATTGGGAAATGCAGGGTAGGACCAGGATGCCGAATCAGGGCAATTGGGAAATTCTCACGAAGGATAAAAAGAGCTGGGAAAGTACGTTGGACATCCTTTTTGTTTGAGTAGATGATATAGGAACGCAAGCCTTTCAGGATATCCAAGCCTATAGCATACTCAGCGATAATTCTCCTTGAATAAACTTCATATTCTTACCACTTCCACAATTCCTCGTACTCATAACCTTGTATTATTACATGTCTACTTGAATTGAATTGTGTGTGTCTTGTTCTTTTTATCTAGCAAGTATTCTGAGCAGTACTTATACACTCTCTGTTAAAGCATGTAGAATGACAGGTGGCAGGTGTAATAGTACCAGAAAGTGAACATAGACATAGTGGGCCTTATAAACATTATCATCGCTTCCGGATTTTACACAGGTTTTCCCAACAACAGACTTTTTTCCTAATAAAAATATAAAATATCAAAACGAGTTACCCCAGTTTCAAAGTAAAGAATATCGTCAGTTCATTTGCAGTGTCGCAACAAGCACGTTGACTTAGCGAGAGTGTTATGGATTAGTAATATACATAGCTCACGTGTTTATTTCAAGGCAAGTTAGTACCCGAGCTCTACCGGTAGGTATGTCAGCCTACCAGGGAACATTCTGGGGTGGGCTGGTCTCTCTGGGAAGGCCAAGGATCCTGTGAACTCTCGGCCTATCTAACCTAAATTGAGTGCAAGAAGCTTGGTGCATCGGCAATTAAATTTTGCGCCCAGTCAGCAACTGCAGTTATAAAGCCCCCCTCATCTCGTACCTCGATATGAACGGTTTTTATACAAGACTTTCCGTATATTTTCCTGTTGCAAAGAGCAATTCGTAAGTCCATGGAGATGCACCAGGCTTGCCAGTAATGCTGACTTGACCCCGCAGTACCGGTTCTGATATGGATAGAATCCACTGTCGTATCGCATTCTGACGGCGGAAAATACAGAATATCTATCGTCTCACAATATCTCCCATTCTCACAGTCATGCCCCGAACACAGATCGTGGGATACGGCCTACACTGGTGTTTAAAGCTGCCGGCTTCGAACTAGAAAGCCAGACCTATAGCAACGCCCCGCGAGCTCTCATTAACCTATTTATGACTTCCCTCATCGAGTTGAAGAGATTTCCTTGCCAAATTTTCCACTCGGGGGATGCGGTCCCTCGTCATAGCCTCCATAGGCTGAATGCGAGTAATGATAACGGAAAAAAAAAAGAAAAAGAGGCTGAATACTCTGCCGCTATCAAGGAATACGCCAAGATACAGCATGCGATCCGACAGACGTACGCGCAAGCTTTGTGAACTTCGTAGAAG
>Ga0307514_10006556_pt1 | contig 10117 bp, 5 predicted proteins | sample 16_EM_MG_FD_203088 | JGI IMG/M metagenome (GOLD analysis project Ga0307514, IMG submission 203088) | Populus trichocarpa ectomycorrhiza microbial communities from riparian zone in the Pacific Northwest, United States - 16_EM | ecosystem: Host-associated > Plants > Roots > Unclassified | place...
ATTTCATAAATTATTTTAAATAAAATAAGTAACAATCAAAAGAATGAGGACCAAATTTGATAGATAAAAAATTTTAATTTAAAAATGATAAGAGAAAAGTAAATAACAATCATAAAAATAAGGACCAAAGTTAATATAAAAATCAAATTAAATCAAATTTTAAGGGATGAATTTGAAAAAAAAAAGATTCAAACAAAATATATAGCAATCAAAAGTTTGAGGATCAAATTTGACATAATCAGCAAATAATATGATATTTTTAAATTTTTAACAACTTCTGAAAAGTGTTTTCCGTCCAAAATAAAAGGAAAAATCTTTCCTAAAAATCAAGCTGAATTTTTCTTTGACAGGAAAGTGTTTTTTGTTGACCGGAAAGTATTTTCCGTTAACTAACTTTTTTAATGACAAACAAATATAGAAAAGTTTGGAAAATAATTTTTCAGAAACTATTTTCCAAAAAACAAACGCATCTTAGGATATGCTGATCCTGTCGAACAAACATAGGATAGTTATCTTGTCTATTAAAAACGATCCTACTTCGACACGTATGTAAATAACAGATGGTGATTCTTTTATCTAATAAAAACATAATTCAAGTTTTTTAAAGTCTAGCAATGAAGATAGAAAGTAATTATTTCTTGATGACAAATATTCAAAGTGAATGTTAAATTATGTTTCATGCAGAACAATTTACTTTGAACATACCTTGTTGGATGTTTTTCAATAAATTTTTAATCTTAGATATTATAAAAAATAAATAAAAAAACTTTTTTTATTCCCATGATTGAGATCTTAATTTCATAAATTTTTTCATTAAAAAATCGATCAACTTAGAAAGTACCTTCGGATTTTATTTTAAAATTGTACATTTGATTGATTTTAAGTAAAATGTCAAAACGTTACTTTAAATTTCATAAAATTACCTTGTGCATAACTTGTCAATACAAAGTCTTTGCCTTATATTCCATGATTGAGATTTTCATAACTCATTTTCTATCCTCAATATTTTAATTTTATTAAATTAAAAATCTAAAATAAAATTGTATCTCCATCAAAATTCTTTGTTTTTTTTTAAATAGCTATTTTGTAAACTTCTAAAGATTTTTAGCCTTTTTGTATATTTTATTTCGTTTCATAAAACAGTGAGCCAAAAAAAACAAAATAAACAAAATAAAAACAAAGATAAGAAAAATATAAGTGCTTTCTTTAAGAGATAAGCACTTTAACAAAGAAGTTAGGGCAGATTGTTTATGTAAGACTTTCTCTCAACCAAACAATACCATGTTGCTCATCCAATTACATGAATGGTTTTATTTCTATCTAGGAGCAACTTCCTAGTAAGTAGATAATACTTGAAGGGAGATCTCCAATTGTTCTTTGTGTCAACTATAGTGGACATTAATCCATCTTTTATGTTCGGTTTTTTCAATTTTTCAATCAATACATCTAAAAAGAGTTCAATTAAATTGGAGCTTGCTAGTTTAGATAAGAGATCTGCCCTCCCATTCTCTTCTCTTGGAATACGATCAATTGAAATTTCTTTACCTTTATCTTTCTCAAAAAGATGAACTTGAACTTTCTATAAGTACTTCATTATAGTAAGGTCTTTAGTCTCAAATGCATATTGGCATTGTCCCAGTACCAGCTGAGAGTCATCATGGGCATGGAGAGGGAAAGCCTCTAAGGATTTTGCCAGACCCAAACATGCTAGAAAAGCTTTATATTCATATATATTATTGGTGGATGAAAATTCAAAATGGATCTCATACTAAAAAACTTGTATATGGAGACTTATAAGCACCACTTCCTTTAGAATTAAAAGATCTATCGACATATAATTCCCAATGTGAGATCAATTGTATGGATTCGGGTGGAATTTCAGCTTCACCTGAGGGGATTAGCTGCTCAGCCATTGGCACGAGCTTGTCCTGGACATTGTTCTTAAAAGAACATTCAGCTATAAAGTTTGTTAAGGCTTGCCCTTTAATAACTGGTCTTGGCTGGTATAGGAGTCCATATTCTTCTAACTCAATTGCTCAACTCACTAGTCTTCTAGAAATATTTGGCCCGTGGATAATCTATCTCAAAGGTTGGTATGTTAACATTATAATCTGATGAGCATGAAAGTATAACTTTAACTTCATGTTAGCACAAGCCAAAGCTCATACCATTTTCTCCACTTTTAAGCACCTTATCTATGTATCCTAGAGAGCTCAGTTAAAATAGTAGATTAGACATTGTACATCCTCTTTTTCTTTGACCAATGCCACATTAATTGATTGATTAGAAACCCTAAAATAAAGGAACATACTCTCATTTTCTCATGGTTGTGACGAGATATTAGAAGAGAAAAGATACGCTTTGAACTATTTAAAAGCTTTCTGACATGTTAGTATCCACTCAAAGTTAGTGATATTCTTCAAAGTCTTAAAGAATGACAGACTTCGTTCCCCTACCCTAGATATGAATTTGTTAAGAGCAGCTAGTCTTTTAGTAAGATGTTGGAACTCTTTGACCTTTTAAGGGGGAGTCATATCTAATATCATAAGGTTGAGTTCTATTCCCTTGTTTCTCACTAAAAAACCCAAAAGTTTCCTTCTCTGATGGTGAACACACACTTTAAGGGTTTAAGCTTCATCTAACAGCTGTCTAAAAAACAAAACTCTTATAGGTCCTTGAGATGTTGTTCAAAACTTATGCTCTTTACCAACATATCATCTATATATCCTTCCATGATCCTCTCAATCTAGTGCTTGAACATTTTATTGATCATATCATCCATAAGTAGCCCCTGTATTTTTCAAGGCAAAAGGCATTGCCTTGTAATAAAAAAAAATCCTTTCTTCAGTAATGAAATAAGTTTTCTCCTTATCTTCTGCATGTATAGGGATTTGATGATACCTTGAATTAGCATCCAAGGTACTTAAAAACTCAAAGTCAGTTGTAGATTTCATCAATCTATTAATCTTTAGGAGAGGAAAACTATCATTTAGGCATGCCTTGTTTAAGTTGGTAAAATCCACGCACTTCCTTCACTTTCCAATGCTTTTTTTTTTTATCATAACCTCATGAATGAACCCATCAACCAAAAGTTTATCCACATCTATAATTATTGTTTGTTGCCTTTCAAATCTCAAATTTCTCTCTTGTTGTCGGATATGAGGGAAAGTTTGATTAACTTGAAGTCTGTGAGAAGCTATTTCCAAACTAATCATTGGAATATCTAAAGTCTAAAAGAAAAATCAAACTTAGAGGTGAGGAGGAAATCTATCAATAATTGCTCTTAATTTGGTTCCAATATGGAGCCTCTTAGTGCAGCTCCCTCTTCTTCCTCTAAAGTTCTCTCAATTGCTTTATAGCCTCTAATCTCTAATCCTTCTTTCAAAGACCCTTGTTAGTCTAAAACCAAATGCTTCTTGCTTTTCAAGCGTGTAAAGGCACAATGCCTAGAAGCCTATTAGTTTCCTTTCACAATAGCCACCCCCTTTAGAGTAAAGAATTTCAAGACCAAATATTGGGTGCTAATGGTTGCATTGATCTAGTGCAAGAGATGTCTTCCTATTATGGTGTTATAAGCTAGAGTTATATCTATCACCATGAAGGTTTATTGAAGAGTAAGACACTTAGGGTAAGTGCTAACTATGACTGACACTCATGACCCTTCAATCCCAATAAAAAAGGTCTTTACAATAGTCAACCTTGAGGAATATATCTTTATTTAGGATATCACATCTTTATAAAAGTGTTAATTGAGCTTTCATCATCCATCAACACCTTGTGGACTCGATGATTAGCCAGAATCATAGAAATTACCAATGCATCCTCATTGATATCTAACTTTTATCACACGGTGGCTATATGGATCACATCTAGAATGACCACTTAGTGCGAGAGCTTCACGTCGGCGAGAACAATCTCTAGAAGGATTAGGAGATTGTTGGGGTTAGAAACTCTTAGTTTCATTTTACCCTACTTCCTTTAGATAATGTAATTGTCTTCAAAAAGAAGGGGCAGCTTGTGATTGAAAAGCTGGGACTAGGGTGTTACCTCGTGTGCCAAAACTTGTTAGGCCTGATTTTGCCCGTGAATGGCTAGCACTACCTCAATAGGAAGTCAGACCTGATTGAAGAGTTATTGAAACTATAATGGAGCAGATGTGTCAGCAACTGTAGGGAGGTCCATGATCATCTCGTCCTAGGTGTATCTTGATTGTCTATTATGGACTAGTTTGGAAAGGTTAAGAACCAAACCTAGAAGAGAGTTGATGGCTTGTTTTTATTATTTTTCCAAAGATAGCGCCAATGATAAGGTAGGAAAGATCCTAAAAAAAATATTATAGGCACTTTTTATAGGCTGATAAAACTAGACTAAAAGGATTTGGTAGACCTGGTGACATCTACAAGAAAAACACTATGATGCTTAAGTTAATATAGTTTTTGTATAGGTGATAAGGAGAGTGGCTTGTATTTGTGTGTAGAGAGAAAATAAATGGTATTCCCTAGACTTAAATGTTTCTTAAACCTTGTTTAAGTCTTGTATTATACTTATATTGTGTTAGACTTGTGTTGAGTCTTGTGTTGTCTAGAGAGATAAAGTCTAGAGAGATGAGCTCTCATTTATTCTCCTAGAAAGATTTTTTTATATAAGCTTTCTTAAGATAAATATTTTAAAAAATATTTAAGTTTTAATATATTTTATATAAATATCTCATAAATATTTAAGTTATAAGATATTTGTTATAAATATCTTATAAATCTCCTAGATATTTATAGAGATATTTATGGAAATGTGTACATTATATCAAACTTATGTGTAGTTTTTTCATATATTATCAAAGCCCCCCTCCCCAAGTCTTGCAAATAAATATGTTTGGAAAACTTGAACTAGCAAGGGTGGAGAAGCAAATCCTTACAGTTGGTAATGTTACCTTTTGTTTATATAAGTCGCCATAAAAGTTATTTGTGGGCGTAATTTTCGAGCATAGCCTTGGAGCGTAAGCATAGCTATAGACTAGCCATAGGTGTAGCCATGTGGAGTGTAGCTGTAGGCATAACCATTGGCTTAGCCACTAGCATGTCATTAGCGTAGTTGTAGACATAGTCGCCGCTGCGTTAGAGTTTCATCAGCTATAAAAAAAGCTTTTGAGAAACAGAAATAAACTGGCTTTTTATTTAGTTCTCACAAACAATGCCAGTGATGTTTCAAAATCTAATATACTCAAGAATGAGGTTTTTTAGTGTTTGGACAATGGGTAATCATATATTTATGTCAATATTCCATTCTTTAGAGCTTAGAAAGTAGATGATTGGTGGTATAAGGCCTAACACCTGCAAAATAGTTCCTTTAGGTGGGGTTTAGGGACCCTCGGATGATAAAGTTAATAACTTTTAAGTAAGAGATTGCAATAACAAGAGTATTTGTTCTTGTTTTAGTATGATAAATGCTTTGGAATTTAAAACTATGAATGTTTAGAGAATATAAATTATGAACTTGTAAGGGATAAAATCCCCTATATTTTGCTAGAGTAGAGGGGTTGGAGAGTCATTTCCTCCTGATAGCATTAATAAGGGATAAATATCTCCTACACGATATTAATAACGATGAAAACACAGTATGCTCTTAAAAAACTTTTATACATCTAGGGGAGTAGGGAGATGAATATCCTTGACATTAACGTTTTATATTAAAAGTCATAAGAATAAACAAACAAAGTCTTATGTCCCAACATAGGGTCTATAATGATCTTCATAGCCATACCCACTTGGTCTTGGCACGATGCCAAGTCCACGGGCGGTGGTTCTGATAGGTTGAGACCCATGTCTACTTGGACTCATCAAGTAGCTTAACCCAAAGTCGTTGGGTCTGCAGCTTGCTAGACCAATGTCCCCTTGGGGCTCAACATGTAGTTGAATCCAAAGACGATGGGTCTAGCAGCTTGTCAAACCCATATTTGTTTAGACTCGATACGTAGCTGAACCCAAGGACGCCGAGTCTAGTACCTCACTAAACTCAATGATATTGGGTCTAGCAGCTCGTTAGACCTATATCATTTGGGCTCAGAACGTAGTTAAACCCAATGATGTTGGGTTTAGCAGCTTGTTAGACCTATATCATTTGGGCTCAGAACGTAGTTAAACCCAATGATGTTGGGTTTAGCAGCTTGTTAGACCTATATCCATTTGGACTCAGCACGTAGTTGAACCCAATGATATTTGGTCTAGCAACTCGTTAGACCTATATCTATTTGGGCTCAGCACGTAGCTGAACCCAACGATATTGGGTTTGGCAGCTTGTCAGACTCATGTCCACTTAAGCTTAACAAGTAGATGAACCCAAAGACGTTGGGTGTTGCAGCTCCCTAGGCCTATGTCCGCTTGTGCTTAGCATGTAGTTGAACCCAAGAATGTTGGGTCTAACAACTCGCTAGATTCATGCCTGCTTGGGCTCAGCACGTAGCTGAACCCAAGAACATTGGGTCTAGCAACTCGCCAGACTCATGCCTGTTTGGGCTCAGCACGTAGTTAAATCCAAGGATATTGAGTCTGACAGCTCACCAAACCTTTATCTTCAAGAATGAGGTTTTTTAGTCTTTGGACAATGGGTAATCATATATTTATGTCAATATTGGACTCAGCATGTAGTTGAACCCAAGAATGTTGGGTTAGGTGACTTGTCAGACTTATGCCCACTTGGGCTTGCGTAGCCACGCCCAAGGACGTTGGGCCTGGAAACAAGCTAGATTCATGTCATGTGGGTTTGATATTCTGTTAAGCCTAAGGATGTTAGGTATGGACATAAGCCCCACCCACCTATCATTGAGTTGTCACCTTATTTTTTAACCTTTTAAATAAGGACTTAGGCTCAAAATTAGTTTTTATTAATATGCTTATCAAAAAAATTTCCAACCGATTTGCATCAACTTTGCATTCTTAAATAAATTATATTATTCTATTTCATTGGAATCACATAATTTTATTGCAAATCAGTTGATATTCATTTTCAACTAGTTAACAACTACATCTAGCTCTTGCAAATTAATTTGGTTGCTAAGTTGTTGCAAATTATGTAGTAAAAGCATAATTTTGTTGCAAAAAGATTGGAAAAAGTGTTTGGTAGGGAGATAATAATTATTTTCTTTTAATTTCCAACCAACTACCAAATGCATACGTTGTTCGTAAATTTTATTTTATTTTTCTTGAATTTTACACATGCTGTACACACTGTTCCCTCTTTCTTTCTCTTTTCTTTATCTTCTCTTCTTTATGCTCTTCATCAACTGAATATTTCTCCCAAATTTCTTCCATTAACTACAAACATTTGCACCAATTGAGCATCTAAATCAACCACCATTTTGTTTAAAAAACACATGTATGTGTTTTCCTTTTTCAAATCTAAGATATATTACATGTATGAGATGTGTTTTTTCATTATTGTTGCTATGAGTTTTAACACTTATTTCATCAATTTTACTATCAAGACATTTGACATGTTTAATTTTTTTATCTTAGAAGTATATAAAGTAATGTTGATAAGTATAATAAATTTAAATCATTAAATTATTTCAGTTAAGCACAATACTTTATAATAAGCATAATCATAATGAAAGATTATCATAGAATAAATTTATTAAACAACAGAAATTACCAGAAAATTGGAAAAAAGGCAACTTGATTGCCGATGAAAAATATAATGTCGCTAATTACTAACAAAAATTATGACGGAAAATTTTTGTAAGTTTAAACAAAAAAATTCATTAGCATTTCTGACTAGTAAAATTGTTGACATAATTATCCATGGAATTTTTATTAGCGGTTTTAAAAGGAATTAAAATCCGACAGTTCTTCTCCCATTTCTTCTTCTTCTTCTTCTTCAATTCAATTCAAACCCTAAACCTAATTTCTTTAAATTTTCAACAATCCCCCTCTAAAATCTAACCACGCATCCCACCCTGTTAGCCCCGATGCAATCTCCCCAATCCCTCCCTTGGTTTCATTTATTGTCAAGCTTCACCGCCATCAAGTAAGAAAATCCACTCATATTTATTGTAACACCCATTTATATATAAAGTTAATTTATTTAAAATTTGTGTGTTGAATATGTAGTTTATATATATATATATTGTTTTATAATGATAATTTTATTGTATTAATGTCTGGTTTATATTTTAGGATTTGTTTGGGATTTGATGAATTAATTTGTCACTTGATAAAATTGAATGTGATTTTATAACTTAGGTGTGTTAGAATTATAGAAATGATAGGTATTTTAATAAGTATCCATTATTTTGGTAAAAGCATGATTCATTGACTAACCACTAAGCAAAAAACCACTAAAGATGGCAAGAGTAAATAAAGAGCTTCAAATTTTTTAAGTTTATAAGTTTAGTGGGGGTATATATGGTGCACTTAGAGACACTACATGGACACAAACAAAAGACTAGGTAGGCCAACACCATATCTTCATTGAAGGGTCATAGATTTTTCATGTTTAATTCCTTTTATTAAGCTTGTGTAAGATGCAGTTTGGTGGTATTTTTATCAAGGTGATATAGATGTTGGCATCATGTGAGCCTTTTGTCCAATTTTGCTTTCTCATTTGAGAAAATAACACACATCCTAATTAGGAAGAATAATCATTCAAAAATAGAGTTTCTTGTTCAAGTTCATTGGATCTTGGATAATCGTGGGGGTAATTTCCTTGAATATTACGAAGAACATGATAAAAACAACTTAGCCTTTATAAAATCAAAACAACTTTTTTTATAACTAAAATCAGTAATGCTTTCATATTTAGAAGTTATAATTAACAAAAGTAATAGTAATATATACAAATTATTTATCAAATTATGAGTTGACTCAAAGAATTTAAAAATAATGAAATTTAACCCTACCCATAGTAATATACAATAAGCTCTTGCAACTTTGTACCATTCTTATGTTGTTCATAATTGGCTTGAGTTTATATAACAATAATTAGGTAGTGTTGCTAATTAACTAATTACCTTGATGTTTACTGTTAAGATGAAATAAAATATTTGTTAATTTTTATAATCATGTTAATTGAATGCAATTAACTTTTTTAAACAAAAACTTTTGTCTATTGGATCAATCTTTATGTAGCAATGAAGACAATGAGGATTGAGGCGGTGAAGTTCAACTAAATAGATGAGATATGTTGGTGATTATAATTTCAATTTCATCAATTATAATATAATGTAATAGTTAGTTTTATTTACTACTTGAAAATTGATAAATAGTAATGGGAACGTCAATGAAAAATATTTCATTGATAATTTTCAACAGAAATAGCGACGAAATAGAAAAAAAATCAATAAAAATTTCATCAGTAATTTGACATGTCAGCAATGTTGATGGAATTGCTTATAGAATTATTTAAATGAATTAAAGCCTAGTAGTTCTATCTTCTCCCTTATTTCTTCTTCAACCTTCTGTAAAAAAACAAAAACAACAGCCAAATATATTTTCTAGCAAATTCATCCATCCTCTTTACAAATCCAGTTGCCGATGTTGACCTATATCTATTAGTATTAGGTTAATTTATTGAGTTGTTTTGTTGTATATTTAAGTGTTTTACTTTTTTTTCCTAGATAATGTTTTTTTATTAATACATAATTTGTATGTTAGGGTTTGTTTTGGATTTGAAAGAAATTGATTTTATTTGTCATTTGATGAAATTGAGTTTGATTTTATAACTTAGGTGTGTTATAATTGAAGAAATGATGGGGGTACCAATTATATTTTGTCAATTTTATTGTTAAGTTAGAAATTTATGGAAAATTGATCTTTGTTTAATTCATAATAATTAAAATGTATTAATTTAGGTTAAATAAGTTTGAATTGAATAAATGATGGATAATTAATTGGGTACCGATTATTTTTTGTTAATTTCATTGTTTAGTTCATATTTTGATGGAAAATAGAATTTGTGTGGAATTGATAATTAATTATTGGATTGTGAATTCACTTATAATAAAAAAAAAATTGAATTTGGAATTGATAGTTACATTACTTACGCTTTACCTTAAAAAACTTATTGACTTTAACTATTGTTATGATAAAAAAAAAAAATTAAATGCGGTAGTTAAAAAGGTTTTCTC
>Ga0307514_10006557_pt1 | contig 10113 bp, 5 predicted proteins | sample 16_EM_MG_FD_203088 | JGI IMG/M metagenome (GOLD analysis project Ga0307514, IMG submission 203088) | Populus trichocarpa ectomycorrhiza microbial communities from riparian zone in the Pacific Northwest, United States - 16_EM | ecosystem: Host-associated > Plants > Roots > Unclassified | place...
GATATGCTTTAAAAAAAAGCATGATTGAAAGTGATGGATCCAGTGTTATGTTATGTTTTTGTTTTTATTTATTTGAATTCTTATTTAGAAGAATCAAGTGATAATATAATACTATTGTGCTCAGGAAATTACTGGGTCTAAATATATATGAGTTTAACAATATATCAGACACAGTAGACCCAATCAAATACTGAGCTCAAGCATATATGGATTGAAAAATTTGTCGGACCAACATCTCTAAATTCAGTCAAGCGCTGAGTCCAAGCATTTATAAGTTTAACGACCTGCCAGACCCAACATCTCTAAACTTGATCAAGCGCTAAGCCCACACGTATATAAAGATATTTTCCTCTTGTTAAGTTAGAAATATTTCTTTCTAACACAGAAAAGATTGGAATGTGATCAAGAAAAATATAAGGATCGGTTATAAAGAATCATTAGATCCTTATAAAAGGAGATTCTCAATCTCCACTCTCCATGTCACATTTTATTTTTAGAGTTTTTTTTGAAAATATCAATGCATTTTCTTTCAAATAGATTAACCACGTGTAATTAATTATATTAATTCACACACATGATTGCACTGCAAATAAGCTGGTCACTCTCCAACTCATATGTGGCAATGCATCTTTATGGACTCATCTCATCACAAAAGATACAGGGCCTATGTAGTGGGTGGTGGTGGGGGTGATTTCACAGATCCCATTTCTTTTTCTTAGCCATTGATAGATCTTCTAAATGATAAGAGGAACAATAATATAATTTAAAGCCTATTTTTCCAGTGAGATTAAGATGCTCTGTTTGTTTTTATGGGATAATTAGGACAAAAGAGAGCCTATAATTCAATGCAGTATTTAATTTAAACCCCACATACATACTCGTGCATGAAAGACAAGGAATCCACCAGGTATCGATTTGGATTCCAATTTGTGATCCCAATTGAGTTAGGTACGTAAATTCACTCCATAAATAATTAACTCCACCAAAAACTAATCATGTATTTAATCAACTAGAATATGTTTTTTCTCTCTTTCTTTTTTATCAGAGCATGATTCTTATTTCACTAAAAAGGTTTTAGTCCAAATTACGTGAGATAATGTCCAATTCAACGAAACTTAGCCCAGAGCCTTAATTTGTTCTTCTTTTGAATGAAATTGGCAAGCCAGGCAGCGTGCAGCTGAAAAGATCCAGCAGGTTTCATGTATTTCTTTTTTCCTCCCTCTCTCTCATCATCCTTATTTGAATACTAACATTTTGTTTCATTTAACTTTCACCCTTCAATCTGTGGGTGTTGTTGAGGCAGGATGGAATAATTAATACATCTTAAAACTTCATAAAAAAATGGTGGATAGTGTAAATTGACAAGTGACAACCTTGTCTTACAAGAAAACTATTAACAAATTAAAGTGTTATATTCTGATGATGAAGGTGGAGAGATGATTAGTCTCATCAATCCAAGATTAATTTAGATTGAGAGATTGGAAATTAATCCAGCCCTAATTTTATTAGTAAAGAGACCCTTTAAGATTAGGGCCACCCCACATAGAAGAGTGCTAATTGGCAATGATTGAAGGATGGTAGTGTTATATATAATGACACTATCCATATGTCTTCATCGGTTAATTAAAAATGGGCTCTATTTTAGATTAGGAAACGAGTGAGTGGGAAGTAATTGACAAGATGTGCAATTCTATTTAAAAAATATATGATAATGTGGTAGTGGTTATTTTTTAAAAAAAATTTATTTAAAAATATATTAAAATAATATTTATTTTATTTTTTAAAATTTGTTTTTAATATTTAAAAGGATGTAAAAATACGACCATTTTCATTTGTACCACAATTTGAAAAGAGGGGCTTTATAATTTAAGTCCTCATTTGGGATTCTGTCCTTTCTCAGTGCATCTCTTAATTGTCAAAGAGAGTTGGCTGAACAACACCTAAACGAGAGAAAAAGAGGACTAGGGTTGGCTAAACAACACCTAGATTTTTCAAAAAAACACAGCCAAGCAACAGTATGGGTCCCAAGTCTATTCGAAAGCTATGCATATGTTTGTCTATATATATATATATATATATATATAGACAGTGATCAACGCCAAGAGAAAGTTATCTGCGGCTGGAAATTGAGAAGAAAAAAGGCCTTCATCCATTACTATGTATAGTCAAGATTTGAATATTGCTGTCTAATCATGGATGTAACTGGAGAAACTTTCGTGTGATTGCTGCAACATGTTTCACACCACTAGACTAGAATATTCTAGGGAGACCATTCTTGGGCCACATCCATATTGTATGGCCGCCGAGCAAGCACAAAGTTAAAACCTTTCGTCATGTAATTGCCACATACATTCAATCAAATTCTGTGTTTCTGCGCAGTGCATGCACATTTCAGATCCTCTGTGTATAATTACTCAATCCTCTTATGATCCCATGTACCTTCATGTTGACTTTCAACCGAAGGTGTTGAAGAAGAAGAGAGTTTCGTGAACAATAATTTATAATGATCAGAGGGAGTAGCAAATCCTCGCAAAATATATATTACAAGATTACAAACGCTAACGAAATTTGACTTCATTTGTTCAATTTTCAATCAGTGAACTAGAACTTGATATATCGAATCCTCCTGCAGGTGAACAAAATGTAAAAGAATATTTTTTCAGTAGCAAAACATAAGTACCACCAAGGGGAAACCCACAAGGCGAGAAAATACAGATCATAGAGAGCAAACGAAAATGGAAAGGAGCAATTCAACAAACAGAATGCTGAGATTGAGAGGAGAGGCTCACGTTAAAAAGTAACATAAAACTCATTTCGATGACATGGATGATTGAGAGTGTTGTAGCGGTTGCGATTTAAAATATTTTTTACTCCGAAATACATTAAAATAATATTTTTTTATTTTTTATTTTATATTAGCACATCAAAATGATATAAAAATATAAAAAAATAATTTTAAAAAAAATTAAATTTTTAAAAAACACTGTTTCAACCGCATTTCCAAGTATTGTCAGTTTTTTTACTGTAATGACTATTTAAAAAATACATATAATAAACTTGGTCTAGCAAATTGACAACAATTAAGAGGAATTTAAACATCGTTATGTAAAAATTGATGGAGAATACCATAGCCATTAAAAAGAATAATTACTAGTGATCAAGATAAAGAGAAGAATTTTCCCTCCATGAGCAATTTTTGGCTAAAAGGAAAATAGAAGGACTGATATATCAGATACACAAAAATTGAAAAAACAAAGGACTGGTAAAAGCTGAATGAGAAGCTTTTCGAAGTTAAAAAACGTGTGGGGTTAGCTGATTCGATCATGCACTGAAATTTGCAGAGTTTATCTTGATGTACTAACTTACGGCATGCAATCACTTTCTGAATCCAAGGTTATCTTTGCCAAGTCATGTGCTCCTTGGAAGAAAAACTAGATTGGTGGGACTGATGGTCGGGTTAAATTTTTTTAATATAAAAAATAATATTCATGTAATGATAGTATTTAATAAAAAACAAGAAAAGGTTAGAATTCATATAATTGATTGAATATGTTTAACAAGCTTGATTGATTTAATTATATGATTATAAAAAAAATCACAACAAAAAAATTAATAAAAAATAAATGCTTACTAATATTAAGAAAAAATATCCTATAAATATTTTTAAAAAGTCTCAATAATCTTATTTGGTAACAAAATAAAAATTGAATGAGAATGAGATAACCTTGTAAAGAGAAAAATAAAAAAAAATAATTAAAGCTCAATTACTAGCAAATCAAACGTTGAAGAATGAATTGAAAAAAAATTAATTTTTTTTATTAAAAAAAACTGACTTTAGTCAGCATGCCAAACCCGCGTCCCGCTTATGAAGGCAAGATAACCCTAAAAAAATTAAATAAAAAAAATGAAGGTCAACTCTAAAGCAAACAAAGTAATGAAAGGTGAAACTGAAAAAGAATCAGTAAAAAAGTCATCGCAAAAACAACTCGAGTCAACTCAGAATAACTTAATTAACCCACGACTCGAGATACGAGATCGAGATAACCCCATAAAAAGTAAAGCGGAAAAACTTATGAAGTCAAAGACCCAATAATATAATATCAAATGATGAAATTGAAAAAAAAATTAATTTTTAAAAAAAACCTAAAAAATTGTTGAAGTTAAACTGGGTTAAATCTTCAAAACTCATGACCTGAGTCATGAGACCAAACCACCCCATAGAAAGCAAATTTGAAAAAATCACGAAGCTAAATTCTTAATTATCCAAAATTAAAAAACAAAACAAAACAAATAGCAATCAAAAGAATGAGGATCAAATTGGATATTGATATTAAATGAAATAAAAGAATGATGGATGAAATGAAAAATAAGATAAATTTAAAAAATGATAAAAAAAATAGCGATCAAAAGAGTAAAGATCAAGTTTGATAGATGAAAAAAATTGAAAAATAATGAAATTAAAAAAAAACATTTTAATTTTAAAAATTATTTCATATAAAAAAAACAGTAATCAAAATAATATATATCAAGAGTCATTAAAAAAAAATTAATTTAACTCCAATAAATATGATAGTGTTAAATAAACCTAGTGAAAGAACCAATTCGCTCTTTAATTTGCATTTTCTTGACCTGCACTGTAAAGAGCAAAACCCTGATTACAATATAATGAGTCTTGATCCAACATCTTTATATATATATATATATATAAAAAAAAATATGTCCTTGGAATTGTGCTTTGCTCTGGAAAGCAGCCCCATCATCATCAATATAGAAAGATTTTTGTATACAAAATTGAAAACTTTCTTATATAAAACATTCATTCAGGAGCCAAGTTTACTGTATAACTATTGCATATGTCTCTGTAATTTGTGGTGATGGAATATTGCTGTTAACCCTCTTTGCATTTTTATTATTTTCTGTCACTTATGTACTGTATATGTCATGCGCTGTTGTCAAACTCCTTTTATTTCGACCGTATAGCCCCATACCAGCTGGAAAACTTGACAAGGAAGGCCTACATGGTGGTTTTCCCACACATTATCCCTTCCTGTGAATTGGACTAGAATGAGTGAAATGCCTCTCATGCCTACATGGGACTAGAATGAGTGAAATGCCTGTCATGCCTACACTGCGAATTGGACTAGAATGAGTGAAATGCCTGTCATGCCTACATGGTGGTTTTCCCACACATTATCCCTTCCTGTGAACACACATATCGTAATGATGTCTAGACTTGAATAGCCAAACATTGCTTAGCATTTCTTGTTGATTTCCGAGCCAAAAACATAAAATCAAAGACTAATATTTCCTTTTGCACTAAATACTACTGCCTTGAAGTTTTCTATAGCAAAAATGCGTCAACACGTGGCTTGATAAACTTTAAAGAGGAGAGACATGGCAAAACCAAGCATGGTGATCCCATAAGACCGGCCTCCTCCATTAACAAAATAAAGAGTTGTGGAGGAAGGAAGGAATATGATGTCATAGGGCCCCTGCAAGAGGGCACGGGCACTGTACAAGTGCTCTAAAAAGCTGAAATTTTCTTCTTTTTTCCCTTCGTATCAAAATCTTGTGGCTCGGAAAGATCCTGCCCACTTTTCTTGAAATTAATCAAATTATATACAGATTGATACAATAGGTAAACGTGCCCTTGACAAATCATTTTCTCTTTTGCTCATTATTAATCATATTCTTAATATCGTATCTGTTGTTTATAGTGTAGGTCGGGAGCAATAGGAGGGCATTATTATATCCACCATTCAAATGATTTCTATTGTTCGATCTTTGACTAATATAGATCATGGTGTCTGTAATTTTTTTATTGGAAATCAAAGCTCGAGGTATTGATTTCTATTGTTTTAGTTATTAAGCCTAAAAATCTTGGCCCAGGGGTCACAGCATGTGAAAACCCATTTCTATATTAAGTTTTTTTATGATTTTATAAATACCGGTGGTGTGTTTGTAAAAAACTGAATAAAAAAAATTAGTTGATTTTCTTTTACTATTTACCAAAAAAATTTCCAAAGCTAAAGAAACTTCAAGTTTAAAAATAGTAACTAATCTCCTTACCACAAGGACTTCAACCCTCGGATCTTTAATAACTCTCTCATCAAGTGCATATGTTTAATGATATTGTCGCAGTGATGCAATTGTATTTTCACACTCTTCCTCTTATACAACAACAAGCTTTCATACATGCACCTTTAAGTATAAAATGACGACTCTAGTTCCTTAAGAGACAAGGTAAAATGACATGTGAATGAGTAATGCTCACACTTTTATACTAAAAAAGAGCTACACCTATCGTTCTCACACTACATGCTCTAAAAGAGGTTTTCATGTCTTCAAACATGTCTCCATAAGAATTTCTATGGCGAGGTCTTCATTTTTCCAAATGTTTCTTCATTGAATCTCCATATATGTCTTCAATATCTCTAAAAGGATTAGGGATCTCTCTCTAGGTCCTTATGACCACTATTTTTCAGGTCTTGTGACCCCCTATCTTCAAAAGGATCAATGATTCTTCTTCACTCCATGACCACTTATCTCCAAAAGGATCAAGTGTAAAATATTTTCTTCCCCCACCCTTGCTAGTTAAGTCTTTCAAACACATTTATTTTAAAAAAATTGAGAAGGGGTAGTGGTGTATATATTTTTATTTTTAAAAAAATCACTTTCATGTGGTGTGTGGTCATAACCCCATATCATTTGTGGCCACCAACAATGCCAAACCATTTGGGCCAAGGCCCAAAATGCTAAATTTTCTCTTTGACGCTCCTACATTTCTTTCTCGCACATTCTCTCCTTCTCTTTCTCACACATCCTTTTCCTCTTTTTCCTTTTTCACCATACATATTGTTCAATACACATATATTGTACTTCTTTTAAGTTATAAAACTCGAGTTAACACGTGTTAACTTGATTAACTCGGCACCTGTGACATGTGTCAGGAAAAAAAAGTTAGACTTCAAAAAAAAAAAAGATATGGAAAAAAGAAGACTTAATTGAACAGGAAAGACATTGAGAAAGAAAACATAAGTTAATATGGGTTAACTTGACCAATCCACACTCAGAATAACTAATTAGAAAAAACATGAAAAAATCACATGGCTCAAGGGCCGATAATTTAATACCAAAAGGATTAAATTATAAAAAAATCAATTTTATGAGAAAAACATAAAGGAAAAAAAATCTGAGTCAATCATGGTTAACTCGACTAACCTGTTGTCCGAGATATGAGATTGAGATAACTCAACAAAAAAAATGGAACAAACAATGAAGCTTAGGGCCTAATAATCAAATCTCAAGTGATGAATTTGAAAAAATAATAATTAATTTTTAATAAAGGACCCTAAAATAGCCAAATTTAAATCGGGCCCAGGCATGAGTCCGGGATTACCCTGTTAAAAGGCAATTATGAGAAAATAAAAAAGTAAAATCCTCAATCGTATAACAATTTAATACCCAAACAATGCAGACCAAATATGATATAAAAAAAAATGAAAGAAAATAATTAAGGGTTAAATTGAAAAACAAAATAAATTAAGAAAAATATAATAAAAAAAGTAATAGAAAGAATGAAGACCACAATTGGATTAAAAAAACTAAATTAAATTAAATGTCAAGGTACAATATAAAAAAATTTAAATCAAGAAAAAAGAAGAGTATAACAATCAAAAGAATAATGATCACATTGGATTAAAAAATAAATGCAATAAAATATTGAAAGATAAAATTGAAAAATAAATAAATCAAGAAAAGCATAACACACAGTAAAAGAGCAATCAAATAAATATGGATCAAATTGGACATAAAAATCAAATGGAATAAAATGTCCAGAGACCAAACTGAAGAAAATCTAAATTTCAAAAAGCATTAAAGCAAAATAAATAGTAACAAAAAGAATGATAACAAAAATCCATATGAACACAAACTGGAGGACACAAATGTTTTTTTTTAGAAGGGTTGGTGTGAACTCCAAGGTGTTGGAGATAAAAGAGAGAGGAAAGAAAAAAAAACTCCACTCCAACCCAACCAGATCTCCGCTGTAAGTACGCGCCACACCGCTGAAAAAGAATGACTTGTCACTTCCAACACCATCGCAGATGGAGGATTTTGGTAATCGAATGTTACATGTGTTAATAATTTTTTTTAATAATATTTTTTTAAAATCACCAAACAACCCCTCACAAAACCAAAAAATAACAAAAGAGAATAATAATGAAAAGACTAAAATGCCTTTGAAACCTACTTTAGTTTTTTTAGATTTGAAGAATAATTTTATCATTTAACTATTTAAACAACAAGGAAAAGACGAAGAAGCCCCATTGAGCATGTTAAATTTTGTTCTTCAAATGGTATGACCGGAACTTTACCATGCATTTTTTTTTAAAGACAAAAGAGCCCCTGACTGAAAGCTAGATATTTTTTTACTTTTAAGGTTAAAATAATCACTTTACCGTGTAAAAAAAAGTGTCATAACCAAATTGTCCCCAATTAATTTTACAATGAGCAATAGATTTTATAGAAAAGACAATTCTACCCCTAATTAGAAGCATATTTATAGTTTCGGTGAATGACAAAAATATCATTTTACTATCTCAATAAGCATTGGAATGTGCCTCTAGCCATTGTGTTTGATGATTGATTTTTTTTTTAAACTTCCTTCAACAAAACAATATTATCCTATCAATCACAATAAGACATCTAAAACTAATTAATTTAATCCATAATTTATTTTATTGTTTTTGAGTCTTAATAAGATAGCATCTTCGAGTATTTTTTGTTATATTATGTATTAAATTATTTTTTGATAATATTTTATACAGCGATCAACTTTTGGATTGATGCATTAAAGAAAAAAAATTCTTTAAATTTCCATGTAAATTTTGATGATAATGAACCATTTGTTTTTACATTTTAAAAGCACTTTTGAAAAAAAATATTTTTTTTATTTCAAATTAATTTTTGTTTGGTGTTTTTAAATCATTTTGATGTGTTAATATCAAAAATAATTTTTAAAAACTAAAAAAATTATTTTGATGCATTTCCGAGCAAAAAACCACTTTGAAAAACAAGTATTACCGCACTCTCAAATACCTCAAAAAAAAAAATATAAACTCAGTTGTCGTTGTTAGGATTAATTACTCAAAACATAATAGTATAATCAAAATGTAACACCGTCGTCCGTCCAAGAGAAAGAGAAGATTTAATTAGTTGGCTGATCATTTAACGTGTTCAAGGCATGTGGTGGTGCATGTGATTACTTATTATTCAAATGGAGAATAAGCAGTCAGTGAAACTTAAACTTGAATTTCTGTGAAGCAAGATCCACCTAAACTCTTTGAACTTGTCATGGAGAATTTCTTAAATCCGAGTTAAATTATAGTTTAAAACCCCTTATCCGTGGATTAATTATTTGATAGATTGACACATTGGATCCTAAATTCATCACCTTCCCACATATTCAATTTTTCACATTGAATATCTGCTTGAGATGAGTTTAGTACATCTACATCGAGAATTGTGAAAGGTCACAGCCCATAACTCTTATTCTTAATTGAGGTTTAGGTTAACGTTAATTTTAGAGCATGGAAGATTAGTTATGATATATATAAATTGATCTGAAAATTTATATTAATAAAAAAAATTATTAAAATTTAATATTTATGTTCTATTTTTTTTTTTAGGATGTAAGTCAAATTGTGTTGACTCAAAATTAATGATTATAAAATTATAGAGTTTTCTCTTAGAAAAAATAACCCATATCATGAATTAATGATTGTGTGTTTTAACTCGGGTATCCTCATAACCTTTTGGATTTTTTATTTTTTATTTCATTTTGTTTATACAAACAATGACCACTTTCTTAATTACCTCAAATGACATGCTTAATTTGTGGGTGTGATAGATTATGCAAAATCTTTGCATTAATGTAAAAAAAAAAAATGGATTTAATAAGAAGGAACATGTATGTGTTCGAAATATATATATTGGTATACGTACGTAGGAATAATTAATGCCTCCGATTTATATGAATTTTTAGCTTTTATAAAAAGTATTATATTGAAAAAACTTATGCCTTCATTAAATATAAAATAAACTTTAATGTAA